>Ga0256842_1003477_pt1 | contig 10447 bp, 8 predicted proteins | sample 4559240metaG_FD_185973 | JGI IMG/M metagenome (GOLD analysis project Ga0256842, IMG submission 185973) | Hydrothermal vent microbial communities from Guaymas Basin, Mexico - 4559-240 | ecosystem: Environmental > Aquatic > Marine > Hydrothermal vents | place: Mexico: Guaymas Basin | collected...
ATGTTAAATATAGATGCTAATAATATATATTTTAGTGATGTGTCACAATTAAGTTTTAATAATTTATTTTCCCGTATATTATATTTAATATTAGTTAATCGAAAAATTAATTATCTTTCAACACAAAATAAAACATTTCTTTTCATTGATGAAGTTAAAAATGCAAAAGTATAAGAGGATTAAATATGATAAAATTTAATGATACATTTTTTACTCTTTTGAATTTCTTAAAGAATCTTAAAACTGTATCGTCTCGGATTGAAATTTCTAGAGCTCAGTTGAAAAAAAATTTTCAATATTTAATTTATGATCCACCTCAATATGTTAATGGTGATATAAATATATTTTATGGACATGACAATGAAATTGCGACATTTCTGGGTTATAAACATCGACCAATGAAAACAACAATAACAGGTGATGGTTCTGTAGCTACTGTTATATATCAGAATCATGGGTATACAACTGGTGAATATATTTATATTGAATCATGTAAATATTTTACTGGTAAACATCAAGTGACTGTTATTGATAATAATACATTGACTTTTGTATCTTCATATAATTTAACTGAATCTGCCATTATTTATTCAGAAGAAATATGGTCATTTAAAAATTTACAGCAATCATTTAAAGATAAAATAAAAATACAATTACTAAACAACAAAGAAAAATTTAAAGGGTTTTATGATAATACAATATATCAACATATTTATGACAGTAAAGATAACCAACGATTCTTCAATTATATAACTGATTGGTATTCAAGTATTAAAACCATAGCAGAAAAAATCAAAAATTTAAATGATCCATATAAAATGAATAATGATGAATTAGATTTAAGATTCAAAGGATTTGGTTTTCCTTATTATTACTTATTGAAATCATATTCAAAAGTAAATTTTCTTAATGATCTTATTAATTTATATAAAATTAAAGGTTCTCCAAAATCTGTAATGTCTGCATTAAAATATTTTTTTGGCTTAGATGCTGAAATACATGAATTTTGGTTATATTATGATAGTTCAATAAATGATGTATATTTTAAAGGCATCCCATCATTAGATACTAATAATACCACAATAATAAAACCATATACTGCAATAAGTAAAGAACCTCATTGGTATTATACTAAAACTGACATATTAAATTTAATAAATACTAATCCATTAAACTTACCTTCATTAACACCATTTATTACTGTTACTTTAATTGCAAATTTTGAAGATACAAGAAAAGCATATTTATTACTATCATTTTTAGGAAGGCTAGAATATCAACAATGGTTAAATACATCTCATATAGAAGATAAAAGAGTTTGGCAAAGTTTAGTATTGAACAAAGAACTATCATTGCTTGAAATTATTTTAGGTTATAGTATATTATTCAATGAATATAACAATAGATTTTTACCACAAAATAATACTGATAAAAGAATGACATATAATCCTAATAACAATCCTTATGATTTTGAAGCAGATTATGATTCTGCATTTGAAATATTAGAAATTGACAATGATAAACATGATAAATCTGATTTTGGTCAAACTTACACTGTAAATGAAACTATTAAATTTTCAAGTATTGATACTACATATAACCCTAATATAACAACTGAGACTACAATGTGTGAAACTTCTAGTATTACTTTTCAACAAAGAACATATGTATTTGGTGGTGTAAAAAAAGATGGAACACTCACTAATGAAGTATGGTCATATGATTTATATGCAAGGAAATGGCAATATGAATTTAGTATGCCATATGCATTACAAAGACATCATGTAATAAGATATGGTGAATTTTTCATAGTATTAGGAGGAGTAAAAGATAATGGTGAATTAAATTATGATGTGTTGAAATATAATATACTTGCAAAACAATGGACAATTGATTATAATAAATTTAATTTTGATTTAATAGATTTTGGATTGGTTAAAACTAAAGAAGATCAGGTAATGATCTTTGGTGGATATGATATTGCAAGTAATATTGAAAGTAATAATATTTATAAATTTGATTTAGATAATTATACTATAACACAATTAACATCAATGCCAAATACTGGAATAGTAAGATTTGGTTATACATATTTAAAATCTACAAATCAAATATTAATAAATGGTGGCATAAATAAAGTTACTATATATAATAATACTTATAAATATGATATAGCTACTGACACATGGTCTATTGTTACAAATTCCAATATTGCAAGAATGAATAATATATTATTAGATATAGATAATGGTCAATGTATAATTGTTGGTGGATTAAATTTTCCATCAGGTGCAAATTTAAGTGGAGCTATACATGTCTATGATAATTTATTACAACCTGCCACTACATATGAAGACAGAATTAAATATTATATTAAATATACAAACTTATTATATTTAAATACTACTGCCATTACACAAGATGAAATGTACAATTATATAAATAACACTGTATATAATATAGATAGTGTATTTAGTTTAAGTGATATCAGGATTGACTCTTCATCACCATATTCAGTTCATAATACAAACATAGTTATAATACAACCATTAAAGAAAGTATTTTATGATAGCAACAATCCTAGTTATTTACAATTTGATATTGATGACAATATTTATATTAGACATTTCATTGATGTTATGACAAGTTATCAATTGTTTACAAATAATCCATTAAATACACCACAAGATAATTCTAATTATTCAAGACAGGAAGAAGTCGAAACAAAATTAGCAAATAGAGATACATTATTTACATTGATAGGAAAAAATATTGCACAAGATGAAAATGAAAATAAAACATTATTACAACAAATAAATCCAGAATTATATGATACTTTAATGTACTATATAAATACAAAAAATACAGATATGATTAATAAAATATTATATGATTTTTTAAGTATGTTGGATGATGTTGCAAGATTTTATAACATTGAAAGCACATTTAATATTTTTGGCATGACATATTTAATGGAATACATAAAACAAATTATTGATTTCTTTAAACCTATACAAACACGTTATCTTGGTGTCGGTACAATAATTATACCATTCAAAGATAGAGTTGAAAATACATGGCCAGTTGATGAATATACTAGATTTTTATTAAGAAGTAAATTATATGATTATTATGAAGTTAATGATTTATTATCATTTGCTTATAAGTTAAATTTAAAAGATATCATACAGTGGTCATATAATTTTGATAGTTATCCAAATGTATTTGATATTTATACAATCTATGAAAATTTAATATTAAAAATGAGACAGTATTTATATTTAGAAGATAATATACAATGGTCATATAACTTTGACAGTTCATCTAATTTATTTGATATTTTGACGATATATGAAAACTTAGTATTATCAATGAAAACAAAAATAAATTTATCAGATGAAATACAGTGGTCATATAATTTTGACAACAATGAAAATATATTTGATGTTTATACAATTTATGAAAATTTAGTAATAAAAGAACATGTTGTATAATGAAAGGAGTCCAAAATGAAAGTAAGAATTAAAATGACAAAACGTGAATTAAATAATATGACTAAAAAGTTACATGAAAATGGTATTAACATAACAGAAAGTGATTTAAAACACATATTAACTGATAATACCAAATTTTTAAATTATATCATAAATGAAGCAAGAAAAACAAGCACTAAAAATATTGAAGTTAAACATCCAGGCATATTAAGTATACCAAAGGGAAAACACTTTTGGAATGTTGGATTAAAACATTATATTAATTTAGCAAGAAAAAAAGGAAAAGGCGCAGTTATGAGAGCACTTTTAAATTTGGCTCGATGGAATAAAAATAAGAATCCTAAAATAGCTGCTCGTGCTCAGAAAATTATAAATGCATTGAAAAGAAGTAGAGTTTGGAATAATATGAAATAAATGATTATATTAAGAATAAGGGTCTAATCTATAAAAGATTAGACCCTTTGTTTCAGTTAATTATCTACCAGTTAATGCCTTAGCAATTATAAAATAATAATATTGTATTATTGCTAAACGAATTCTTTGTTTATAAGGTAAACTTAATTTAACATATTTGATACTTTTTGTTTCATCATATTCAAGTGCTTTAAGAATCATATTATCTAATATTTCTTTTAAAGAATTTTTATTTTTTGTGTATCTTACCGACATTCTCTTAATTAATGCTTTATAAAAATCAGTAGTTAAAAACGTAGCAGCATTGACATTGTTAACTATCATATACAATAAATCTGTAATTTCTTGATTGTCCAATTCTTTATTTATAATTTCAATTATAGGTCTGATGTAATCTGGTTTCATTTTGACTTTACTTGAAACTAGTTGAATTATTTTATTGTCTATTATTTTATATATTTTAATATCATTAATTACTGTATTAATTGCTTGACTTATTTGATCATCAATTAAAAATTCTTTATTTTTTACATCAACTATTTTTATCTTATTATGTGCTATATCATAATATTTTCTAGCAACTGCTAACATGCTTTGATTCCATCTAGTTCTGAAATCATATAATAATCTATATAATGGATAATAATCATCTTGTTTTTCAACTTTGTCTTTCCATCTATTAAATAACACATCTGCTAAATAATAAAAAGCTCCAGTTAAGGAACCTTTTTGATTAAATAAATGTTGTCGTGGAATATATTCAATTGCTAATTGATAATAATGTTCATTACAATGTTTTACAAATTTTTTTAGAATTGAGTAATGTGTTTCTATACATAACATTAAAAAGAATTGCTTTGCTAATTCTTCATCTATTAATAATGATATTTTAATTAAAATTAAATATGTTTGAATAAAACTGGATTTGAATAATTTATAACTCGGCCACACTTTAAACATATTTTTTCTAAGATTGACCATTTCATTTAATGAAAACCCTAATTTATTCAATATATATATTAAGTCATTCTTTGTAGTTTCTTGTTTGCATGAATTAAATTTTGTAATTATGTTAACATTACCTCTTATTATTTCACGTATTATTTCATTTTTATGTTCTGATAATTGCATTCTAACATCATCTATAGTCATAACACACCTCTATGATATTTGAACATCTACTTTGATATCTATATCATCAAACCATATAAATTCAGGTGTATAATCAATTAATTGATTAAATGACAAATCATCAATTTTATATTTATAAACATAATCAATAGTAGGTTTTAATACTTTAACATAAACCACTCCATCTAGTTCCATCAAAATATCATAAATTTCAGATCTATATATGGATGTATCTAATTTAAATTTTTCTTTATAATAATCTAACAATGCTTTTTTAGCCTGCTCCACATATGTTAAATAACCAGTTTTAGTATATAAAATTACATGTATTTGTATTGGTAAGCTAAATAATTTATTTGTCCACTTTCTACCATCATAAAAATATTTACTATTTAAATTATTAACAAATGCTAATGTTGATGTTGCCGGTAAATTTACATCCCATATTTCATTACCAGTTGATGTATCAATTCCTTTATATAATGCAATGGCACCTTCCATATCTTGAAATTCTGGTGGGTCACTTCCAGTAATTGGACCATCTATTATGAACCTATTACCAACTACAACATCTGCAGGATTCATTGCAGCTCTATTTGCAACTTTATCAACTACACGTATTTCTTCATTATTAAAATATATATTATGAATTAATCCTTTTGTTTTAGCAAATTTAAAATTTATAAAAGTATTTAACATTCTATTTTCGGTTGAATCATAAAAATCAATCATATTACTTATTAATATATTTTCAAATTCAACTTTTTCATCTGGGCTTAAATTATCATACCAATCCTTTTCAATTAATGGAACATCTAATATATAGTTGTTACCATTATTTGGATCAGTTATTATTTGACTCATTGTATAATTAGATAAATTATATTTTAATGTAATGTTAGATTCATATTTTGCCACATCAACTCCATTATCTTGAACATATATAATCATTTTAGTTGTATCTGATGGGTATGTCATTTGATTTATAGAAAATGATAAAGTTGATTCTGCTATGCCATTATTACTACCAGGTGTAATATTCAAAGGTTGATAATTTGTTGTATAGAAAAAGTCTTTACCAGTAATATCAACTTTCACACTTACATTATTTAAATTATATGTATCTTCAGAATTGAATAATAATGTAAAATCAAATGTTTGTGCATTAAAATTTGAATTTAAAGTTATGTCAGTTAAAAATATTGGATAATTTATATTATTACTATATCTGACAATATATTCAAATTTTTGATTTGCTAATAGATAATAATAATTACCTACTCTAGTTGTCATATCAATATTTATTAAATAAGGACAATACCATTTATAATTATCAAAATTTAAAACATCAATATATGGATTTATTTGTAATGTTCCAGATGGTAAAGTAGTAACATCAAATTTACCATTAGATGTAGGTATTATTTTTTCATTTAATTCTAACACACCGTATACATTTATTTCATTTACTTTGAGATCTGATCTTTTTAAATAACTTATAACATCTCTATAATTAAGATCAGTTATATATAACAAATTTTTAAAATCTTGTGAAGAAACTAATCGTTTTAAACTTGTTAAATTTGCAATTGCTTTATTTTTTATAACTTCATTGGATTCTATATCAATACCACCTTTTGCCGAATTAATATTAGTTGCAAAATATTTAACTTCTTGTAATATAACAGATGATGTTCTAGTTGATGTTAACGATGTTACAAATATACGATCTAAATTAGTAATTGTTTTGGCTAAAACATTTCCCTTTTCTCCATTTGTTAATTGTGCAACTATTATTATATTATCACCAGTTGAAGGTTGTTTTCCTAATACTCCATTACCAAAAATGACTACAAATTTATCTTTATATATTTTTAATACATATTTCTTATCTAACGATGACATAGTATAATGATTATCACTTTGATTCCACAATTCACCATTGACATATAATTGAATATCTTTAATCATTTTATTATCAGGTAATGTTTGAGTTATAGTATAAAATTGATACTTATTAATTTCACCAATTGTATATTGATATTGTGATAATTCTATTTGATCAAATTTTGCAGTAAAGTACAATATATCTTTGCCATTATCTATTTGTCTTGGTATTAATGTCATTCCAGTATTATTTTCTTTATATACTCTTAATTGATTATTATGTGATTCAATTATATACGAATCATTTATTAGTTGAAATATATTATCATTTGATTTTAATTTAAAACCAGTAATATTAGATATTTCGTCCAAAGTTAAACCTGGATTTAATGACATTTCTTTTTGTAATGTTTGTTGATATGAATCTATATAAATTCTGAAATCAATAAGATTACCATTACTATCTCTTAATTTATCTAAATGAATTCCCATTAATACATCAACTGTTGCATTCTTGGCTTTACATGGATTATAACCTATCATCATTGCTAAGTTTCTAATACTATCATCTAATTGTGCAGTAGGTAATACTGTTTCCTGATATGATAAACTTGTAAAATTTAAAAGATTTGCGGTAAGTCCAGATAATACATCCAATATATATGATAAATAATGACTTTTGGATAAGTCAATATTTTGTAGATCTAAATAATCACGTGCTTGTAATATTATATCTTTTCTAATTTCTTCTCGTGAAGTACTAAGTCTCATAATAACTCCTTATATAGTCCTCATATAATATAACATATTACTTGTTGGATGTACATGATTGTCACGTATTACATAATATTTATCATTAAACATTTGGGATAATTGTATTAATTCCTGACCAATTGATACAGGATATATTTTTTTATAATAATCCACAAATACATATTCATCCTTTATTTGTTTTTCCAAAGTAGTGACATCACCTTGGAATACTTTAACTGTTATTTTCCAAACAGATCTTTTTGACATTATTGCTTTTTCTCTGCCAGTAACTATAAATAATGGATATTCAGCCTCATCATTAGATCTTATACTAGCAGGAAAAGTTACAATATCATTATATAATGGGTCAAAATTATATGAACTTGGTATGACAAATGATGTTGAAATATCATGCGATTTGCCATACTCAGTAAAATTATCTACAACATTTTGAATTGGTTCTACAAACATTATAGGTAACATAAAAATTTTATCCCATTTTAAACCACTTAAATCACCTAAAATTTCATATGCACCTGCTTCAAATAACTTAGTATCTTGTATTGATTCATTAAAATTTAGTCTATAATAAACACAAGGATATGCAGCATATTCTTTTCCATAAAAATCATATACTAATGATTGATATTCATCTAAATAATTTAAAAAATTCTTTGATTTATTAATCATAATTTACCTCATTGATCTAACAATGAAATATTTTTTTCTTGTATTTTATAATATGCTGTTTTTCTTTGACCTTTATAATATATTGTTATTTGAACAATGAGGGAGTCTTGCTCACCGGAGTCATAAATTTCTACTTGTTCAACACGACAATTTGGAATATATTTATAAAGGGTATCACTGATGGATTCTTTAAGATCTTGAATTGTCAAATTATCTTTGAATTCATATATGTAAGATACTATATCAGAACCAACTTCTTTATCCCAGAAATATGTACCACGACGAATACCAAATATTCTTTTTAATGCATCTAAGATTATATCAACTCCCTCGAGTTTGATAAAATCACCATTATCATTAATTCTATCAATGATTCTCTCTAATTTTATCATCTATGTTATCCCTCCGGTGAGCTCATTTTTGCTAATTCATTTTGTTTTTGTAATTCTTTAGTTTTTAATTCTATAAATCTATTAAACATATTTAATGGCATTTGTAATATATCACCAACTGGTATATTTGTCGTGGCATTTAACATATATAAACGTTGGATAAAGTCTTCTCTAAAGTCTACACTATTCCTCGTCCTGGAATACCAATAGAAAAAATTGATCAATGAAGTTTACTGAAAATTCATGTTCATGTCCACATTGTTTGCATTTATGTTTATGCATAACTTTAGTTTCATAAATACCAAATGTATCTTTATATTCTTTATTAATTCTCTTTTTAAAATTGGCATATAAATTTTCTTTAATTACATACATATAATCTATATTATTTTCTTCAAATGTTAATTCATTCCATTCTCTTCCTTGTTTGATTTTTAATTTTTTAATTTTTCTATACATTTTTATCATAGGATCATCTTCTTTTATTGTGTCTAAAATTATCTGTTCATATGCTAATGTAGGTTGATGAATTACAACTTTAAAGTTGGGAGCTAATTCTATTTCTTTTTCTATTTCATATAATGGTTTACCAGGTTTAACAACTTCTATTTCTTTTCCCTCTTCATTTGTTTCTTTTACTTTGATATCTTGAGGTTTATATACATTAATATTAAAACCATCACTTAATTTAATTTTAAGAGATTCCTCATTTCCACATTGTGGACATCTGTAATTGTCTAATGGATATTCATCACCATATGTTATTTCGTATATACCATATATTAAAGCATCTCTATCTTTGGTGGTAGTAATTTTTAACCAATCTTCAAACTTAGGTTTATCAGTGTCTGCGATTGAATTGTATATAACTTCATTAAGTTTCTTATTCATTGCAGATGTAGTAGTATATAATGATGATCTTATACTAAATTCATCATCTGCTTTTAATGTTCTTACCCTGTAAGATTTATTCCCCTGGGGTAGAATTACTTCAAGTTCTGGAACTTGTACTTTAAAATTTGTTATCATACATATCCTCCCTTAATATTAAACATAAAAACAAGGTCAAGACTGAATATCTTGACCTTGTCTAATTTTATTTTATTTAGTATATTATTGTTATTTATTAGTTGGTCCACCAAATTCGCCACTAACCAATTTCTTCTTGATATCATCCCATTTAAGAGTTTGCATAATATTAACACATTTAGTTGCAACCCATTCCTGTTCTGGATCTAACGAACAAAATACTTCATCAACATTGAAAGTAATATCATGCTCTACTTTATCGTTAGTTCCTACATCTGCATTAAAGGCATCAATAGGAGCTTTATCTGGGAAACAACCAGTGAAACAAAAGGCTACTTCAATATCTTTTTTAGATGGATTCATAGATGGATTAGTAATCCAATAATAGATAGAACACGAATAATTAGACTTAGTATATGTTCCATCTTTAAGGGCAGATGCCATATGTCTAATATTTCTAATTGCATTTACCCAATGATAAAATATTTTAGCAATTGGCAATCCACTATATTCCATGAATCTTAATGAAATAGAATCACCTACATCTATATTAGTAGGTACTGCCCATTTTTTAGATCCGATGCCATTAAAGGTTGTTTTATTTAACGTAACACTTGGAACATTTAACGATAAACATGAAGCTGACAATAATGTGGC
>Ga0256842_1003478_pt1 | contig 10444 bp, 12 predicted proteins | sample 4559240metaG_FD_185973 | JGI IMG/M metagenome (GOLD analysis project Ga0256842, IMG submission 185973) | Hydrothermal vent microbial communities from Guaymas Basin, Mexico - 4559-240 | ecosystem: Environmental > Aquatic > Marine > Hydrothermal vents | place: Mexico: Guaymas Basin | collected...
TTAATACAACTACTGTTTTTTGTTTGGGGGTGTTGTGTTTTGGGTGGTGAGGAGGAGCTTTTGTATGATTTGTTTTTGGCGTTGTTTTTCGCATTTGTTGTTGCTAGGATTTTTGAAGAATTGATGGCTAGGCTTGGTCAGCCTACTGTTATTGGTGATCTTTTGACTGGTTTGATTTTTGGTGCTAGTTTTCTAGGATGGTATCCTGTTAATGATATGATTAGGGCTTTGAGTACTTTTGGAATAGTTTTGCTTCTCTTCTATGCGGGTTTGGAGACTCATTATAGTGATTTTATGCGTAGCTTACCGTATTATGGAATAATAACTGTTGGTGAAGCATTAGCAGCTTTTGGTTTAGGCTATACTATTGGTATTTTATGGGGTTATCCGCCACGCTCGGCTTATTTCATAGGCGCTGTTCTCGAAGCTACTAGTGTTAGCGTATCTGTCAAGACTCTCATAGAAATAAAGAAGCTCAATACACCCGAAGGATATACCGTTATGGGTATTGCCGTCTTAGACGATTTAACAGCCTTAATAACAATAGTTGCTGGCGCATCATTAATACATGAAGCAACATTCGATATCCCCGCAATAGCCAAGGTTATAATCATAGCTTTCCTTGTATGGCTAGCAATAGTGCTGGGAATACACAGATTAGGCAGCTACATAACAAAAGCCGCAAGCTACCTCCACACAGACGAATCAATCCTAGCAACTGTTCTAGGACTCCTCGTAGGATTAGCATACATAGTTAAATATGTTAATCTATCACCCCTCGTAGTAGCATATGCTACCGGCCTAGGCCTATCAGAAGCTTGGGGCTCGAAAACAGTATCAGACAAAATAAGAATACTAGCAGTCTTGTTCTCAGTACTATTCTTTATCACCACAACAGCTGCCATAGACATTAAAAAAGCACTCACACCAGAATATATTCCATTCTACTTAGCCATGATCACAGCAGCATTCATCGGCAAATTACTTGGAGGAGGCCTCACCTCATTCCTACTAGGATATCCTGCTAGAGCAGCACTAAGAGTAAGTATAGGTCTTTTCCCAAGAGCCGAGTTCTGCCTAATAGCAGCATATATAGGATATAGTGCCGGATTATTAGGACCAGAAGTTTACTTAGCAGCAATACTTATAACAATAGTAACAAACTTCGCAACACCCCCTCTCTTAAAATATGTTTACACACATGGACCCGTATACAAAGAAATTAAGCTAAGACTCGGAAAAACCATAAAAGTATAAAGACACGCTGATGAACAATGTACGAACTCCTAGTACTCACCTTATTGTTTTTAATGATAACACTTGTAATCTTAGGTAAACCAGAAAGACACTTGGTTGGACTAATAATAATTTTAACTCTTCTATTTTCCAAAGCACTCTCAATAGAAGAAACTATTACATATATTAATTGGGATGTTCTAGGACTTATTCTTGGAATGAGTATTTTTAGCGTGTTCCTCGAAATAAGCGGAATAGCAGAATTAGTAGCTAGAATACTCATCTATAAGATACAAAACCCCTTCTTACTCTTCTTCACACTAATATTTTCCTCAGGAATAATCAGCATAGTTCTAGAAAACGTCACAGTAGTATTATTGTTTGCACCAATAGTTTTTCAAATAGGAAAACTTACCAGAATCGACGTAACAGGACTAATGATCGGAGTCGCTCTTGCATCAAACATGGCCGGATCAGCAACTATGATCGGAGATCCTCCAGCAATAATAACAGCAGGACACTTCAACTTATCCTTCATGGACTTCATAATATATAGGGGAAAACCATCAATGTTTTTCATAACACTAATACCAATGATTCTCTCATGTCTAACATATACGTATATAGAGCATAGGAAGATTGAAGAAAGAAAAATATTATTAGGCGAAATAGTTTTTAGTAGAGAAAAACTCTTCTTCGGCATAGATAAATTATTCATCTACGAAACACTGTTGTTCCTGGCAATAAAAATAACACTATTAAGCATTAGGGATATAATACATGTACCTCTAACTATTGCAGCTCTTATAGGAGTAGGAGGCTTAGCAATTACAAGGATCGTAATCCATAAAGATCTAAGATCAGTTAGGAAAGCAGTTAAGCAAGGATTCGAGTGGAAACTACTCGTCTTCCTTGCAGGAGTATTTACTCTATCTGGAGCATTCGCAAAGTATGGATTAGCAGAAAAGTTTGCTGAAACCCTACTTAGTTACACAAGTAACAACATATTCCTAATCACAACTATACTCATATGGTTCTCAGTAGCCGTATCAGCGGTAATGGATAATACCCCTTATGTAGTCACAATGCTACCAGTAATAGATCGATTAGCCGTACACCTAGACATAGATCCAGTAACACTTGCTTGGGCATTACTGCTTGGAGCAACTCTCGGAGGAGGAATAACATATATTGGTGCATCAGCTAATCTTGTAGCAGTAAGACTTCTTGAAAAACAAGGCAATAAAATAACATTTACTCATTTTATAAAGAAAAGCCTACCATTTAACCTAGTTAATATTTTTAGTGGATGGTTACTCTTCATAATTTTCTGGCTTACATAAAACGGTATTTCATATAAGAGATACTATTAATGCAAAAAACGATAATACCATAGGGTATTTCCACAAGAATCTAAGTGCTTGAGTCGGCGTAAATCTAGGCATAACATTATCAATTATAGACAATACTGCAAAGACTAAAAGATATTTGACAAGTATCACTACAACACCAAGTATATAGTTTTGAGATATCATAACAGGCCAAGAACCACCTAAGAACAACAATACATATATCAGTGGCAACACTATTCTCTCTGCAAATAATATAAAGAAAATAAATGCTAATCTAGGACCTCCATACTCTGTGAATAATCCCCAATATATCTCTCCCTCCGCCTCCGGGAAATCAAATGGCTTAATCTCTAACACAGCCATTAATGCTAAGAAACCAGCAATAGCTGCTATAACCATAGCTATAAACGATGACACATCTACAGTCCATAATTTATCGGATACAAGTGATGTTAAGTAAATACTATAACTAGCACTATACTCCTTACTAGCAATAATTACTGGAACTAGAAAACTAGCAATAAAAGCTGGTTCACTCCCTACAATCAATGCCATATATCTCCCAACACCAAGGCTTGTATATGGATTAGGAGTGGCAAGACCCATTAATAATACAGCAATACTAGCCCATAATGCGAGATAGAAGAACACTATAACATCATATCCACTATATAATGGCTTAAAAGCTAAAGGCGTCATAACTAGAAGTGCAGCAAGTGATCCTATACCTAGAGAAGCTATTATTAATGGCAAAAACTTCACAGAATACTTTGAGACCACATCTTCTTTCAATAATAACTTCATAAAATCAGCGAACGGCTGTAATAACCCAAACGGACCAACATATGTTGGACCCCTCCTATACTGGATCCTCCCCGTAATCTTACGGTGTATCCATTGTGTAAAGATTATCATTACTATAACGAAAACAAGGCCTGGATATACAAGTGATTCTATAATATACTCAAACATCATATCCACCCCGCAACAACCAGTATAACTAACAATACCGCTAACAATATGAGCATCCAAGCAAACCAATTATTCAATAAACTAGTACCACCACCTTCTTCTATAATACGAGAAGCTCTGGGAAAAGATCTCTTGATAATATCCATAAATACTCTCGATACTGGAACAGACAAGGTTTCCTCGGAATATTCTAATCCACACATAACAACATCTTCCTTAATACGAGAAGGTGAGACAAGCTTCTTCCAATACATTCTACCAAGTAATTCATAAAATAGAACATATATAACCACACCATTGATTACCATTAATCCCGTCAACCACATTATTATCGTATATAAATCAAACATTTAATCAACACCTCCTTTTAACTAATCAAATATCTTACGAGCATATTTTTCAAAAAGTGCTGAAATGTTTTCTTTGGCAATTTTGTCTGAAATATCCACGGCTTTGATCCAGTGAACATAAAGATACTTGCGTTTTTCGTCAACATCCACCGTTATAGTACCGGGGGTATTCGTTATAGAGTTAGCAATTGTAGTTAATGCATAATCGGTAGAAACATTATATGGTACCCTAACAATAGCTGGTTTAATACCAGATGGATTAAATATTAGTTTCAATACTTCCCAATGTGCCTTAGCCTCTACTATAGTGAAGTAAAGTACAGCATAAATTATTAACCAGAACCACCTAACAGGATCCAATACTTTGGAGGTTTTTTCTACAACAACATCCCCGAACAAGTAACCGACGACTATAGCAATAATGATGCCTAATATTAATTCAAATAGACTAAACGAACCAGTATAAATTATATAGAGTATGATCAATGGTATCATTAAGCCCAGTATCGCTTTAATTCTCTTCACTTAGCTTCACCCTTAATCTTCTTCTCTAGTAACCTAACATCTAGTGTGCCATACTTCTGGTAAAGTAATAGAGAAACATAACCAAGAAAAACAAGTACAGCTAATCCAATAACAATTGCTGTAACCACTAATACTTGTGGAATAGGATCTACTGCACTCTTAGAAAATTCTTTAAGAACATCACTACCCACTTCTTCATGGTTAGTAAACGATATTCCGGGAAAAACAGGAGGCTTAATTACACCACTATGAACACCTAGCATAACTGCAATAAGATTACCAGTATCACTGAGAATGCTTAACAATATAAGTTTCTTAACAATATTAGGCCTAGTAGCCATGCCATAGATAGTCATAGCTATAATTCCTATAGTAACCACATATATGTATCCCCAAATAATTGCTGAGAAATCAATCACTCAAGATCACCTCCTTTAATGAGCTCTTCTCTGGGCAAAGCCATTATGATAAAAGCTAAGCTAAGACCTGCTGAGACCGCTAAGAACTCAGCAATATTCAAGAAAATCAATGAACCACTATACAGCACGTCCCCTAGTAATCCGAGATTAATCAAGTACCCATAACCAATAGGAGCCCATGGTTTCCACTGATTTTGCACGATATACCCTGTTGCTCCAATTGTTAAGCCAGCTATAAAGACCGCCATTATTACTATGGAAATTATGATTAAACCCATTGTTCTAAAACCAAGTAATCGGACTTTACTCCACCCCCTCCTATATAAGAAGCCCACGCCTAAAGCTACGATAGCTAGTAATGATGCAACAGCAAATATACTACCACCCTGGAAACCACCACCAGGAGTAAGGTGTCCATGTAAAGCAACACTCGCAGCCACAACAGGTATTGATACAAGAACTATTTTTGTTACTGTTTTAGAAATAACGCTCATTCCACGTATACCTAGTTTCGATGGATCTATCTTAACACTTCTAACCAGCATCAATCCCCCGATAATAGCGAAGAAGAATACACTTGTCTCGTAAACAGTATCTAGTCCACGGTAATCCCATAAAATACTCGTTACTACTTCTGGACTAGCACTCCATAGTTCTTTTCTTTCTGAATTATATGCAGTTTCCAAAAACCATGACGCTAACCATCTATTATCTTCCTGTGGAGGAACAATGATTATCGCTAGTGATACAAGTAGATAAACTAGTGCTAAAACAATTAAACCAGCTAAAACCCCTAGCAGAATTTCCTTATTTTTCATTCATACCACCTAGTTCTTTTAAGTTATCATATTCTTTGGACTCTGTTCTCGAAATAATGAATAAGAACAAAGCAGTATACATGCCAACACCGACAGCAACATATGCAAGCACGAGATCAGGTGCTGCTAGTAAAGTAAATACTAGTGTATAAGCAACTGCTTGTCCAGCAGAATAAATAACTGCTTTAACCAGATCTTTTTCGATCATTGTCTTATAAGTTAGTATTAATGCATATGTCATGAATAAAGCAATCAATATATAACAAACAGGCACACTAAGAATCATTTCTCGATCAACCCCTTTTCCTCATCCTCTCTTAACCGATCAACTACTATGGGTTCTGGCTCAACTATACGTGATTTATGCGTACCTTGTGCAAGAGCATGACTGCCTACTGGAGCTGTTAATACTAGGAAAAATGCAGTAGTAAAAGATATTCCAGCAACATAGAATCTATTAGTACCCATCCAATCAAGTGTTAATGATATAAGACCTAATCCAATGAGTGGGTAAAATCCACCACCAACAGCACCTATTGTAGCAGCATGTAGTCGTAGGTAGAAGTTCTTGAATCTATTCATACCAATAGCTGCTAGTAAATCCAGAATTCCTCCTAAAAATACGAGGAAAAGCCCAACGTAGAAGACCAACGTATTTATTATTTCACTCATCACCGCTAATCACCAAGCTCCTTCCTCATCAAGTATTTTGAAACATACATGTCTAGGAGATAAGCCCATAATACTAATGGCAAAGCACCAACACTTAGCAGGGGAGAATTACATGCTATGCTGAAAATTATGATAAATACCGCAAGATCATATGAGAGCACATCAACAGCTAATACCATATCTGGCAATGTTGGGCCTTTTACAAGTCTTATGAAATAGAATATAGAAGCCGTTATGAATAACCCAGTAGCAATTGATAATAAAAACATCGTAGTAGATTGATCGGGCATAAGCATTTTTATCACCTTTATTTCTTCTTAGGTATAGGGCTAGGTGGTTTTTTCCACGTGTCTCTACTTAAAGTAACTATGTACTCACCCTTGGGAGGAACTGAGAGCATTTCAGGTGTGTAGAGTGTTGTTGATTTATCTTCAGTAATCAAGTGTTCCATAGTATAATTTGTCATAACTAGTGCATTTACAGGACATGCTTCAACACATAGTCCACAATAAGTACATCTACTGTAATCAATGCCCGGGAATATTTTCTTCCTGTTCTTAGGATAATCTCCTTCTAATACATACATTTTTATAGCATCAGCTGGGCATGCAAACTGGCATGCTCTACAACCAATACACCTATCAAGATACAGTATATGTCTAGCCCTAGTCTTACTCGTAGTATATGCTTTCTCCTTGTAAGGATACATTCTAGTATAGGGTCTTTTGAAAAGATATTTAAACCCAAGTAATATAGCTGATAATACCATATTCAGCACACCACCTCTCTATCTATCTATGTCCGGTGGACACGGATCCAAGCTTCCAATTAAAACGGGAAGATCGGCTATAGTTATTTCTTCGTTTCTAACAATGTGTTTGAGCACAGTAGTTAGATGAGCCATTGTTGGTCCACGGAATTTTACTCTGTAAGGAGTTAATGGTCCCGAAAACTTATTTGGAGGTTTATTAATTATGTGCGCAATGAATTCTCCCCTAGCGCTTTCGACTCGCCCAATCCCTTCTCCTGCAGGTATCGCTGGCTGAAGTCTCCATCTATATGGTCCATCAATAGGCATTTTTGAGATCGCTTGTTTAATTATTTCCATACTTATATACATCTCCTTTAATCTAACCATAGCTCTATCATAGGCATCACCATATTCGCCATGAGCTATTTCAAAATCTATCTCTCCATAAGCATCATACTTCAAAAGTTTTCTGAGATCATGTTTAACACCACTACCTCGTAGAACAGGGCCTGTTGCACCTAATCTTATAGCATCACCTGGCTTGAGCCTGCCAAGATCTCTTGCCCTCTTTACAAATATTGGGTGCTTAAAGAATCCTTTCTCAAGATCACGTATCAATGGCTCAATATGCTTAAGGACTTTTAGTGTTCTCTCTTTGAAATCACTGGGTATATCCCATCTAATGCCACCAGGGAAAATATAGTGATGATAAATCCTGTGTCCAGTAACATAATCGAACCATTTTAGAATTTCTTCACGTGCTGCAATAGCCCAAGAGGTAGCATATCTAGCAGCTATGGGTCCAGCAAAATGCATCATCCATAATAAGTGGCTCGCCAACCTACTGAATTCCGCGACTACTACTCTAACATACTTGGCTTTTTCAGGTGGTTCAATACCGTATATCTGTTCAAGAGCATGAGTGAATGCTAGCTCTACATGATCCGGGTCCTCTACACATATTCTAGCAGACATTACTAAGTCCATATCCCATCTACGGTACTCCATCATCTTCTCGAATCCTCTATGAAGAAAACCGGGAACTAACTCTATATCAAGTACCCTTTCTCCATCAACTAATAGTTTAAAAGCAACATTACCAGGGGCTCCGGGATGTTGTGGTCCTAGAAATATGGATATTACCCTCTTACTCATTCTGATCACCATTTGTATTCCTTAATCCACCCAGACTCCGCCACTGAACCGGTCTTTCATAACGTTTTCCCCCATAGTATAGATCTAAGACTATCTTCCTAGTATCAACATCTTTCCTAAGAGGAGGAGGTCCTCTCCAGTTATCTTCAAGAATCCATAGTTTGAGTCCATCATGATTATTGAATTTAATGCCGAAGAATTCATAGGCTTCTATTTCTTGATAATAGGCTAGAGGATATATGAATGAAGCAGTATCAATTACGGGGTTATCTCTGTTTAGCTTTGTCCTTATAACCAATAATGCACCCGATCTTTTAGTAGATGAAATGAGATATACAAGTTCAAAAACATTCTCATCAGGATGATCTATAACGGTAATTCCGAGGAAATGATCGTATCCAGTTTCTTTTACAACTGGAAGTACTTTACATAAATCTAAAGGATCTATCTCTATTTCTAACCTCTTACCAGTACCGCTGCCTTTAATAACAACTTTATCTTTGTACTCCTCAGGTAGTTTTTCTATAAGTTTTTTATCAAGATCCACTATCTGATCAACCTCTAGCTTCAATCATGGCTTTTTCTCTAAGCTTTACTTCTCTATAGATCATTTCTTCTAGTTCACCAGGCTCCTCTATAGGACGAGGACTCTTAATCCTTCCCTCAAGGATTTTTTGTCTAAGTCTTAAGAAGCCTTGAAGCCAATCTTCAGCTCTAGGCATACATCCAGGAACCCATATATCTACTGGTAGGAATTCATCAATAGCTTTGATAGTTGAATAACTATCCCAGTACAATCCTCCTGTTGCAGGACAATTACATCCTACCATAACATATCTAGGTTCAGGCATTTGATGATATAAACGCATCAACACCTTTAGTGTCTTCTTAGTTACATAACCCATTACAACCAATACATCGGCTTGCCTTGGAGATGGAGCAGGCATTACACCCCATCTTTCAATATCTAGGGGAGCCATCATATTTGGTGGAAGCTCTATTGCGCCACACGCTGTACAATAGTGGATCATCCATATACTTCGGCTTCTCACCCACTCAGCAAAACCTGTTCTTTTCCTCCTTTTAGCTGAATCGGTCATGTTTAGCCACCATAATAAATTGACCTGAATAATTTGTAAGCTGTTAAAACGTATTGTTCACGATACTGGTCAGAAACTGTTGCAGAAACTATCTGCGATAAAAACTCGTTACTTATATAGCCATAAAATAATCCAGTGAGTAACACAAGTGTAATAAAAACTAATAGTACGAGTTTAGTCTCCATATTTATGGAGAAAACTCCTTTGCTAATAGCTTTCCTACTCCGATACCCCATTAAAACATACCATGTTCTCGAAAAACCTACAAATGCAAATGCTGAACCAACGAGAATTATGAAAGCTAGTGGATATAATTTCGATGATAAAACAGCTTCAAATAAGGCTAGTTTGGCGAAGAATATATTTGTTGGAGGCAACCCTATAATAGCTAATCCTCCAATGATAAACGCTGCTAATATCCAAGGATTAGAGCATCCTCTTTCCTGTAATATGTCGAAACTTGTAGTTTTATGTATGGCTTCTACTTCTCCGGCAGCTATGAATAGTAATGGTTTTACTATAGCATGCGCTAGAACATAATATAGTACTGCTTGTAAACCCATTTTACTAGCTAAGCCAACACCCATAATAACGTAGCCCATATCCAAGATCGTGCTATATGCAATCATCTTCTTTAAATCTCTAGCTATAGACATCAAATACCCGCCAATAATGATATTGGACGAGCCGAGAAGGATAAGCACCCATAATAACCAGTCAGCTTTAGCGATTCCCGTTATTGTATAGATAATTCTTATAATGACATACACTCCTGCACCCTCAGCCACTGCAGCCATAGTGGCAGCTGCTGGTGCAGGCATGTTAGAATACGCGTCTGGCAGCCAGAAATGATGGGGAAATACAGCCGATTCTATAAGAAAAGCCCAAACAGCAAGTACTGCAAAAAACATTATTACAGAATAAGTGTTAGTAGATGTTCCTATCGATTCTACGAAGTAGTTTAGACCCATACTAGTAGCAACTGCATCTGCCATAGATAATGTTCCAATCCCACCATAGAGTAGGACTACAGCGATAAAATACATTGTTGAACCAACGGCTCCAAATAAACCATATTTTATAGCAGCATTAAG
>Ga0256842_1003479_pt1 | contig 10444 bp, 8 predicted proteins | sample 4559240metaG_FD_185973 | JGI IMG/M metagenome (GOLD analysis project Ga0256842, IMG submission 185973) | Hydrothermal vent microbial communities from Guaymas Basin, Mexico - 4559-240 | ecosystem: Environmental > Aquatic > Marine > Hydrothermal vents | place: Mexico: Guaymas Basin | collected...
ATTGACACCGTCCGCTTTATGATCAGCACGATTCCGGGCGAGGAACCGAGGCCTCTTATGAAGATCGTTTCTGGCGGCGAACTGTCCAGGATCATGCTTGCGCTCAAAGTGGTTCTTGCCGAGGTCGATGAGGTCGAGACGCTCGTTTTCGATGAGATAGACGTCGGGATAAGCGGCCGCATTGCTGAGGCTGTTGGCAGAAAGATGAAGCGGGTATCCCGAAAACGGCAGGTGATAACCGTCACGCACCTGCCACAGATAGCCGCTTTTGCGGACAGGCATTTTAAGGTCGAAAAATTGCAGGGGGATGACGGTGTGGAATCGAGGGTCGTGGAGCTTGATTTTGACGGCCGTGTCATGGAAATCGCATCCATGCTCACGGGGGAGAGGATAACCGATGCCTCGATAGAACAGGCAAGGGAACTCTTAAAATTGGCGCAATCTACATTTGAAAATCACATCTTTTCAAGTCGAGGTTTTTCCAGATCAGGAGGTCAAAAATGAGGATATTTATCTATGATGATGACCCGGAAACCCTGGATTCGCTTGTCACATATCTGTCATGTGAAAACAATGAGTTATACCCTTTTGTCAACCTATCCAAGGCCATAAAATTTGCGAGACAAACGGACAACAGCATTGACGTCGCAATTATAGACGGTGGATTCGATAGCGGCGAAGCAGGAGTTGAGATATCTGTCATTCTCAGGAACAACAATCCAGATGCGAGAATAATCATTTTGACGGGATTCTCGGAGCCCTCTGTGATGGACATCCTTGAGAAATACAATATTGAACTCTACGAAAAGCCACAGGATGTGTCCAGACTCATCGACGAATTTGGATGCATATAAACGATGAAACCGGCAACCGATAGATTCAAAAAATGGGCTAATAGGAGAATAGACAAGCTAAGGGGGATTGAAAAACTCCTCACTGAAGAATTTAAAAGGAGTTATTTGGGGATAGCAATCGCTTTTTTTCTGTCTGCCAGCCTTTTCTACGTTTTTGGGATGAAATACAGGGTTTTCTTCGTAGTATCCGATGCCATAAACCACATGATCAGATTCCGATTGGATGCGCCAGCTGATACATCGTCCCCCGGGATTTACGTTATCCGGAACATCAGGGAACCCACTGCTGGAGAGGTGGATTCCGCCATTCAGTTGCTTTACGAAGCTTCCCTTAAAACCGACAAAAAAGTAACATTGGTGACGGAATTGGGGTGGGTGTTTCAGGAGACTCTCAGCGATACCCCTAACAATGCTTCCATTTTCGCAACCATAAACAGGGATACCCTATCTCACATGAAAGTCCTTTTTGTTTATCCCTCTGCCGGGAAATACAAAGGCTATTTGAAAGGTTATGACTCGCTGCCAAAAGGAATAAAAGAAAATATCTGCTATCTCAATTATCTCCCTCTGAAAAGGGATCGTGTAGCAACCCCTTATTCCTTCAGTGTCCCGATATCTAAACGTTTTTCGCTGATTATGCGGATAAGCGAATTTTTCGGGCTACCTCTTCTTGCAGATACAATGGAGAAAGAGACGGTAAAGGTCATAACTAAACTTACTCCTCCACCTTACAAAGTTATCAGCTTAGGGGATCCTATCATGATGGGTTACAGGCGTGCCCTGGAACCCGCACTTAAAATATTGCATAACCCCCGATCGCCGAAGAATGTTATTTTCATCTACCTCCCATCAACATTCGACAAACATGTAATTTTCGTGCCCGGTCAGCATCTACAGCTTTCCGATGTGTACGCACTTTCTATCTGGGAAACATTACATCCTGTGGAAGCAAAACCTCTGCCTATGTGGGTCGATTTCCTGATTTTTGGAACGGTCATGGTTTTGATCTGGACATTACGCAAGAGGGTAAACAATCTATTTTTCACCCTGGGGATGCTTGCATTTACGGTGCTTGGGGCAACATGGTACGTCTTGAGGCCTTTTCACATTACGTTTTACGATAGATATATTTTTGAGCTCGGAATATCACTATGGGTTGGCTATTTTACAGTTTTTATTGTGGAATCATCGTTATTCGGGACGATAATGGCGCTCATCAAACGGTTCGTAATGGAGTCTCAGAGTTACAAGTATCTTCAGCACGGACTTGCTCACCTTTTTTACTCATCACTCCAACTGATGATCCCTGAGATCGCCGCAATAGTTGTTGAAACAAGAGAGTTTTTCATCACCCGCAGATATGTGATTGGGGAAATTGATGTCAACCGAAAAGCTGTCAGGAAGAATTACGTTCCTTATACGATCAGAAGAAGAATAGGGATTTTCAAAATTGCTGTGTTGAAAGTTTATCTTCCTATCGACACACGACCAACAAAGGAGGAGCTGAATTTTATCAAGCGTGCATGGAATGACCCAGTTTTTATGCCCCTCATATTCGATAAGATTTACACCGAAAAAGCCTTGCGAGGAAAAGCATTTAACATTTATAGCATTGATGCCTATACAAAGGCCCTTGTCCACGAAAGTATAGGGTTCAGGAAACTTATAGATTCGATGGATAGCGGTGCAGCTATATTTTGCTCCACAGGCATCCTCCTTTATTGCAACAGTAAGCTTCAAAAAATTCTTGGTAAAGGGGAATCTGCCCCTCAATCCACTGTTTTTGACCTTCTTTCAAAGACTTTTATGGAACCCCTTATTCCCCTGATAAGGGAAAAGATGTTGTTGGGAGGAGAAGCAACTCGTGATGTTTTTGATGCTAAAAATGATAGACATTATCGGGTTTCGTTTAGACGGTTAAGCACAGAACGTTCCAAAAATTTGTATTTATACATGATGATCGTGCAGGATGTGACATATTTCTTTAAGCTTTACATTGAGGAATCGATCATACGAAAGAACACCATCCGCATGATATCCCATGAGCTCGGGAACGCATTAAGCTCTTACGAATTGCACATGAAAGTTATCAAAGACAAAACGAAAGGGATACAGGATGATATGCTCCATAGTCGATTGGATAAGCTTGAACTTGCAATAAAAATGGTTGTTGAACATGTCGAAAAGCTATCATTTTTTGCCCGATTGAAACAGGACTCCTTACCGCTCAAATTAACAAATGTGAAGCTCAAGGACCTGGTAATGGACATTGTAAGATTTATCGAAAGCGTTTATAAAAGCAGGAAGTTGTGGGCCAACTCCGAGATCATCGTAGATGTTCCTGATAACATTTCGCTCGTCGCCGACAGGGTGCTCTTGAAGATTGTCCTTAAGAATCTGATCGAGAATGCCCTCAAATACAGCCGCTCCAGAGCGCTGGTCGTGGCGCGTGAGGAGGGCGAAAACGTGATCATTGAAATCGAAGATGACGGCAAAGGAATCCCACCGGAAAAAATCGACCTCATCTGGAAACCTTTCGAGAGGGCACAGGAGAAAAAAGAGACCGGAGAGGCGATACCCGGATTGGGACTCGGCCTTTTCATAGTCCAATACCTGTTTAAGATAAAGGCTATCGACGGCGAAATATCAGTTGGCAGAAGCGAGAAGTTGGGCGGTGCGAAATTTACGCTGGTGATCCGCAAAAAGCCCAATCACCCAAACACAACATCCAGATAGAGCATAACTATGATTCCGAGAATTGTGCCAAATGTTGCATATCTCTCATGGCCCTTTCTGTGTGTCTCGGGGACGATTTCGTCGCTTATGACGTATAGCATGGCCCCGGCAGCAAATCCCATGGCGTAGGGGATGATTGGCCTGACGAGGTTCACCGCCCATGCCCCCAACATGGCAAGGGGTATTTCCACCAGTCCTGACCGGATACCTGTGAAGGCGGCGTAGAAACCGCGTCCCATCCCGGCACTCACCGCCGAGAGGGATACGGAAAATCCTTCAGGGATGTTCTGCAGGCCTATGGCGATCATCAGCACAATCGCATCTCGTATCATACCGGAACCGAAAGCAACCCCTACCGCAAGTCCTTCCGGCATGTTGTGCAAGGTTATGGCGATTATGAACAACCACACCGCCTTGATCCTCTTGGTTTGCAGGCCTTCGTACCCGATGATCCTGTGCATGTGCGGGATCAGGTGGTCAGCAGCCTCAAGGAAAAGAGCCCCCATCAGGATGCCAATCAACACGGGAAAAATTCCGCCCAGCTCTATGCCGGGCATGATAAGGCTTGTGAAACTTGCGGCTAACATGACGCCCGCTGCAAATCCGAGGGAAGCATCGAGGAATTTATCCGAAGCTCGTTTGATGAGCAGCACCAGCACGGCCCCCAAGGTGTTCAACAGCGTCGTGAAAACGCCGCCCCAGAAACCAAGCCATATTGCTTTGCCGCCGGAGAGCTTCAGGAACAGGACAACGAGCCAGTCTGCCATTGTTCTCCTCCTTTTTGTTAAATTCACGTCGATTTACCGTTAGGCAGCATTTTTCAATATTACCTTCTAATGGCTGGGGTGGCCATTCTGCCGATAATGTTCGTGAGATCCAGTGAGTCAGGAGTCTCGCCTGAGAGGAAGGTCGGAGACTTGCTCGTTAATAGGATTTTCCATTCGTGAAATAGCTGGAAGTAAAACTGGCTGTCCGGAAAGGCCACCTAAACGACAGATTGGGGCGGCATTCTGTACCCCCCATTTTATCCCCAAGATAACTGTGATGTTAAACGGCGAAATGCGTAGGAACTTGGTTCTCACCATGTATGATGTGCTCAAGGAAATTGGAACCCTGAGCACCTGAAAGAATGGGATGAAATCGTGAAAGAAGTTCTAAAACCCTGGATAACCTGATGCGGCTGCCTGAAACATTACCCAACCACCATTCTTATACGTATTTGCAGAATTCTATCCCAATCCGCCCAAAACTCAATACCTGTCCCGGACGACGTTGAAACTGCCGCTCAGGATCGCCCTGACGCCGGGGCGGCCTCCTGTCGGTTTTCTCAGCTTTTTAATGTTGAGGACACCCCGATCGTCCAGCCAGACAGACGCGGGAACAGAGAAGATTATCTTTGCGCCGTCGGCGAAGAAGTAGAGCGGTGCAGGGATCCTTTTCCTTGCCTCGATGAATGCCCTGCCGCCCTTCATGTTGAAGACCCCGCCCTTCAGCATCGCCTGAGCGTTCGAGAGGACGAAATCGCTCATGAGCGAGTAAATTTCCGTCCTCCTGTGTGTTGAGGAAGGCAGAACTATTTCGCAGTTAGAGAACTTCAGTTCGATGTCCAGTCCAGCCGACCCCGCGGTGCTGAGGTCGAGGACCGCTTTCGAGAGCGACAGCGAGAGCTTCACGTCGATGAACGCACTTTCCGGAAAAATGACAGAGACGATAGGTTTGCCTAACAGGCCCATGGGATTGATAACGCTTCCGAGCCTGACGTCGATGGTGTCGCCCCTGCGTTCCACGTCGGCCGGCACGCCGATGCATCTGAGCTGCGGGCCAGGCGCGACCCGCAGCTCTACCCCTGTGAGTGAACCGTTAACACGGACAAACAGGAGGCTTAAGGATAGGATCAAAATGGGCATGGGTTACAACCTCTCGCTGAACCTGATGACGAACCTGAACGGGCTTTCCTTTTCGATGGAGCGCGCCACCAGCATGGTGAACGGCCCTGTGCTGATCCCGACTCCGCCATCCACGTAACGATTATCGAACGAAGAGCCGGTCGCAGCGACGTCCGCGAAGATCACCCCATCTATGGAGCTGAACCCGATCCGATACTCCGCCTGAAGCAACTCGAATCTGGAGGCAACGATGGAATTCAGTTCGTACCCCGGAAGTGTGCCGGGGCCGCCCAGCCTGAACCCGAACGGGAACTCTTCGGTGGAGGAATAGCCTGCCGTCAGCCTCAGGTAGAGTTTGTCGTTTGGCCAGCTAATCTTGCTTCTCAGCTGAGCCAGAATGCGCTTGACCTCGATGTCATTCGGAGTAGGCAGGGACTTCTGAATGCCAACGTTGAGGGTGAGCGGCCCTATCGAGGATGAGATATGCCCTGTGAGCCAGTGGTATTCGCCCTCGTTCGGCACGGCCGGGTTATCGCGGAAGGGTTTGTGCGGGTAGAAAAGCGACCAGTCGGTGCGCTTCTCCAGCGATGTGAGCTTCTCGATGGAATATCCGATGAAAAGGTCTCCGTAAGGGAGCAGGCTGACACCGGCGCCGCCCGTCATGCCTTTTGATAGATAGTAGTCCAGCATGTCCTGATTGAGGAAGAAGGCGAAAATCGAGTTCTCCGTCTCGCTCATCTTCCAGACATCCGGACTCATGACCTTCGAATGGGCCTCGACACCGAGATAGACGGGGGAAGCAAGCGCCTTTTTCACACCGATCCAGAAATCCCATCTCTTGAGGGAGAACGCATATCTTACTCCAGCGGTAAGCTCATCTTTCACATGAAATCTGCCGTAAGTGTGCTGCTTTTTTAGGGATATTGGCACTCCGAGAACGACCCCCTGCACCCTGTTGTAGGCAATGGGGGAGTTAGTTTTCCATAGTTTAAGGAAACTGCTGACTGCTTTTCCGCTGGTTTCTTCCTCTAAACCTGGTAGAAGGTTTGCCTCCGTCGAAAACTCAGCGAATTTCTCAAGCACGTCATCAGCAATATCGACCTCGCCCGTAGCGCTCTCGAAGGTGTATTTTCCAAGCTCTTCACACAGCGAATCGGCCTCGTCCACCCCGAATGTCCCGGCATAAGTTGATATGTAGAAAGTGGCCGGGATGCAGACCGTCATGTAGATGTCGCCGCTTGTCGTCGTTACGGTATCAGTGACCGATGACCACACATCCGGGTCGTGGATGGCATAGCCGTAGAAGTCGATGTCGCCACTCACCGTCTCCACCGTCAGGTTGGACGGAGGAGCGTTGTTTATCCGAACGTCGCCGCTTACAGCACTCAGTTTGATCTTGTCGGGGTAGTCCGTCAGGCTCGTGTCATATTCCAGTTCGATGTCTCCGGAGACCGCCTTGACATGAATCTCCGTCACAGGTGGCGTTATCACGGTGACGTCCTCCGACGGCGACGAGATGCTCAGGACATTGCCCTCCAGCTCGTGCCCGAACTCCTCCTCGGAACTGACACGGATCGATTCCACATCCGTGATACTGATCTCGACGTTGCCGGACATGGCGGTCACCTTGAGCACCGCCACGCTCTCGGCCGGCGCCGAGTAAAAGAAAGCCGTCAACACAAGTGACACGATCATCATGGCTTACACCTCCATTTTGTTTTCGACCAGATACCCTGTCAGGGACACGTTGATGACGATGTAGATGGCGAGCAAAATCAATGTGCCCAGCGTCATGGGGCCTTTCGCTTGGGTACCGGCCCCATATACCACGTAAAGGGTTATGTGGGGGAATTCCCGGAGGACCGGATCAAGCCAGCCCGCTATCTTAAGCCCTGCCTGTGAAAGGATGAGAAACAGGACGGCAGCGATGAGCCTGCCGAACCTCCTGACGCTCATTCCGACAGCCTGAAGGAGCAGGGAAAAGGTCGCCGTCAGCGTGAGCACCAGCCAGATGAGGACGAATAGCCACAGGGTTAGCCTCACCGTGTAAGTCGTTTGAGCAAGGGTTATCATTGTCCTGAAAGTGATGAAGTAGGTGGCGGCGTAGGCGAAAGACTCGATGCCTATCATGAGCGATTTGGCTGTGGCTATCTCGAAGCCGTTGACCGGAAGTGCTTTCAGGTATTCGATGGTTCGGTTGTCCCTCTCGCTTTTCAGTATCAAAATGCCGCGGATGAAGGCAATGATGAGCAGTGGGAGTATCACTATCCCTGAAACCAACAGCATGGGTGCATTTCTGGACATCGAGGGGATGTCTTTGAACTTCAGGTAGATGTAAAAGTTGAACAGCAAAACCCCCGCAGGCACAAAGATCAGCCAGCTCTTAGCAAGCTTGATTTCCTTGACCAGAATGTTCTTTATGTTTCTGATGTCCATGATGTCCCTCCCTCATCCGTAGAGCTGGATGAAAATCGAGTTTATCGAGGCATCGTGTTGGGAGCGTAATTCGTCGGCGTTGCCCTGAAGCAGAACGCTACCGTCGGAAAGGAACACCACCCTGTCCAGCAGGTTTTCCACGTCCATGACAAGATGGGTTGAAAGCAGGATGGAGGAGTTCTCAGGTCGGTATTCTCGAATTATCACATCCAGAATTTTGCTCCTTGATGCCGGGTCTATCCCGGAAAGCGGCTCGTCCAGAAGGTATAGCTGAACGTCCCTCGAAAAAGCTATGGCGGTCTTCAACCGCCCGCGCATCCCTCTTGAAAGGCTGGAGATTTTGCTGTCCCTGTCGAGGCCCAGGAACTCGATGATTTCCTGAGATTTGGCGTCATTCCAGTCATCGTAAAAGCTGGCTGTCCATTCCAGAATCTCGCCGACCCGCATCCAGCGATACAGGTAATCGTTCTCGGACATGTAGGATACATGTTTCCTGAGTCCAGCCCCCGGCCGCTGACCGAGAACCTCGATCTCACCACCAGTGGGACGCACGATGCCAATGGCTATCTTCAAAAACGTCGATTTCCCGCTCCCGTTGGGGCCGAGTATCCCGACAACCTCACCGCTGTTGACCTCTAAATCAACGCCCCTGAGAGCATGTTTCCTGCCGTAACGCTTTGTTAACCCCCTTGCCCTAAGAAGCCTGTTCATTTCTTATCTCCTCCAGGGTTTTGATAAGCTCATCAACGCTCATGTTGATCTCGGACGCCTCCTGTATAACCCGGCGGACAAGTTCCCTCCTCATCTTTTCCCTCAACTCCTCCACGACGGCGGGGTCCTGTGTGACGAAATTGCCCTGCCCGCGCCGCGTGAAGGTCAACCCTTCCCGTTCCAGCTCCTGATAAGCCCTCTGGACCGTGTTGGGGTTGACTCTCAGCATGATAGCTAACTCCCTGACCGACGGCAGCCGGTCCCCCGGTTTTAAATCCCCCCTGATAATCGCCCTCTTTACCTTCTCGACGATCTGAAGGTAAATCGGCCTGTTTTCGTCGAATCTGTCACTCAGTATTAGTGTCATAGCTGAATAATACACTATGACCCGACGGGGGTCAAGAGGTGGGAGGTGCCTTTCCTGAATCGGCGTGTTTTTGGGCAGGCCTGCTGTCAGGCGGGGTGTCCGACCCACTGCCGGGCTTTGATTTACCCCTGATGAAAAAAGAGGTGGAATTGACTGTCATGCCGGGCCTTCCAGCATTTGAATAACGGATTCAGAGCCGTTAAAATTTGCCAGCCATGAAAGACTTTAAGGATTTAAGTGAACTGGAGAGGGTATTCCTCACCAGCTACATAGATAGGTTTCTCAGGTGGTTCGGGCATGTTCCAGATGCCCCGGAAATTCCGGTGACATGGGCCTATTTCCGCCTCACGAGGGAACAGTTCAGGGTGACGGATCTTGATGCGCTGGTCGAGCCCGGCGCGATTCTGAGATCGGGGGTGTTCGTTGTTGTCCCCACCCATTCTGAGCCGATCAGGGATGTATCTGACCTCCAGGGATTTTTCGATAACCATGCGATTGTGATGGGGGAATCCACCACCGGCAGGACCACGATGTTGCGCTTCATTGCTGTCAATCTGGCCGTGAAACTGGCCCGTGAGCTTGATCTCCCTGTCCAATGGGATTCGGAACCACTTCGGCATTTCAAGGATTTCGAGCCGCAACTTCCGACTGACAGGCTTTATCTCCCGATTTTTGTGCCGTTGGAAGGTGTTGAACCCGAGCTGGTTGAAATCCGCCCGTCTAAAAGGTCTGCCGCTCAGCTGATCTGCGAGGTGGAGCCGGTGGTCCTCGATGCGCTGGAGAAAGCCGTCAGGAGTGCTCCCAAGGATGTGAAAAAGTTTTTCAAAGACCGGGAATTGGGTCGTGAGATACTGAACGAGTGGCCCATCGCAGTCTTTTTCGACTCGATCGATAAGTTGCGAGAGTGGCCCGGCAATATGATTACGGGAATAAACTATTTCCTGGACCTCCATCCGAACGCTGTGGCTGTCGAGGCGATGGAGCGTGGAAACATGATAGTTGAGGACCATCTCGCCTCACCCGACTTTTTGAACCTGTTTGAATCGAACCGCTATCAGTTTTACGAACTTCCCACGCTTGACGGGCCGGAGGAACAGAGGGAGTTTGCCGGTAGATGGCTCAAAAACCTGCATGAGGTCCATCCGGACATTCAGCCACCTGAGCCGAATGATGTGGTGGACGTTGTTGGCCGCAAACACACCGTCCTCAAAAATTCGCTGAAAAACCCGTTCATGTTCCAGAAAGCGGTCGAGCTGACCTTTTTCGGCGGGCTGGATGGCATCGAGAAGCTCCGTTCACGGTCGAAACTTTACGAATTCCACATCGACAGCATGTTTTACAGGATGCTCGAACGTTTTGGCGCATTGAAAATCGAAGGAGGGCGCTGGAAAGGGGGTCGGTTCGAGTTCCTCTATTCCCCCATGCATGGCCGGACTCAGGAGGCGATCGAATCG
>Ga0256842_1003480_pt1 | contig 10444 bp, 7 predicted proteins | sample 4559240metaG_FD_185973 | JGI IMG/M metagenome (GOLD analysis project Ga0256842, IMG submission 185973) | Hydrothermal vent microbial communities from Guaymas Basin, Mexico - 4559-240 | ecosystem: Environmental > Aquatic > Marine > Hydrothermal vents | place: Mexico: Guaymas Basin | collected...
AAGTATGAGGGGCAAGGACGAGAGATATATTTGGTGGGGATAAATATAGATAGTGAGGGAAGGCAAGTTGGGGAGATGGAGATAAGGCGGATTCAATAGGTTGGGTGTTAAAATGGAGACTTGTTCAACAATGGTTTACTCATCGGAAGGTGGTACAAGTGGAATTAAAAACTAAAAAGTAAGATTTTAGATTTGAGGTTTGGGTTTTTTAGATTTAGTTAGATGTGCTTTTGAGTGCTTAAGGGTTGTGGGTATTTGCAAATCTTGGTTGAGCGAAAAACAGGTATTATGGCCAGGGCTGATTTGTTGAGGATTATAGATGCCAATCTAAATCGAGCAGGTGAAGGTCTGCGGGTTATAGAGGATTTTCTGCGTTTTCGGGGATGGGCAGACTTGTCTGCTCGGACAAGAGGATTTCGACATAATGTAGGCCGCTGGAGAAAGGAGGTAGGGATAGAGTCGTTTGGGTTTCGATTGCTGGAAAATGATCCGGGAAAAGATAATTCTCATTCCTATTATGATAATGATGTGGATTTATTGTTGGCAAACTTGTCTCGGATAAAGGAGTCTTTACGAGTTTTGGAGGAGAGTTTTAGGGCAATGGAAAGGTTAGATCTCTCGCTTGAGGTGCAGGAGGTGAGGTTTGGGGTTTATGAATTAGAGATAAGATTGATTGGGAGGAAAGATATCTTAACTGGTAAGGGGAATCTTTATCTTATATTTGATTTGGATTTGATAAGAAGTGCTTATCCAAAGAGGGATGGTGTGGATTCTTGGATTATCTTGGCACAGGAGTTTTTTGAGTCAGGGGTGGATATCCTTCAGGTAAGGTTTTCGTGTAATGTGAGTGATAGGGATGTTTTGGGTTTGATTAATGGGATAAGGAAAATATTGCCTAAGGATAAGGCCTTATTTGTTAATAACCGGCCGGATTTGGCGTATTTGACGGGGGTGAATCTTCATGTGGGGCAGGGAGATGTGCCTCCGATGGATGCCAGAAGGATTCTGGGTTGGTTTTCTATATTAGGGCAGTCCTGTCATAGTTCGGAGGAGATAGAGCGGGCATTGAATGACGATGCGGTGGATTATTTTACAATTGGGCCAATATTCCCTACGCAGACTAAACCCGAATATGCTTCAGTGGGTACAGAATTATTGGAGCAGTATTGGAGGGTGAAGAAACCGTTTGTAATTATTGGTGGTTTATCTGCCGAAAACGTTAAGGATCTGGTAAAATATAGGCCTTGGGCAGTTGCGGTTTGCCGAGATGTTTTGCTAAGCCGTGATCCGAAAAGAAGAATTAGGGAATATAAGGATGTGTTGGGTGAAATTGTTTAATAGTGGTAGTGGTGGATTATGACTCAATTGGAATTGGCAAGGAATGGAATAATAACTGATGAAATGAGGGTTTGCGCCCAGAGAGAAGGGGTCTTGCCTGATAAGGTTATGGAAGAAGTCGCTCTTGGTCGGGCTGTTATCCCTAAGAATAGGTTGCGCCCACTTGAAAGGCCGTGTGTGATTGGCAAGGCGTTTTCGGTTAAGATAAACGCTAATGTGGGGACTTCTCCTGACAGTTGTTCGCTGGAATCTGAGCGTGAGAAGATTGAGACCGCTATTTTGTCTGGGGCGGATTGTGTTATGGATTTGAGTATAGCGGGCAATCTTAAAAAAATACGTAGGGCGTTGCTTGAAGTGGCGACGGTTCCCTTTGGGACAGTTCCTATTTATGAAGTAACTTATAATTTAGTTAGGGATGGCAGAGATGTTGAGTCAATGACTATCGATGATGTCTTGGCGGTGTTGGAGGGGCAGGCTAAGGATGGGGTGGATTTTTTTACTATTCATGCGGGACTTACTAAGCGGGCTGTAGAGCGTTATGTGGATAAACGGGTTATGAAGGTGGTTAGCCGAGGTGGTTCCATATTAACGGAATGGATTGTTAAAAATAATAAGGAAAATCTTTTATATGAGTACTTTGATGATATCTTGGCCTTAATGAAGGAATATGATGTGACTATTTCTCTGGGCGATGGACTTAGGCCGGGTGCAATTGCTGATGCCACTGACCGTGCTCAGATAGAGGAACTTACGGTGTTGGGTGAATTGGCGGATAGAGCAAGGTCTTTTGGTGTGCAGGTTATGATTGAGGGGCCGGGGCATGTGCCTCTTAATCAGATTCAGATGAATATGGAACTTGAAGCCAATCTTTGTGGAGATGCTCCGTTTTATGTGTTGGGGCCATTACCTACAGATGTGGCAGTTGGCTTTGACCATATCTCTGGGGCAATTGGTGGGGCTATTGCTGGTTGGTTTGGTGCTTCTATGTTGTGTTATGTTACTCCTGCAGAGCATATATCTCATCCGGATAAAAATGACGTGTTTTTGGGGGTTATTGGAGCAAAGATTGCGGCCCATTCTGCGGATTTGGCACGTGGTAATAGGCAAGCCTGGGAATGGGATAATGCAATCTCTTTGGCAAGGTTTAATCAAGACTGGGATGGTCAGATAAGGTTGGCTATTCATCCTCCTACCGCAAAGCGGTTACGCGATAGGATGGATTTGAAAGATAAGAGCGCTTGCAGTATGTGTGGTGAGTTTTGCGCTATAAAAAGGGTAAAAAATGCTAAGGAGGCTGATAAAATATGAAGAAAAGGAGATGTTCTCATAGACGTGTGATTGGTCGGGCAGTGCAATATCAAATTCTCCCTTCTGGTGTTCCTCAGGTGTGTCAAAGGTGTGGTAAGGTCTTTGTTTTGGAATTGCCCAAAGCGATAAAGGGGCCCAGTGGTGATGCTATATATCTGTGTCCGGATTGTCTAAGCGGGCTTAGATGTGATGGATGTGGCCGAGAGTTTGAGTTAAAAGATGGATTTGTGGGGGAGTGTCTTACTTGTTCTTCGGTGGTTTTCTTCTGTCAGAGGTGTGCGAAGAAGAAGTTGTATATAAATCTTAGTGCTTCGCCTGATCCAGAGGAGGTGGTTAGGAAATTATATGCGATTGTTGAGGAGTTGATGGATATAGGCCGGAGTAAGAGGAATAAGTGGAATTTTTTGAATCTGTTTCGTAAGAAAAAGAAGGGTAGTTCTAAACCTCCATTTCCACTGATTATGAATATCAATATGTATTTTAATGATGATACGGTTGACTTTTACGAAGAAGGGTTTGAGGAGGAAGAATAGGCCATATGCAATTGGTGGATACCCACTGTCATTTGACTTTCCCTCAGTATGATCAGGACCGTGATGAGGTAATTGAGGCGGTTTTTTCTTCTGGGATTGTATGGGTTCTAAATGCCTGTTCTCATATCTCTGATCTGCCAAAGATGAAAGATTTGAGGGATAAGTATCCAGATAAGGTGTTTCTCTCTATTGGGATCCATCCTCATTATGCATCTCAAGTTGGTGCGGTAGAATTTTCCCAAGTAGAAAAGGAATTGGATGAAGGAGGATTCGTTGCGATTGGTGAAGTAGGAATAGATTTGTTTCGTAATGAGGCAAGATTAGAGGATCAAATAAACTTGTTAGTTTGGTTTATAAAGGTGGCTAAAGATAGAGGATTACCGTTGATATTTCATTGTCGGGATGCTGAAAAGGAGTTGCTGTCGGTATTGGATGATTTGGATGTGAAGGGTGGGTTTGTGGTGCATTGTTTCTCTGGTGGAGTGGGGTTCGCTAAGGATGTACTGGATAGAGGAGGTATGCTTTCTTTTACTGCTAATTGTACTTATAAGAAGTCAGAACCTATAAGAGAGGCTATTAAGTTTGTTCCTCTGGATCGAATTATGTTAGAGACAGATTCTCCTTATTTGCCTCCTCAGTCCCAGAGGGGAAAGAGGAATGACCCAAGGGCGGTGATTGAGGTGGCAAAGATGGTGGCTGAGTTGAAGTCTATGCAATTAGAGAAGGTGGCAGAAATTACAACCGGAAATGCAGAGAGATTTTTTAGGGGGGAAGATGGATGTTAATCGGCTTAAAGATAAGATAAAGTATACCTTTGATTCTTTTGGAATGCTACCTGAATCGATGTGGGATGTTATCCTTGATGAGATGTCAAAGAGCGGGAAATCACCGGTGGAGTTCTTGTTGGATCGTGGCATAATCCTTGATCCGAAAACCGGAATAAAGATGGCCGATCAGTGGAATATCACCTATCAAGAACTAAGTAAGGATGATATAGATTTCACAGTGAAGGGTAGATTCCCTATGGATATAGTGAAAAACTGGGGGGTTGTTCCGGTTGGGATAAGAGGAGATAAATTTTTGTTGGCCTTTTCTGATCCGTTATTGGTCTTGGGTGTAAATAGGATAGAGCAGGAATTGGGGATGGGGGTAGATTTGATCTTTGTCCCAGAAGAGAATTTGAAGAGATTGATAGATGAATTGTATCCGGTCACAGAAAGACCATCGTTCCAACGCGATCGAAAAGAAATTAACTTGGGTGAGAATGGGTTGGATAAAGATTTTGGCCTGGGTGCTGATGCAATTGAAACTGTAGAGGAAGCAGATGCTCCGATTATTACCTTGATAGGGGAAATAATTGCCAGTGCCTACAAGTGGCGAGCAAGCGATATTCATATAGAGCCATTTGCGGAATTTACTCGTATAAGATATAGGATTGATGGTATTTTGCATGAAATTGACCGAATAAGTGCGGAAATACATGCCAGTATGGTTACGCGAATAAAGATTATGGCAAATATGGATATTGCTGAGAAACGATTACCTCAGGATGGCCGTATATTGTTTGAGAAAAATGGAGTGCAATTGGATCTAAGGGTCTCGACGTTGAGTACGAATTATGGTGAGACGGTGGTGATAAGGATATTGGACAAATCGCGAGGATTGATGTCGTTGACTGAATTAGGGATGAATGAAAGCACTTTATTGGAATTGAGGAAATTGATTAATTTGCCTTATGGTATGATATTGGTAACTGGGCCTACAGGAAGCGGTAAATCTACAACATTATATTCTGCCCTATCAGAAATAGACCATAGTCTGCGAAAGGTTATTACTGTAGAGGACCCTGTCGAGTATCAGATTCCGGGAGTAAATCAGGTGCAGGTCCGTCCGGTTGTAGGGCTTACTTTTGCTTCAGCATTGCGTTCTATTTTGCGTCAGGCCCCAGATGTGATATTGGTAGGGGAGATACGGGATAAAGAGACTGCTCAGATAGCCGTCCAAGCAGCCTTAACTGGGCACTTGGTCCTTTCTACCTTGCATACCAATGATGCACCTTCAGCAATTACTCGGTTGGTAGATATGGATATCCCTCCTTATCTGGTTGCCTCTTGTATTGCTGGGGTCCTTGCCCAAAGGTTGGTCAGAAGGTTATGCCCGAATTGTCGAGAACAAGCGGGAATAGGACAGGAAGAAATGAGTTTTTTGCGCGGTGATAGAGTGAAATCTATGTATAGACCGGTTGGATGTGAAAAATGCCGGATGACGGGGTATAAGGGAAGGATTGGGTTGTTTGAGTTAATGTCTGTGACTTCTGAATTGCGTGATAGTATTTCTCGAGGTGATTCGGCTGAGGAGTTGCGATTCATCGCTGAAAAGTCGGGAATGCTGTCTTTGCGGGAAGATGGATTGCGTAAGGTGGAAGAAGGCCTTACTACTATAAGTGAAGTAATGCGGGTGGTTAAGTGATATGACTGAGGATATAAAGGTGGTTGTAAAGGATGTTGTCTACCCCGGTAAGGCCCTGGCTAAACGGGAAAATGGAAAGACTATATTTGTTGATGAGGGCATAGATGGCGAAGAACTTTTGGTTAGAGTTGTGAGGGAACATAAAACCTACGATGAAGCCACTCTTGTAAGGGTTTTATCTCCATCAGAGCATAGAATAGATCCAAGGTGTTCTCATTATCGTACCTGTTCGAGTTATCAAATTATAGATTACGATTACCAGATACGGATAAAATTGCGACAGTTGGCAAATATGATGAAGGGAATTTATACCCAGAGGATTGATTCGGTGCTGCCGAATAATAAGTTTGATTATCGCAATAAGGTTACGTTCCATCTGGATTGGGAAAATGAGGTTTTTGGGTATAGGGATTGGTTGGGGAATGTAATAGAAGTAGATTCGTGCCACTTGGTTATGCCGATTCTGAATCGAGTTTGGAGACGGATAAAGGATAGGTTGATAAAGGTAGGTCCGCAGCATAGGGTCGTGAGTGATATAACGTTACGGGCTAATCGTTCGGGAGAAGTATTGGTTTTGTTGCATATTGATAATCCTAAAGAAGAAATATCGGAAGATTGGATTGAGTTGTCTTGTTGCGATAAGGCGGTGGTAGGCATTGTTAGGATTAAGGGAAAATCGGTTAAGGGTATTTGGGGGCAAGATTATCTGGAGGAAGTTTTGAATGGAAAAACCTATCGATTTCATAGTTCGGCCTTTTTCCAAGTGAACTATGAAATGGCCGAGAAGGCCCTTTCTTTATTAAAAAAGGAGGTTATTGAAGAGGATAGCCGTGTGGTTTTGGACCTTTTCTGCGGTGTGGGCCTGTTAGGCCTTTCGCTTTCAGATACTGTTCGTTGGGTTTATGGGGTTGAAAGTGATTCGGTTTGTGGGAAATCTTTGCCAATAAATGCAGACTATAGTGGATTTGGGAATTTTTCTTATAAGATAGCCTCTTCTTCCGATGTAGTATGGGAGGTTTTTGAAGATAATACATTGAAGAAAAAAATAGATTCTGTTATAGTTGATCCTCCTCGAAGAGGTCTATCAAAATCAGTAAGGGAATTCCTTCGCAAAAATTCTAAGATAAAGAAGGTTTTTTATTTATCATGCGATCCAATGACCTTGCGTAGGGATTTACTTTATTTGAAGCCGGTTTATAAGGTAAAAAAGATGTATTTTCTGGATTTTTTTCCTCAAACGTATCATATAGAGACTCTTACTGTACTTTTAAGGAGGAAGTGATGTTGGCAAGTGAACCTTATCTTATAGGTGAGACTGCTTATAATCACCAGGGAGATTTCGACTATTTGCTTAATATGGTAAAATCTCTACCTGAAGAGGTGGATGCAGTAAAATTCCATCTTCTTTTAAATCCAGATTCCTATATTCGTTTGGATCATCCTCTCTACAATTCAATAAAAAACTGGGTCTTTAGCCCAGAACAGTGGGATAAAATTTTCACTGTATCTTTGGAGAAAAATTTGGATGTGGTTGCATTATGCGATGATCCTGAATCTTTAGAATTTATATTGGCTCGTTGGCCTAAAATAAAGGCAGTGGAGGTTCATTCGAGTGGATTGAGCGATTGTCATCTTTTACGGTTAGGTAGTAGATTTGAAGGGGTCTTAATATTAGGTATTGGTGGGAGCAGTGAAGGTGAGATAGAGAGGGCAATAGAGATTGTACGAGAGTTTGGCAAGGAAGATATCTTCCTTATGTATGGGTTCCAATCTTACCCTACACAACACAAAGATGTGGGATTTTATCGTATGCTTTATTTGAAAGATAAGTTTGGATTGCCAATGGGCTATGCTGACCATTGTCCCTGGGATGATAAATATGGCCTGATTATATCTGCTCTGCCTTGTGGGTTTGGAGTGCCGGTGATAGAGAAACACTTTACTTTGGATAAGGGAGTGGAGAGAATTGATTGGCAGTCTGCAGTATCGCCGCAGGACTTATCTGCGCTGAAACAGATGATGGATACATTCTGGCAGACCTATGATCTGGGCCGAGTGGATATGAATCCAAGTGAGGTGGCCTATGGAAAATGGGGCCCAAATAAGAAAGTCCCCTGTTATCGTAGGAACATAGAGGCAGGAGATTTGGTTGAGTTAGATGATATAGTTTTCTTGCGGATACCAGAAGAGATGAAGATGAGTGATGTCAACGAAGTACTTGCCCTATTTTCTTCATTCCCCAAGAGGATAAATCGCAAGGTCAAATCTAAAGAGCCTGTGAAGGTAGAGGATTTTATGTAGTTATATGTTAAATTTTACCTTGAAAAATCTTCGACTTGGTGTATATTATCTAATCTAAACGGGGACGTAGTTTAGCCTGGTTAGAATGCCAGATTGTCGATCTGGAGGTCGCGGGTTCAAATCCCGTCGTCCCCGCTTTGATTTGAGTAATAATCTTATGCTTTTTGAAATAAACTGAGGAGTCAAGGGTTTCGTTTGAACCCGCGACCTCAGGGGGGTGAGAGCGAGCGAACCCTCTGATTTAATTCGTAATTCAGTTTTACATCAGCAGGATGTCGGTATCCTGCTTTTTGTTTTTAATATTCTGTAAGCGCTTACACTGGCTGGTATTGCTGATATATAGGTGTGATTTATTTGTACTGCCTGATATAAAATATAAAACTGCCTGATATAAAAATATAGATTTAGTTTGGGTTGGTTGAGAAAGGAGTGAAAGGTATGGGTTTGAATTCCTGGAGCGATAAGGAGCCAATTTATTCGGTTTTACCCAATGGGGGGTTTTCTATTGAGGAGTATTCTCTTGCTCGTCCATTCGCAAGTTTTTTTCCGGGTATTGCTGGTCCTTATGGGATTCCTCTTTGGGTGTTCTATGTGAATCGTGGCCAGGCGATTATTAGTATGGGCATTAACAATAAAGATGGCGCGATTATGGAGTTTTATCCGGCTAATAAGGCCTATCAGATGGTCTCAAGGTATGGTTTCCGAACTTTTATAAAATATCGACGGCAAACTGATTTTATTTTCTATGAGCCGTTCCAAAGTGGGTTTACGGCTCGAACACAAGCAGTTAAACAAAGGATGGTGATTTACCCCCATGAGTTGGAGATAGAAGAAATAAATAAGACCCTTGGGATAAAGGTAACGGTTAATTATTTTACCCTTCCTTCTGAGTCTTTTCCTGCCCTTGTCAGGATGGTTTCTATTCGCAATCTTTCTACCTCACGTGCTTTAGATTTAGAGATACTGGATGGTATGCCTGTAATCCTTCCTTATGGTTTGAATCAATTCGTTGTTAAGAATATGTCTCGGACGGCTGAGGCCTGGATGCAGGCAAAACATATTGATAATTTTTTGGGGTATTACAAAGTGCGAGTAGAACTTGATGACCGGCCTGAGGTAGTAAAGATCTCACAGGGTAATTTCGCTTTTTCAGTGCGTTACGGCGCTCGTTCAGTAAAGTGCGTTCCTCTTATTTCTGATCCTGAAACCATTTTTGGTTCGGTTCTTGATTTTGATTATCCTGAGCAGTTTTTGGATGATAGGAATTTTCTCTATCCTGAGGAACAGTTTTTGCAAAACAAGACTCCTTGTGCATTCTCTTTTCAGAGATTAACTATTCCTCCTTCAGGGGAGATCGGGTATGTTATGGTGGTGGGGCATGCTGAGTCGGAGAGGCAGATCAAAAAGTTTGCTAATCAGTTTCTTTCAGGGCCAGACTTTGTTTTGAGTAAGAGGGAAGAAAATAAGGAAATTATTTCTGGTTTAATGAATGATGTGTTTACTGTAAGTGCTTTTGTTGAATTTGATAGGTATACGGCTCAGACTTATCTGGATAACCTATTACGGGGTGGATATCCAATAGAGATCCCTACGCTCAACGGAAGACAGATATTCTATCTTTATGGGAGAAAACATGGAGATTTGGAAAGAGATTACAATAATTTTCGTGTTGAGCCAAGTTTCTTCTCTCAGGGCAATGGCAATTATCGGGATATGAATCAAAATCGGCGATTGGATGTTATATTCCATCCGGAGGTTGAAGATGCTAATCTGAAGTTATTTATGAATCTGATTCAGTTGGATGGATATAATCCACTTCAGATAAATGGTGTTAGGTTTGCTTGGCGGGGGACATTAGAGGATTTGGATGGCTTATTAGAAAAATTCGTCTCGGCTAAGATTGTTCCAGAATTAAGAGGGTTTATAGACGGGAAGGAATTTACTCCGGGAGAGTTGGTGGCATTTATCCGCTCAAGGAATATAAAAATAAGAGGGGGCTTGGATAGATTTTTGCGAAACCTCTTTACTTATTGCGAGCGGATAGAAGACGCTACCCATATAGAGGGGTTTTGGACTGACCACTGGTCTTATAATCTTGACCTTATAGAATCTTATCTTTCGGTATACCCTGATAGAGAATATCACCTCTTTTTCACTGATAAGACCTATACATTTTATGATAACGATCACTATGTTGTTCCGCGAGACGAAAAGTTGGTATTGACGGCTAATGGGGTAAGGCAATACAAGTCTGTGAGGGTATCAAAGGAGAAAACCGAGTTAATCAATTCCCGAAAGGAATACAAAAATAAGGTCCGTACTTTATTTGGCAAGGGCCAAATATATAATACCACCCTTATAGGCAAGTTGGCCACTCTCCTTGCTACAAAGGTGATGAATCTTGATCCGTTCGGGGTTGGGATAGAAATGGAGGCTGATAAGCCTAATTGGTATGATTCGTTGAACGGACTTCCCGGACTTATTGGCTCCTCTTC
>Ga0256842_1003481_pt1 | contig 10443 bp, 9 predicted proteins | sample 4559240metaG_FD_185973 | JGI IMG/M metagenome (GOLD analysis project Ga0256842, IMG submission 185973) | Hydrothermal vent microbial communities from Guaymas Basin, Mexico - 4559-240 | ecosystem: Environmental > Aquatic > Marine > Hydrothermal vents | place: Mexico: Guaymas Basin | collected...
AGAAAAGCAAAAGTGTAAGTTGTAGGGTCTATGAAATGATTTTTGGCACTGCTTATTTAATAACCCTTGCTGCCTTAAATAGAAGGTGTAGTAGGGGAGGTCATTTTAGAAGCGATTTTCCGACTAAAGGAGAATGTGGAAATATGCATCTTGACCTTAAAAAGGAGATGGGGGAGGTTAAAGTTTTTTGGGAGGAATAAAGGTAATGAATATTTTTCTAAGGAAAAAGTATGAGGAGTTTTTATTTGAAGATCAATTTTTTGGTGATATTTCAACTTTGCTGGACGATTTTAATGAGATATTCACAGGGTATATTCTTGTTAAAGAAGACTGTGTGATTGCAGGAATTTCTCACGTGATGGATATTTTTAAGATGGTGGATAGAAATTTTAAAGTTCTTGAGTTAAATTTTAGAGATGGGGATTTTGTTTCAGGTGGGAAAATTCTTTTGAAGTTTGAAGGGATCGGGGGGCTTATTTTAAAGTGTGAGAGGCTTATTTTAAATATTTTGCAGAGAATGTCAGGTATTGCTACGAATACAAAAAAATACGTTGAAAAGTTGGAGGGGACAGGTATAAAACTTCTCGATACCAGAAAGACAACACCTGGTTTTAGATATTTTGAGAAGGAAGCAGTTAGAATAGGTGGAGGATACAATCACAGGATGGGGTTATATGATGCTGCGATGATCAAGGACAACCATTTCAGGATTTTGGGAAAAGATATTAAAAAAATAGAAAAGATAAGAAGAAATATACCTGTAACTTCAAAAATAGAGATGGAATGCCATTCCATGGAGGATGTTTATAAATCGCTTGAAATAGATGTGGATATTATTATGCTCGATAATTTTTCACCAGAAGAGGTCCTAAAAGCAATAAAAATAGTTAATGGAAGAAGAGAAATTGAAGTTTCGGGTGGAATAACCCTTGGCAATATAGAAAAATACTCATTAGAAGGTGTCAATTATATTTCAACCTCAAAGGTTATTTCTGAGGCAAAATGGATAGATATAAGTTTAGAAATAGATTGATCCTTATAATTTTTCTATTTTCCTTTTTAACTTCCTTTGTTGGAATAAATTGGATAAATTTTTTAGGCCCCGATGAGCCAAGATATGCCAAAATAGGTTTTGAAATGGATAGAAGTGGTGATTATATTGTTCCAAAACTTCACGGAAAACCCTGGCTTGAAAAACCACCCTTAACTTATTGGTTTGTTGCCGCAGGAAGTAAGATTTTTGGTGAAAGTGAAGTGGGAGCAAGATTTTTTTTCTCTCTTTTGGCTTTCTTTTTTCCACCTTTTCTCTTTTTGTTTTTAACTAAATTTTTAAATAACTTAAAGATATCCTTTTTTTCCACCCTGATTTTAATTTTTTCACCCTACTGGTTTGTTTTTAGCAAGGCAATAAGTTGTGATTTCCTATTTTCCACCTTTTTATTTGTATCTATCCTGCTTTTGTACTTTTACTTTGAAGGAGTATGTAAAAAATATTTTCTCATTTTTTCTTCCCTATTTCTTGCTCTATCTGTTTTGTCCAAGGGAATACTTGCCTACATTTTATTTTTTATTTTCTTTTATGTTTATGGCTTTTTGAACAAGAAATTCTTTATTTTTTCCAGGAAATTTCTAATTACAATTTTTCTTTCCTTGTTATTTTCTTTTCCGTGGTTTTACCTTGTTTTTGAGAAAATAGGTCCCTATTTTTTCTGGGAATTTATTGTAAATCACAATTTTGCAAGGTTTTTTACCCCAATTCACTTTCATATAAAGCCATTTTATTACTTTTTCCCCGTATTTTTTGTAGGTTTCTTTCCCTTTTCTCTTTTTATAATACATATAAAAAGTTTGTTTCAGATTGATGAAAGCATGAGGAAAAAGATCTATCCATTTTTATTTACATTTATTTTTTATTTTATTTTCTTTTCCCTTTCTAAATCCAAGTTGCCCGGATATTTATTTCCTGCAGTTCTGATGCTGGTTATTCCGTTTGCATATATTTGGAAAGAAGTTGAGAGAAATAGTAGGTCAAAAAGTTTTTTTACATTTTTATTTATTCTTTTCTTTTTAATTTTGGATGTATTAATTGTTTATTTGTATAAATATACAGAATTTATTAACATTCTTCCCTATTTAATTTTGCTTGTGGTTTCAACACTTTTTTCCTTTATTCTCATAAAAAAATTTTGGAAGGCACTTTTAATTAAAGAGATAACTTTACTATTTGTCTTTTTTCTTTTTGTGCTTCCATTTATAAATTCAAATTTTTCAACAAAAAACATCGTAAAGGATATTCCCTCAAATTATTTAAATAAATGTCATATTTATCTGTATAAAACCTATGAAATGACCTGTAGTTTTTATTCTGGTGATAGATGCATACAAAATGTATGCGATGTCCTTTTCTTAAAGGAAAATTTAAATTCCTGCAATAAAATTTTTATAATTTCAAAAACAAAAAAACTCATGTATTTATTAAATTCATTTACAGATAGAAAAATGTGGGTCAAAATATATGGGAGATATTCACTGATTAAGGTGTGGGATTAAATATGAAAAAACCTTTAAAATATGATAAAAATAAAACAATAAGAATAGTTGCTCCTGCATCGCCTGTTAAGGAGGATTTTTTAGAAAGAGGTATGAAAAGGGTTAAAAAATATTTTAAGTATTTTTCCTACAACCATTTGATTTTTTCTAAGTATTTTTTTCTTGCTGGTAGTGATGGTGAAAGGGCCGAAGACTTTAATTTTGCCATCAACAATTTTGATTTTGTGTGGTGCGCAAGGGGTGGATATGGATCTTTGAGAATTTTAGATAGAATCTTATTAAATAGGAAGAATTTTCCAATTTTATTGGGGTCTTCAGACATTACTTCACTTTTAATTTTTCTGACTCAGAAATATAATTTCATTACCTTCTATGGTCCCATGATTGCAGGGGAAATAGCAGATAAAAAAAAGGTATTTGATTTAAAAAAATTGTCCGGAATTTTGAAGGGAGAATTAGGGGAAGGTACTCCCTTAAATGATGAAAAGATGGTTGAGTTGATAGGAGGAAAGCTTGATGGAATTATAACAGGTGGATGTATGACACTTGTTTTATCCAGCCTTGGGACACCTTATGAAATAGATACAAGAGGGAAAATACTCTTTCTTGAAGATATAAATGTGAAACCCTATGCCATTGATAGAATGCTTCAGCAACTGATAAAAAGTGGCAAATTTGATGAGTGTAAAGGTATTATTTTTGGAGAAATGGTCAATTGTATTCAAAATGAAAATCAGGGTTATACCCTTGAAGAATTGATATATGAAAATTTAAAAGATTTAAAAATACCAGTGTTCTTCGGCTTTCCATGCGGACATACATATTTTGGAGGGACTATTTTACCAATTGGTGGGAAAATAGAGGTTAGGGATAGAAAAATCTTTCTTAAGGAGAAGGTTGTATGTTAAATTTCAAAGTTCCAATATTCAAAGATATTTGTGGGGCAAAAAAAATATATTTTATAGGGATATGCGGCACTGCGATGTCTTCATTGGCGTTAATGATGAAAGAAATGGGATATGAAGTTTATGGTTCTGATGAAGGGGTTTATCCCCCCGTAAGTGAATTTTTAAGGGAAAAGGGGATAATTCCCTTTGTTCCATATTCTAAAGAGAATTTAAAAGTTCATCCTGACCTGGTTGTTATTGGGAATTCTGTTGGTAGAGGAAATGAGGAAATAGAATATGTTCTTGACAATAAGATAAATTTTATTTCTATGGCTGAGTTAATTGGTAGGTTGGCTTTTTTAAGTAAAGAGACGATAGTTGTTTCAGGAACCCATGGAAAGACAACAACTTCCAGTATGATGGCCTGGCTTCTTGAATATCTTGACTCCAATCCATCCTTTATTATAGGGGGGATAGTTAGAAATTTCAAAAGTAGTTATAAAGTTGGTGGAGGAGACCTCTTTGTACTTGAGGGAGATGAATATGATACCTCTTTTTTTGATAAAAGGCCAAAATTTATGCACTATTTTCCAGACTATCTTATCTTAAATCCTGTTGAGTTTGATCATGCAGACATTTATCAAAACCTGGATATAATCATTAAAGAATTTAAAAATCTTGTAAAAATAGTTCCAACCCGTGGATTTATAGCATATTATGGGGATAGTGAAATTTGCAGGGATATTGTGGGTGAAAGTTTATCAGATACAGAATCCTTTGGTCTATCCAGTGAAAATGATTGGTATCCAGAGGATATTATTTTTAAAAATGGTAAAATTGAGTACAGGTTGTTTTACAGGAAAAAATTTATTGGTGTTATTAATTTAAACATGTTTGGGTACCACAACGTTTTAAATTCTCTTGCTGCAATTTCAATTTTAAATAGACTTGGATATTCCTTTGACGGAATAAAGGGTGGTTTTGCAAGATTTCTCGGAGTAAAGAGGAGGATGGAACTTATTTACCAGAAGAATGGGGTTTATATTTATGAAGATTTTGCCCACCACCCCACAGCAGTGTATGAAACCTTAAAGGGTGTCAGGGAGAGTTTTCCAAATAAAAAAATTATCGCCATCTTTGAACCTCGCTCCTGGAGTTGTAGATTAAATGTCCATCAGGGGAAATTTGTTGAGAGTTTTAAATATGCGAATGTGGCAATTTTCTATAAGGTTTATAGAGGGGATAAGATACCTGTTGAAAAGAGATTTAAACCAGATATTGAAGTTGAACATCTTAGAAAATCTGGAAAGGAGAGTTACTATTTCAATACACTGGATCAGATTTTGGATTTTTTAAAAAAGGAAGAAAAAAATAGATATGTGGCTGTTATTATGAGTAATGGAGGGTTTGATGGATTATATAAAAAGATTAAAGAGGCTTTTAATTACAATTAATATTTTTGTATTTTTATTTTCCTGTGTTTTAGGAGATAATCCTACATATAGGGTTAAAGTTAAACAGATTTTTGTTCCAGTGTCTGTGATGTCAAGATCCGGGGAACCTATAAGTGGACTTGAAAAAAAAGATTTCAGGATTTTTGAAGATGGTATTGAACAAAAAATAATAAATTTTTCCTCAGAGGATGTCCCTTTAAATGTTGTGTTTTTGATGGACATAAGTGGAAGTACCTTTCTTGAAACGGGGGCCATAAAACAGGCGATTATCGATTTTGCTGAGAAACTTATGAAAAGAGATAGGATTGCAATTATTTCCTTTAACAATCAGTCAAAGTTGATACTTGATTGGTGTAATGAACTCTATAGAGTTGAAAGGGCCCTTGATAGAGTTATGCCAAAGGGAAGTACTGTATGGTATGATACCCTTTATGTGACCTTTACCGATCTTTTAAAAAATGTAAATGGCAAAAAGATTGTAATTGGTATTACCGATGGTGTAGATACTGGAAGTATTGTTTCCTTTGATGAGGCATTAAATTCTGCAATTGATTCTGGAGCCCAGGTTTACATTATAAGTGAGACATCAAAGTTAAAAGATCTTGCACAATATTACAGGAAGAATTATGGTGCTAAAATAGATGAAACCAATCTTATGAAAACCATGTATGCTGCCGATTCTCAACTTAGGGAACTTGCCTATAAGACAGGGGGAAGGGTGATATATCCAGATAAATTAACTGAGCCCCTAAATCAGATATTTGTAAAACTTGTGAAGGAGTTGAGAAAGGAGTATTATATCTCATATAAACCACACAATATCTTTATGGATGGAAGGTACAGGAAGATTAAAGTTGTTGTGAAAAGACCCAATGTCCTTGTTAGATATAGACCCGGGTATTATGCAAGATAGGAACTTGAATATATATTTGATAGGTTTTATGGCTTGTGGGAAAACTACCGTTGGAAAAGCGCTTGCTGAAAAATTGAGGTGGGGATTTGTTGATCTTGACGAGCAAATTGAAAAAGTGGAAGGGAAAAGAATAAGAGACATCTTTGAGGAAAGTGGAGAGTCCTATTTTAGAGATCTGGAAAGAAAGATTTTACATGAAATTTCTCAGGAGAAAGGATATGTCATTTCCCTTGGAGGAGGTACCTTTTGTTTTGAAGAAAATATTAAATGTGTGGAAAAAAGTGGTATCTCTTTCTGGCTTAAATGCCCACTTACTGAGGTTTACAATAGGCTGAAATTTCACTGTGATAGACCCCTTGCAAAAGATTTCAAAACACTTAAAGATCTCTACTACAAAAGACTTTCCTATTATGGAAAGGCCGATTTTTCAATAGAAAATTTCAACAAGCCGGTGATTAAGTGTGTGGAAGAAATATTCTTTGTTTTAAAATTAAGGGGATATGTTTAATCCACTTCGGATAATTTTCTTCGTAAAAAACCAATTACACACCTGGTTATATTATCCATTTTAAGTTTTTAATATTTTTCCCGCTGATCATGTTGGCAGTGTAAAATTAATTGTGTCAGGAAAAGGCTTCCTTTTGGGTGAAAGGGTGAAAAGGGGACAGACCTGGCCTGTATTTAGAAAATTTATTAGGAAAATGAAAAGGTTCCAGGTAAAAAAAATGAAGAAATAAAAAAGTGTCAGGCATTTAAATTGATTTCAAGGATGATATTAAATAGGTAATAGCAGAAAAATCGATGAAACCAGGAAATAGTTGAGAAAAATAAAAAAAATGTAGTCCATTCCCAAGTCCCACCATAGATTTATACAGAAGAAGAAAAAACCAAAACTGGCAAAGATTTGAAGTTTTTCAGGCAAAAACTGATAATTAAATAAAATCCTTTTTTTCCTATAAACCTTGGAATGGCTTTTTGGGTGTGGCAAATAAAAAATTAAATTCTGGCAAAGATAAGATCTTTCTGGCAGAAACCAAACAATTAAAGTAAAATTTCTTCCTTTCTGTAAACCTTCTGGATAAAGTTTAGTGTGAAGATAGGTATAAACCTGAATTTAATAAAAAAACAAAAATTAAACAGGTAGGAAAAAGTAATGAAGGGGAATTGGCATCGGGAAAAATTGAAAATCTCTTTTTTTTAAATTATCTTAATAAATATCATTTACTAAACAGAAATTTTTTTAACTCTCTACATAAAAGTTAGAGGTTTTCCCAAAAACGAGGAAAGTACTGAAAAGTTTTTGTATCTGTTTTAAGATAAAAATTTAAAATCTATATGATGAAGTTTAAGATTCTTTTTGCTATTAGCCTTTTTTCTCTTTTGAAAAGAGGTATTTCAAAAACCTTGGACAACTTAGTTGACATTATTTCCAAAACCTTTTGAGATTTTTTAAATTTCGTGTATAATAAGAGGTAATAATTTTTTAAAAAGGCTGGTGATTTTTAATGAAAAGATTTTCAAAGGGAGAGAAGGTAATTTATGGAGCTTATGGAGTGGGGGTTGTAAACAAAGTGGTTGAGAAGGAGATACAGGGGCAGAAGTTGAAATTTTATGAAATTTTTTTTGAGGATAGCAATTCAAAAATATTTATTCCTGTTGAAAGAATAGATAGAGCAGGAGTGAGGAAATTGATTGAACCTGAAGAGATAAAAGATGTTTTTTCTAAATTTCAGTCTCCTGTAGAATTTATGGATATTTCCGATTGGAAAAGTAGATATAGGGAGAATCTGGAAAAGGTTAAATCGGGAAATATCTTTCAGATTGCTGAAGTAATCAGAGACCTTTCTCTCTTAAACAGAAAAAAACCTCTTTCCATGAGAGAAAGAGAATTGCTTGAAAAGGCAAAGAAGATTTTTGTTGATGAAATTTCTGAGGTGAAAAACACATCTCCCGATGAAATTAGAAAGAAACTTGATTCTCTCCTTAAGGAAGAGAGGGATTTAGTATAATCTGGAAGCCATAAACATGGAGTATATATACCTTCTGTTGGGGATTTTTTTATCCATTTTGGTTTCAACCTTTTTTTCTCTTTCAGAAACTGCTATTCTTTCATTTGACAAAAATAAACTTGAATTTTTGATTGAAAAGGGAGATAGAAAAGCCAGATTACTCAAAAATATAATTGATAAACCTGAGAAAATTTTATCTCCGATATTGCTTGGAAATACCATTGCCAATGTAACCACGGCGTCTCTTACCTCAATACTTATTTCGAGAATTTTTGTAAAAAGTATTTTGGGGATAACCCAGGAATTTGCTCAGGTTTTTGCAACTCTTCTAATTTCAATTTTGATTTTAATTTTTGGGGAGATAACTCCCAAGTCAATTGCTGCGAGGAATCCAGAAAAATATGCCTTTTCTGTGGCATATATCTTGAATTTTATTTCCAGGTTATTACTTCCACTTGTTAAGGTATCAATATTTTTTAGTTCACTTATAATAAAAAGATTTTCTCGAGAAGAAATTTCAAAGGGCGAGATAAAAAGAGAAAAGATTTTAAATCTGATATATAGATTTGATCCCAGCAAAGATGAAACACCTCTTGATATGATGAAAAATGTTGCTGATTTTCATGCTGTTAAGGTTAAAGAAATAATGATACCCATTTCGCGGGTGGTGGCTGTGGATGTGAATAGTTCTTTGGATGAAATTTTGGATGTCTTTATTAAAAGTGAATATACGAGAATACCAGTTTATGATGGAGATATAGAAAACATTGTTGGTGTAATACTTTCCAAAGAGTTTTTTAAGTTTTATATGGCTAAAAAAGGTATTATCCCTGAATTTGAAAAGATGTCCTTTGAATCAATAATAAACAGACCCCTTTTTATTTCTGAGTTTTCCACTGTGGATAGCGCTTTGAAAAAGATTAAGAATAGAAAATTACATTTTGCCTTTGTGGTAGGGGAGTTTGGTCAGGTAATAGGTATTGTTACCCTTGAAGATATTTTAGAAGAAATTGTTGGGGAAATTTATGATGAATATGATTACAGTAGTTTGACCCCCTTTGAAAGGGATGGAAATAAATTTGTATTTCATGAAAATATAAATATAAAGGATTTTAATAAGAATCTTCCTGCTCCTATCCCTGAAAGTGAGTCATATTCCACGCTTTTTGGTTATTTAACTGACAAATTTGAGGATGTCCCCATAAAGGGTACTGTAATTGAAGATGAGAATTATATCTATAAGATTAGAAAATCTGATAAATTTGGGATTAAAGAAGTTGAACTTGAATTTAAAAAGAAAAATGTATAAAAATATTTATGGCGGGGTGCCATATACAATATGCACTCTTTACACTGCACTCTACACCACTTTACTATCTACTGTTTTTTCTTAAAAATATAAATTACTACCAGACACCTTTTAATAAAATTCTGTTCCCTTTTCATCTTTTTGCTTCACACCTTAAATATTTTTAAGAAAACTATAGAAAGAAAGTAAGAAAAAAGTAAGTAGGCAAGCAAGTAAAAAAAAGGAAAGGTGGGGGATAGACTTAAACTTATGAAAAAGTAAAAAAGCATCAGACGAAATTTGCAATTTAAGGAAAGGTATCAGACAAGTAAGCAAACAAATAAGTAAGGTGGGTAGATAGATAAGCAAGTGAGTAAAAAATTGAAAAAAAGATAGGTAGGGAAGATTTAAAGTTGAGAAATGAGATATGTCAGGTAAAATTAAAGTTGTCAGGCTGAATTTACCCATCACACAATCCCCACCATGGGTTTATAAGAAAAAAAGAGAAAAATTTTTTTGTCTGACATTATTTGTTTTTAGAAATTTTTAGATGGCTTTCAAGGAGGCAAATAAAAAAGAAATTAAATTCTGGCAAAAGTAAAATTTTCTGGCAAAAACAACGATTAAAGAAAAACCCTTTTCTTCTCTATAAGCCTTTAGGGGGCTTTTGGGGGAGGCAAAAAAGAAAACAGATTAAAATTTTGCAAGAAGAAAATCTTCTGGAAAAATCAATGATTTATGAAAAATCCTTTTTCCTCCTATTAGTCTTTAGTGGGCATCTGGGAAGGGCAAATAAGAGAAAAACCAGATTCTGCCAAAGCTAACAAACTTTTGGCAAAAAATAGCGATTAAATAAATTCCCTTTTTTATCCTATAAACTTTCTGAAGGGCATTGGGGAAGATAAATAAGGTAACAAATTAAATTCACTCAGTGTTAGCAATCTTCTGGCAGAAATCAAGGATTTGAGTAAAAACTTTTTCCCATCTATGAGTTTTTAGGAGAATTAATGATTGTGTGTGCCCCTTTTACCCTTTTATAAGTTTTCTGGAGGGCTTTAATTGAAGGAATGTGGACAAAGGAGACAAATGGTGACAGATCCAAACCTTGAAGAAAAAACAAAGAAAAATTGAAAAACCTCTTTTTTATAAATCTTATTTACTAAACAGAGTTTTTTTTAACTCTCTACATAAAAGTTAGAGGTTTTTTTCAAAACGAGGAAAGTGCTGAAAAGTTTTGTGTCTGTTTTTTAAAGAAAAAAATTCAAGACTTTCCTCAAGAAATTTAAGGTTTTCTTCTGCTACTTGCCTTTTTACTTCTAAAAGGAGATATCAAAGAGCCTTA
>Ga0256842_1003482_pt1 | contig 10441 bp, 9 predicted proteins | sample 4559240metaG_FD_185973 | JGI IMG/M metagenome (GOLD analysis project Ga0256842, IMG submission 185973) | Hydrothermal vent microbial communities from Guaymas Basin, Mexico - 4559-240 | ecosystem: Environmental > Aquatic > Marine > Hydrothermal vents | place: Mexico: Guaymas Basin | collected...
GATGGAAGCTTTAAATAAAAACGATATAGAAAGCAGACCTTTATGGAAACCTATGCATCTTCAGCCTCTTTTTAAAAATAGCAAATGCTATCTAAGCGGAGTTAGTGAAGAGCTGTTTAAAAAAGGGCTTTGTCTGCCAAGCGGAACCACTTTGAAAAAAGATGATGTTGAAGATATTGCAAAGGCGATAGATGCAGTTGTTTAAACCGACAAGTATTAAAAGAGTTCTGTTTTTTTTGATAAGCGATACTATTTTATCCGTTTTTACGATAATTTTAGCATATTTCATAAGATTTAAGTTCCAAATACCCGCCGATTTTTACTCTTCGGTTTTTATAACTTTTTTGATTCTAATCCCTTTAAAGATAGCCATATTAGCAATTTTTAGACAATACTCCATAACTTGGAAATTTTATTCATTCGTTGATGCGAAAAATTTACTAAAAGCCCATATTTTAATATATATCATTTTTGGAGTTATATCATTTTTATGGTTTAAATACTTTTATATTCCAAAAAGCATAGCTATAATAGACTTTTTCTTCTCGTTTGTAATGCTTGGGGGATTGAGATTTTTTAAAAGATTGCTTATAGAAAATAACCAAAACGACGAAAAAGTAATTTTCATAGGGGCGAACTCAAGAACACAATCTCTCATCAAAAGATGTTTAGAGGGGGAATTACCCTTCTATCCGATAGCCATCTTCGATGATATCAAAGATGAAACTTATATATCAAATGTAAAAGTATATAAGATTGAAAAATTATCAAAAATGGATGCAAATAGTGCAATTATTACTAAAAATTTATCTCCAAAAGAGCTTGATAAACTTACTGAAAAATTGACCAATTTGGGTATAAAAGATATAAAAATAGCAACAGATTTTGAAAACAAATTGAAAAATCTTTCCATAGAGGATCTTCTCGCAAGAGATCCTAAAGATCTTGATAAAGATGCGATAAAAAATTTTATAAAAGACAAAATCGTTCTTATAACGGGTGCGGGAGGAAGCATAGGTAGCGAATTGTCTCTTCAGTGTGTAAAATTTGAGGCTAAAAAACTTATATTGTTGGATCATAGCGAATTTAACCTATATCAAATCTCTCAAAAACTTGAAGATAAAAATATAGTTTCCGTGCTACAAAACATCACAGACAAAAACTCCTTGGAAGAGATATTTAAAAAGCATAAGATAGATATAGTGCTTCATGCCGCCGCATACAAACATGTGCCTTTGGTAGAAGAAAATATAAAAGAGGCTATCAAAAATAATATCATTGGAACGAAAAATTGTATGGATTTGGCGATTGAGTATAAAGTGCAAAAATTTGTCATGATTTCAACCGATAAAGCAGTTAGGCCTACAAATGTGATGGGTGCCACAAAAAGAGTTTGTGAGCTGTATGCTCAAAATCTCGACTCGAAACAAACTGAGATAGTTAGTGTTAGATTTGGTAATGTGCTTGGAAGTAGCGGTAGTGTAGTGCCTAAATTTAAAGAGCAGATACAAAACGGAGGTCCTATAACGGTAACTCATCCCGATATAACCAGATATTTTATGCTTATACCGGAGGCTTGTCAGCTTGTCCTGCAAGCCGCATCCATAGGAAAAGGCGGAGAGCTTTTCATACTCGATATGGGAGAGCCGGTCAAGATAGCCGACTTAGCTAAAAAAATGATAGAATTAAGTGGCAGAAATGATATAAAAATAGTCTACACGGGACTAAGAAAAGGGGAGAAGTTATATGAAGAGCTACTTACCGAAGATGCGGACTCCAAAACGATATATGACTCTATAATGGTGGCCCAAAAAAGCATCTATGATATAAAAACCTTAGATCAAGATATCAAAAAACTACTTGATGGCGAAAATAAAATAGATATTCTAAAAAAAATAGTTCCCGAATTTACACACAAATAATTAATCACTCAGCTTAAATTCTATAGGAACTGTAATCTCTATATCTTTAGGAGGCTTTGGAAATTCTGAACTTGCATTTTTTATTATTTTTATAGCAGCCTTTTTTAAAAATCTCTTTGAACATTGAACGGAAACGATCTTTATATCTCCATTAACTTTTAAAATAAATTTTACTTTTACAACCCCTTCAATATGTAATTTTCTAGCCTTTCTTGGGTAAAACTTAGCTTCATCTATAGCCGAAGTTATCTTGATAAAATTTATATTGATATATTTTGTTTTTTCACTGACAGTCGGTGTCTTGTTTATCTGTTTTTTATGAAAAAGAGGAGGAATGGCGACTACTTTGGTTGTATTGTTATCCTCGTTTTTTATGACTTTTTTTGTCATCTGCTTCTCTTTGATAGCTTTGGGTTTAGGTTTTGGTTTGGATTTAGACATGGGTTTATGTTTAGATTTTGGTCTTGGCTTTTTAAATCTATGTTTAGGCTTAGGTTTAGGCTTAGGTTTAGGCTTAGGCTTAGGCTTAGGTTTAGGCTTAGGTTTAGGCTTAGGTTTAGGCTTAGGTTTAGGCTTAGGTTTAGGTTTTATCTTTTTCTTGGGAGTTTTAGGCGGTGTTTTTTTGATAAATTTCTTTTTTACTTTTTTTATTTTAATCATTTTTAATGATATAATTTTATCTTTTTTAGCTGGATTTTTCATATGGTTAAAGGCAAATATAAATGAAATAAAAATGGCAATATGTATAAATATAGAGCCTATAAAGGAGAAAATACCTCTTTTATTATTGCCCATCTTTACTCTTTGATAACAATAGATATATTTTCAAAACCAAGATTTTTAGCTATTTCCATGACATTTACAAAAGATTGAAATTTGGAATTTTTATCACATCTTATGGCGATATTTGTCTTTTTTTTATCTTTTACAAATAACTCTTTTGCCAATTTATCTTTTGTTACTTCTGTTTTACCAAGATAGATAAGTCCATTTTTTTTGATACTTATAGTGATAAATTTCGGTTGCTTCATTTGCTTTGCATGAGCTTGAGGTAATTCAAGAGGTATGATGCCTTTGGCTATAAAAGTAGAAGTTGTTAGTACGATCGCAAGCAGGACAAGCATAATGTCGATAAAAGGAACGACATTGATAGAATCAAACTTCTTCATCTTGATGAGCCAATATATTTTCGGTATATCTTGCCAAAATATTATAAAAAAACATAGAGCAAATTGCTACTACCAATCCTACGGCAGTTGTTTTTAAAGCAAGTGCGATGGAACTCATAATTTTAGCAGCATCAAGTCCGCTATTGCTTATGGATGCGAAAGTGATCATAATGGCAAGAACGGTTCCAAGAAGTCCTATGTAGGGTGCATTTGAAGCTATGGAGCCTATGGTGGTCAAATGTTTTGTAAGGTCATTTTCCAAAACTTTTAAGTTTTTATATTTTTTGGGATCAACTTTTTTGTAAAAGATGAGCCTTTCTATAAAAAATGTCAAAGAGATAATACTTAAAACTATCAAAACACCTATAACCCCATAATCAACAATATCTTTTAAAAAAAGTAAGTCCATTGCTCCCTCTCAAAATAAAAAAAGCAGTATAGCAAAAACCATACTGCTTTTTTCTTAAATTTAGAATTTATAGGATAAATTTATATACATATATCTACCTGGTTCATTCAAAAGCATCACATCTCCCGTGCCTCCTGAAACTAAAGTTAGATCACTATAGGTATTGGAGATGGCATAAGTTTTATCAAATACATTATCAATTCCTAATGTCAAATCAAATCCTCTATATATCTCTTTTTTTGCCTTTAAGTTTACAACACTCCAGCTATCTATCTCTTGTTCCCCATTGTCTGTATCATAATGGCTCCATTTACCTGAAGCTACGATCTCAGCTTTAAGACTAAGGGTTGAGTCGTAGTCGTAGTTAATACCAAGATTTGCTTTAACCGGTGGGATAGAGGGAAGATCAGTATCATTTTGTCCTATAAGAGGATCATCTTTTTTACCCCTTTGATAAGCTATACCACCATCCAAATAAAAGTCATCCGTCACAAAATATGTACCGCTAAGTTCAACTCCATAAAGTTTTGCATCCGTATTTTGATACTGTTTTGCAGTAGAGTTATACACGATAAAATCTTTTAGCATACTATAAAAAACTTTTGCTTTAAATGTCGCATTTTCATAATTGCCCTCAACACCAAGATCTGTTTCATAATTTTTAGTTTCATCAAGATTCGGATTGCCAACGAGTCTTCCCTGAGTCGCTCCGGTAAGATCTTTCAATCTATCATGAGACTCTTTTGCATCGGGAACTCTTATGGATTTACCAAGACCCATAAAATATTTCAACGAATCATTCAAGTGATAATAACTAAAAAGATATCCGCTTATATCATTGTATGTTTTATCGGGATCGCTATTGGATGGATCTATTTTCGTATGATCATATCTTAGACCTCCGCTCAATTCAAACTTCCCATAACTTCTTTTTGCTTTTGCATAGATGCCGAGATTGTCGGTATCTACATCAGGAATACTTTTATTTAGTGCTATGGGGTTAGTGCTGTATTTTTTGTAATATCTGCCGTCCCAATTTCTTTTGCTCGCCTCTATGCCGTATGATACTTTAGCTTTTCCCAAAATAAAATCATTTTTTATCTTAGCACCATAAATGGTAGAACTCATTACATTAGCTACCGTTCCAGCCGGGCCGTTACTTGCTTGTCTGTATTGATTGGTCATGGGGTGATCCACAGTGGAGTAGTAATACTCAAAAGAGAGTTTATCGGAGTATTTACCAAGTCCTTTTATGATATATTTTACATTATAAAGATCGCTATCATCGCTTATGGCATCCATTGGGGTCGAAGGATACAAAACATCATCACTTCTGTTTCCGGTGTAGCCGAGTTGCAACTCTTGATTGTCTTTGATGTTTATGTAAACTTTTCCCATGAAGGATGTTTTTTTGTAAGCATCTCTATCAAACTCGCTTGGTTTATACTGCTTTGGTGCATTTGTTGTTGCATTCGTAGCGAGCTTTAATTGTTCGGCCATCGTGTGTCCGTCTCCATCTTCATACTGATCGCTTTGTTCGGTTGATGCCCCAAGCAAAGCTCTTATCTTGTCATTTCCTCCACTTAGAAAAAATGACCCTTTTCTGTAACCCCAACTTCCCATATTTAGATTTACATTTCCATGAAGATGTTGTGTTGGTTTGCTTGTTGTTACTTTTACCGCTCCGCTAAGGGTTCCGAAATCCTCCACATCATAAGGTCCTTCGATAACTTCCACATCTTTTATATTGTTGGTTATAATATGCGAAGTGGGCGGATCCATTCTATTTGGACAAGCACCGTATATCTTTCCATCATCAACTATGATATTTATATCATCTTTTCTTTGTCCTCTTAAGATGATATCGTTGGCGATACCGCTTCTTCTTTGGATAGTGACGGACGGAACTTGCTTTGTAAGAGCTTCGGCTAAGTCGGCAGATTTTAAATCCTCTCCCGCGATATCCGTTACTTCTGTTTTGATAGCGGTGCTTTGTACCGTTACTTTATCGAGATTAATATTATCAGTTGCCATAAGCACAGTTGCTGTAATACCAGAAATCACTATAGCTGAATAAACTTTCATTAAATTATCCTTAATAAATATTTTTTATAAAAAATTATATAATTCAAATGTTAATTTATTGTTAACTTATAGCCAATTCCCTTAATATTTTTAATCTTATCTTTTCCGACTATTTTTTTTAGCTTATTCACATAAACTCTTATGGCTCCATCACTATAACTATCCGATACACTCCAAAGTCTATATATTATCTGTTCTTTCGTAACCACTTGAGAACTATTTTCCAAAAATAATTCCAAAAGATTGATAACCTTAAGAGGAAGGTTTATCGGTTTTTTATCACGATAGATAACTCTCTCTTTAAAATTATAGATGCACTTATTATTCAATCTAACAATATAACTTAAACTTTTATTTTTTTTAAGCAGAACATTCATTCTATAAAGCAACTCTTCAAGGTCAATGGGCTTTTTCATATAGTCATCACAACCACTTTCATATCCCTGTTTTAGAGTTTCTATATCTTGATGAGAAGTTATAAATATAGTAGGGGTGCTGTCTCCACTTTTTCTTAGCATTTTTAAAAAATCAACTCCATTTATCTCAGGTACATTTACATCAAGAAGATATACATCATAACTCTTAAAATAACTCTGCTGCAAAGCTTTTTCACCATCAGCAACAATATCTACTATAAAATTTTTCTCTTCAAGATAATCCTGCACAGACTCGGCAAACAAAGCATTGTCTTCGAGTAATAAAACTTTTCTTTTTTTATCCATAAGACGAACTATATCACACTATTGTTAAAATTCTATTAAATTAATTATTCAAATCTTTTATAAGCCGTATGAGCGGTTTTACCAAAAAATATACCGATTTTAAAAACTATTCTTGCATTAGGCTTAAAATCATCTTCTCTTCTAAATATAAGACCCGGACTCAATTCATAATATGCAAAATTGTGGTAAAAATATCTTTTGTATGTAACTTTCGCAAGATAGTAATTTATCTTAAAATTCCTATCCCTATCGCTAAAACTATATATTGAAGCAAGATAGCTAAAGCCTCTATTTTTTCCTACATATTGTTCTACTATAAAAGAGTTGCTCATTTCGTTTAAACGATTTCGGTTTTTAATGAAATGGTAACTGTTTTGAAAAGAAAATTTAATGTTTTGATTTAAAACTTTTGATAGTGAAATATTTGCCGTATTATCCAATCCTCTTTTTGCAAAATATCTTACTTGATTGTTAAATTCCAATTGCCAATTTGAAAAGTTGTAAAAATCTTTACCTATATATATAGAGATATATGTATCAGGAGAAATCCCGTTAAAGCGGATACCTCCTCCGAAATTTGCTTGCATATACTTGGATTTTAATTTTTCCATTTGAATTCCAAGAATATAGCTGTTATTTTCAAGACTATTGCCTACTGTGTCGCTATTTTGTTTGTCAATTGAAAGAGTTTTTTTATAATCCTCAAAAACAATGTTTAATCTTTTTTGAGTTCTTGGTAGTTTTAGCCTAAATTTTACATTTAGTCTATAATTTGTTTTTTTTCTCTCTTCAAGGTAGGAGTCGAGTGACAAATCAAGATAACTTCCCGTAGATCGCAAAGAGTTTATATCTTTTTTTGCAAAAAACAGATCAAGAGAATTTGATGTATTATATACCCAATCACTTAAAGTTTTATGAGTTGTATCAAGATAACATGTATCGTTTTTTGTCGCAAATGAGATGGAACTCAAAAGCGACAAAAGTATTAATATTTTTTTCATTATTATATCGGCAAAACCCTTATATTGGCATCGAGCTTCTCTTTTAGTATAGCTTCTATAGCATATAAAGTACCAGTGGCACTACTGGCACATCCGCTACAAGCTCCGAGATATCTTATATAAATATCAGTATAATCTTCATTCTCTTTTATATCGAGTATCTCCAGGTTTCCTCCGTCCATTACGAACATAGGTCTGATATACTCATCGATCGTCTCTTCTACAGTTTTTAATTTTTGAACGATTGTCATATCTTTAAAAGATATGGATTCGTTGCTATTCTCGGCTTTTTGAAGCTTCTCTTTTTCCATTTCCGCTCTTGTTTGAGCCAAAATATCCACAAGATAATACTCTCTTTGTTCGTGTCCGCCTGGTTTTATGCACGATTTGCAAAATGCACCGGCTTTTGTGTAGTCGGTTATCTCTTCAACGGTTTTAAGATCGTTTATTCTTATAACATCTTTGATAGTTCCAAGACTAACTCTTGCACACTCACAAACTATGATCTCATCCTCAAAGCTATCTTCATCTACCCCTTTATACTGTGCGGCGGCTCTTTTTATAACATCGTAAGCCATAACGGAGCAGTGCATTTTTTGAGGTGGAACCGCAGGTGTATCGGGATCATCTCTCATAGCTTTTTCTACATCTATATTGGTGATCTTAACGGCTTCGTCAACCGTTTTTCCTTTGCATAGCTCCACCATAGTATCGCTACTTGCTATAGCGGTGCCACATCCGAAACTTTTAAACTTAGCATCTATTATCTTGTCCGTCTTAGGATCCACCACCCAGTAAAGTCTTACAGCATCTCCGCAACTCTCAGCTCCGAAGTCCGCTACGATAAGTTCTCCCCCGAGCTTTTTAGCCTCTTCTTCGGTTATTTCTCCCATATTTTTCGGATTGTTCATTCTCTCTTGTACCGTTTGGGAATACTCTTCCCAAATATTTCCGCTTATCAAATCATTTTTTGCCATTTTTTATCCTTATAGTCCACTTTTGTGATTTTTGGGTGCATAAGAGTAAGTGCTTGATATCGCTCTTAGTCTCTTAACCGCCTCTTTTATATGAATGATCGCATAATCAATCTCTTTTTCAGTAGTAAATCTACTAAGACTTAGTCTTAAAGCCGTATGAGAAAGATCGGCATCGGCTCCTATAGCTTCCATGACCGGATTGCTTTCAAGCTCTTCGCTTGCACATGCACTACCTGTACTTGCAGCGATACCGTATCTATTTAGATCCCAAAGCATAGCTTCTCCCTCTACTCCTTTTATGCTTGCCAATATTGTATTGGGTACTCTATGCTCTCTTTTGCCGACTACAAAAACATCTTCTATCTCCAAAAGGGCATCTTCAAGTTTGTTTCTAAGTCTTGTAACCTCTTTATACTCATATTCAAGATATTTAACCGCCAACTCCATAGCTTCGCCCATAGCTACAATGCCCGGTACATTTAATGTACCACTTCTTCTTCCGCCCATATGCTCACCGCCATGAAGTAAAGAGGTTAAAGGAATACTATCTTTTATATATAAGCCTCCAACACCCTTGGGACCGTGAAATTTGTGAGCCGAAAAACTTAAAAAATCAACTCCTGTATCTTGAACATCGACTGCTATTTTGCCTATGGCTTGAACTGCATCACTATGAAAAAGAGCCCCTTTTTCATGGGCTATTCGAGCCATTTCTTTGATAGGAAATATCATGCCCGTTTCATTATTTGCCCACATGATGCTAACAAGTGCGGTCTTGTCGTCTATCGCCTCTTTTAAAGACTCTATCTCAACTACACCTTCACTATTGACCGGTAGATATGTTACTCTTACCCCTTGGGTTTCTAAAAATTTACAAGCCGCCGTAATGGAGGGATGCTCTACTGAGCTTGTAATGATATGATCTTTCTCTCCGGTTTTTATCTTGTCAAAATAGATACCCTTTAGAACCCAGTTATTACTTTCTGTTGCACAGGAGGTTACTATAACATCATCGTTATCTTTTGCATTAATTCCGCTATATAGTTGATCCATCGCTCTTTTTAGAGCCGGATGAGTTTCACTTCCAAATTGATGAAGTGAGTTTGGATTGCCGTACATTTGGCAAAAAAAAGGAATCATTTTTTCTTCTACAGCAGGATCTACTATAGTTGTTGCATTATTGTCAAGATAGACTCTCATATAACTTTCCTTGATATTGATATTGATTATTATTAATTAGGACAAAATATATCTTAATTAACTTTTTGAATATTACGACAATATAGCTTAAATTATAATAAAATTTTATATTCATATCAATACTTTATTGTCTGCTATTTTCTCTTCTCTCTATAATGTGATTAAGTGTTTCTATAGTTTTTTCGAACTCCATAAACTCTTCTGGAGATTGCTTTAAAAACTCCTCCATATCTCTTTTTTTATCAAGAGCAAAGTCAAGTTCATTATCAGTACCTTTTTGATATGCTCCTATTCTAATAAGCACTTCGTTTTCTTTTAACAAAGAGTATAGTTTTTTAAATACCATAGCAGAATTTTTGTGTCTATTGCTTATAATATCACTCATAACTCTTGAAGCACTTTTTAAGATATCAATAGGCGGATATATACCCGAATCCGTCATTTCTCTGCTTAAAACTATATGTCCGTCAAGTATGCTTCTGCTTTGATCTGCTATAGGATCGCTTAAGTCATCTCCCTCCACTAAAACAGTAAAAAATGCCGTAACAGAACCTTTGCCCTCCTCTTTTCCTGCTCTTTCCATAAGTTGAGGAAGTAAAGATAAGACTGAGGGAGGATATCCTTTTGATGTGGGGGGTTCTCCAAGAGCCAAACCTATCTCTCTTTGAGCCATTGCAAATCTTGTGATAGAATCCATCATAAAAAGCACATCCCTTCCTTGATCTTTAAAATATTCCGCCACACTTATAGCTGAAAAAGCTCCATATTTTCTCATCAAAGGACTATCATCGCTGGTAGCCACTACGATAACGGTATCACTCAAATCATTACCGAGATTTTTTTGTATAAATTCAGGAACTTCTCTTCCCCTCTCACCTATCAATGCCACTACTTTTATAGGTGCTTCGCTACCTTTTACAATCATTCCCATAAGAGTAGATTTACCTACTCCACTT
>Ga0256842_1003483_pt1 | contig 10440 bp, 7 predicted proteins | sample 4559240metaG_FD_185973 | JGI IMG/M metagenome (GOLD analysis project Ga0256842, IMG submission 185973) | Hydrothermal vent microbial communities from Guaymas Basin, Mexico - 4559-240 | ecosystem: Environmental > Aquatic > Marine > Hydrothermal vents | place: Mexico: Guaymas Basin | collected...
AAAAAGTCAAATCTTACAAATTGGTTTTTTATACTGTTTTTTTTCGGAACTATCGCTTTTATAATCTTAGCTCCGATATATATAGTCGATAAGATAGACAAAGAGAGTAAAGTGCCAAGACATGTCAAAAGTTTAAAGCATAAAATAGGAGTAAAGGAGTAAAGGAGTAAAGAGTGGTTAAAAGAAGGAGTAAAAATGATAAAAAATATAGAAGAGTTTGAGTATCAAAAAGTGGATGCGGGAGAGGGTGTCTATATATCGGTTATGATAAGTTCCGATGAGGCTCCCCATTTTGCTATGAGAAAGTTTAAGATTCAAGAGGGCGGTTTTATGCCATATCATACCAATACCGTAGAGCATGAACAGTTTGTTTTAATCGGTGAGGCGAAAGTTGTCATAGACGGCAAGGAGTTTAAAGCAAAGAAAGGAGATATACTCTTTATTCCTACGGGTGTCCCTCACTCTTATGAAAACATAGGCAAAGGGGATTATGAATTTTTATGTTTGGTGCCAAATATAAAAGATGAGGTAAAGATTGTCGAGAGATAAAAAGTATGTTCTTGTTACCGGTTGTAGCAGCGGGATAGGATATCACTGTGCAAAAAGGCTTAAAGAGGAGGGGGAGTTTAAGCCTATAATTACTGCAAGAAAAGAGAGCGATATAGAGATGCTTATAAGTGAAGGCTTTGAGTGTATTAAAATGGATATAGGCGATAGCAACTCCGTTCAAAATGGTTTTAATAAAATCTTAAGTTTAACGAATGGTAAACTCTATGCGATTTTTAATAATGCCGGATACGGTCAGCCCGGAGCCGTGGAGGATTTAAGTAGAGGGGCTATAAAAGAGCAGTTTGAGACAAATGTTTTCGGAGCTATAGAGCTTGGCAATCTTGCCATCAAAATATTTAGAGAGCAAGGATATGGTGAAATCATTCAAAATAGCTCTATTCTGGGATTTGTAGCTTTTAAATACAGGGGTGCATACAATGCGAGTAAATTTGCTCTTGAAGGGTTTAGCGATACTTTAAGAATGGAGTTAAAAGGTAGCGGTATATCGGTAAGTTTGATAGAACCCGGACCCATTAAGTCTAATTTTAGGAAAAATGCTTATAAGCAATTCTTAAAATATGTTGAAATAGAAAAAAGTTTCCATCATGAGACATATAAACAATCTATAAAAAGATTTCGTAGCGATAAAAACGATCCTTTTACTCTTGAAAGTGAAGCTGTTTATAAAGTTTTAAAGAAAATTTTAAAATCAAAAAATCCAAAAGATAGATATAGGGTTACTGTGCCGACAAAACTCTTTTGGTATTTAAAAAGAGTATTGCCTGTATCTGTTTTGGATAGGATTGTCGATAGGATATGATATGAAGATAAAAAGAGTTAGCAAAATAGACAGTGTACTTAAAGAGATCCCAACTCCTTGCTATGTGCTTGAAGAGGAGCTTTTAAGAGAAAATTTAAAACTTCTAAAATATGTAAAAGATAAAAGCGGGGCAAAAATCCTTTTGGCTCTCAAGGGATATGCTTTTTATGAGAGTTTTCCTATGATAAGGGAGTATCTTGACGGATGTTGTTCAAGTGGACTACATGAGTCGATTTTAGCGAAAGAGGAGTTTGGTAAAGAGATACATACCTACTCACCGGTCTTTAAAGATGATGAGATAGATGAGATAATAGAGTTGTCAAATCATATAACATTTAACTCTTTTTCTCAATACCAAAGATATAAAGACAAGACAAAAGGTAAGGTGAGTGTGGGTATCAGAGTCAACCCTCAACTCTCCTTTTCAACCGTGGCTCACTACAATCCTTGTGCTATGAATTCAAGGCTCGGAGTAACGATAGTGGAGTTTAAGCCGGAACTTCTTGAGGGTGTAGAGGGGCTTCATTTTCATGCATTATGTGAAGAGAATGCCGGGGCTTTGGAGGCGGTTTTGGGAAGTTTTGAAGAGAAATTTGGTAAATATATACCCCAAATGAAGTGGGTAAATTTCGGAGGGGGTCATCATATCACAAGGGATGATTATGATGTTGAAAAGCTGATAAAGATTATTAAAGATTTTAAAGATAGATATGATAATATTGAGGTATATTTGGAGCCGGGAGAGGCTATTGGATGGCAAAGCGGAGTTTTGATAGCAACCGTAGTGGATATAGTTCATAACGGTATCGATATAGCCTTGCTTGATACTTCCGCCGAGGCTCATATGCCCGACACCATCATCATGCCCTATCGAGTCGAAGTAAGAGATGCGGGAAAAGAGGGCGAGAAAAGATACACTATAAAACTTGGAGGCAATAGCTGTCTTGCCGGTGATTTTATGGGTAATTATAGTTTCGATAGAAAATTAAAGATAGGAGATAAAATCATCTTTGAAGATCAAATGCACTATACATTTGTAAAAAATACCACTTTTAACGGAGTGAGGCTACCGTCTTTAGGGATTTTAAGAGAAAACGGCGAGTATGAAACAATTAAAAGTTTTGATTATAATGATTATAAAAGAAGAATTTAATTAAAATTTTAATGATATTGTAAAATGAAAAAAGAGTATAATAAAAAAAACTTTAGAGGATATTATGGATATTATTATTGCCGGTGCTGGTGGAGTAGGCTTTAGATTGGCCAAGACATTGTGCATGAAGCATAATGTAACTGTTCTTGATAAAAATGAAAATGCTTTAAGTAGGTTGCAAGAGAGTATAGATATATTGGCAATTAGCGGAAATATTGAAGACCCAAAAACTTATGAAATGCTTGTGGACAAAGAGTATGATCTTTTTATAGCTGTTACGGATGTTGACGAAACCAATATTATATCAACTCTTATCGCTGATGAAACGATTATGGTAAAGGAAAAAATTGTAAGACTTAGAAATGACTTTTTTACCAAAAGTTCCATAGGAGATAAGCTTGGTATTACTGCTTCCGTATTTCCTTTTGGAATTGCTGCAAAATCAGTAGAATCTTTGCTACATTTTCCAAAGGCAAATAATGTAAAAGATTTTTATGATTTTCCTCAAAAACTTATTTCTGTTAGAGTGAAAGAGGCTATTGCTATAGAAGAGATACTTTCAAAATCTATTAAAATTGTAGGGATAGAGAGAGAAAAGAAGTTTTTTCTTCCAAATAACTACGAAACGATAGAAGCTAACGATTTGATATATCTTTTTGGAGATGAAAAAGAGATAAAAGAGTTGTGTTCTATGATTGATGAACAGATGCCCGAAGAGATAAAAAATATAGTAGTTTTTGGGGCGGATACACTTGGTGTTGAGATAGCTAAATCACTTTCAAACCATAATGTAAATCTAAAATTGATAGAAAAAGATTTGAAAAAATGTGAAAAAGCTTCTGAAGTATTACAAGAAAATGTGGCTGTTATCAATAGTAAATATGGCGATTATCAACTTTTCAAAGAAGAGGGACTTAAAAATGCCGATATGCTTATAGCCTCCACTAAAAATGATGAAGAAAATATCATAAAGTGCCTTGAGGCAAAAGAGTTCGGTATAAAAAAAGTAGTAGCTATCAACAACGATATGGAGCATTATCATCTTATGCATAAACTTGGCATAATAGCCGTCAGAGGTCCGAAAACAAATGCCTATTACTCAATACTTGAAAAGATAAATTCAAGTTCTATTATATCTCAAAGGCAATATTGTGGAGGCAAGGGCATATTTCTTGAAAGAAAGATAAAGAGCGATTCATATCTTTTGGACACCAAGATAAAACCATATAAACAAGAAAATGCTATTTGTTTTGTAATCAGAGGAGAAAAGATACAAGAGTTTAATGAGCCAAGAGAAATTGAGGAAAAAGATATAATTGCAGTATTTGGATTGACTGAAAATGAAGAGGATATGAGAAAGTGGATAACCTCTCTATAAAAAATATTTTAAAATTTATCTCTATAACAGAGATAGCACTGAGTCTTTTTTTTCTTATGCCGGTAACAGTTGGTTATATCTATAATGAAAATGCAAATGATTTTTTGATATTTGATATACTTTGTTTGATAATCAGTGTTTCTATATTTTTGATGCTTAGAAAACACAAAGTTGATTTGACCATCAAAGAGGGTATATTGTCTGTCAATCTTGTCTGGATACTTTTGGGTTTTATGGGTGCATTTCCTCTTATCATATATACAAATATAAATCTAAGCTCCGGTTTTTTTGAGGCTATCAGCGGTTTTACTACAACAGGAGCTACTGTTTATAGCGATATAGAATCTTTGCCGAAGATGATCTTAATGCTAAGGTCTTTGACACACTGGCTTGGAGGTATGGGTATCATTGTGCTTGGAGTAGGGCTATTTTCACTTATCAATCCAAGTGGATCTTTGGCTCTATTTAAAGCAGAATCAACAGGTATATCAACTGAAAAACTTACTCCGAAGATAAAAGATACTGCTCTGAGATTGTGGGGAGTGTATGCTTTTATAACTCTTCTGGATATTATAGCACTGCATATTGAAGGTATGGGTATATTTGATGCGATAAACCATGCCTTTTCTACCATCTCGACAGGGGGGTTTTCGACTAAAAATGCCTCTTTAGGATATTTTAATGATAACTCTATAATCATTTGGACGACAACCTTTTTTATGCTGATTTCGGGTATCAACTTTTTAGCTCATTTGAGATTTTTTCATAATGATATGAGTGGATATGAGAGTGAAGAAGTTGTATGGTATATAAAAATTTTTCTTATTTTATCTATGGTATTATCCTTAATCCATTATTATACTACGGCAGATAGTTTCTACTTTTCTTTAACCCATGGTTTTTTTACTATATCTTCTATATTGACTACAACCGGATTTGTTACTTTAAACTATGAACATTGGGGGCAGTTTGCCGTAGTAGTTGTTTTTGTTGCGATGCTTATAGGGGGAAATGCAGGTTCGACCGCAGGTGGTATGAAAGTTATAAGATATGTGATACTATTTAAATCATTAGGCATTGAGATTAAAAAAATACTCTATCCTAATGCAATGTTTGGTATGTTTTTAAATGGTAGCAAAGTAAAAGATAATATTTTGGGTGCGACTGTTGGATTTTTGATGCTTTTTATCATATCAAATGTAGTTTTAACATTTTATCTGTATGCAAGGGGATATGATGCTTTGACTTCTCTTAGTGCTGCAGTAGCCTGTGTAGGTAACATAGGTCCAGGTTTTGGGCATGTTGGACCTGTTGATAATTACAGTTTTTTCTCTTGGTATGATAAAATCATCTTGGCTATCTTTATGATCATAGGAAGGTTGGAGTTTTACACAGTAGCTCTACTTTTTACGAAGAGTTTTTGGAAGAAGTTTTAAACTTTTTTCTTGTTTGTTGCTACACAATGGTTTTTTAAATATTTTCATAAGATATTAAGTCGTAAGAATGTATAATCAAATAATATGGGTAAAAAGTATCTTATAAATATGGAAGTTATACTATGAAATATCTTAAGCAAATTACAATACTCTATGCAGAAGATGAACAAATGGCAAGAGAGGGGCATGCAAGAACTCTTAAAAGATATTCCAAGGAGTTATGTGTAGCTCAAGATGGCGAAGAAGCTTTTGAAAAGTATAAGCTTTGTAAACCGGATATTGTTATAAGCGATATAAAAATGCCAAAAATGAATGGTCTTGAGCTTGCCAAAGAGATAAAAAAAATAAATCCGAAACAAATCATACTCTTTACAACTGCACATACCGAATCAAACTATACTTTGGAAGCATTGGAGATGCAAGTTGACGGATACATTACAAAACCTGTGGATAAAAATAAATTTTTAAACAAGCTTGAAACTCTTGCAAGATATATTATCAGTGAAAGAGAAAATCAAGAACACCAAGAGATACTTCAAAATATGTTTGAAAACTCAAAATCTATTCAAATATTGACAGATTTTAAAACTATAAGGTTTGCAACCCCATCATTTTTCAAACTTTTACAAGTAAAGGATAAAAAAGAGTTTGAGGAAAAATTTGGTTCAATTTTAAGTATTTTTAAATATTGCGAAGGCAACAAAGAGTGTATATGCATTAAAAATAGCGAAGAGTTTATAGAAAAAATTAAGAATTCTTCCGAAAAGAGCATAATTGTTGCCATCAAAGGTTTGAAGAATCAATTTTTTTATGTTTCTTTAAAAACGATTTTAGTTAAAGAGAATAGATTGTATTTTATATATTTAACGGATATAAGTGAGCTTCAACGAGAAAAAAGAGAAGCACTTGATAAAGCTTCTCATGATGGCTTAACTGGACTTTACAATAGAGAAAAATTTGATGAACTTTATGCTTTAAATTTTAAACAAGCTCAAAGGTATGATAGAAAACTTTCCCTTGCGATTGCAGATATAGATTTTTTTAAAAAGATTAATGATGCTTACGGTCATATTTTTGGAGATGAGGTTTTGAAAAAGATTGCCGAATGTTTAAAAAGTAGTTTGCGAAAAACAGATATATTGGCAAGGTGGGGTGGCGAAGAGTTTGCTTTATTGTTGCCGGAAACCAATCTTGATCAAGCGAAAAAGATTTGTGAAGAGATAAGAAAAAGAGTTGGACAGTTAAAATTTGAAAACTCTTGTAAAGTTTCCATAAGTATAGGTATAGCAATGTTTCAAGAGAAAGATACAAAAGAGACTCTTTTTAAAAGAACAGATGAAGCACTATATAAAGCAAAGCGAAGTGGAAGAAATATGGTAAAAGTATTGGCAAAATAGCATCAGAAAATGAAAAAGTGAGGTATATATGCTAATTTCTTTGTTTTCTGTCAATTTTTTTACTACAAATATTTTGACATTAAATTCATAGCATAGTACTTTTGAATAGACGGAAATAGAAAGAGGTGCAATGATATGGTAAAAAAAACTTTTCTTTTACTTCTTTTTTTATCCATTTTACTAATTGCAAAAAGTGATCTTGAAAAAGTATCACTACAGCTTTTATGGAAACATCAGTTTGAATTTGCCGGTTTTTATATAGCAAAAGAGAAGGGATTTTACGAAAAAGAGGGGCTTGCCGTTGAGATAAAAGAGTATAAAATAGGTACACAAATAGTCAACGATGTCCTTGAGGGCAAAAGCACTTTTGGTGTAACCTATCCCTCTATCGTGCTTGATATGGCACAAGACAAAAAAGTAACTCTTTTAAATGCTTTGTTCCAATCTTCTCCTCATGTATTGGTAACTCTAAAATCATCAGGTATAAAGTCGATAAAAGATTTTAAAAATAAAAAGATAATGTTAGAAAAAACCGCTATAAAATCCGTACCTATTCTTGCTATGTTATATGCGAACGGTATAAGAGCAGATGATTTAAAATTTGTCCAAGAGAGTTTTGATATACTGGATTTGATAGATAAAAAGGTGGATATATCCTCCGCTTATCTCTCCAACGAGATATATGAGCTCAAAAAGAGACATATAGGATATAAGGTATTTGATCCTTCCGATTATGGTTTTGATTTTTATAACGATATGCTTTTTACTTCACAAAAATTTGCAAAAAAAGAGCCTAAAATAGTAGAAAAATTCCAAAAAGCTTCTATAAAAGGGTGGGTATATGCTTTTTCTCATATAGAAGAGACGGTAAATCTCATCTTAAAAAAGTACAACTCTCTTCATAAAAGTAAAGATGCTCTATTGTATGAAGCAAAAGTGCTTAAAAAGATGGCATATTATCAAACAGATAAATTTGGTAAATTGAATATAGATAAAATAGAAAAAATATATGAATCTTATAAATTGATGGGGCTTGGTAATAAAAAAAAGATAGATTTTGGTAAGTTTATCTTTGATTATGACAAAACTCATACAAAAAAAGAAATCGTAAAACAGTTAAAAAAACTACTTGATAAAGATACTATAAAAATTTGCACCAATAATGACTGGAAACCCATAGAATTTGTCGAAAACGGAACTCCTCAAGGTATTTCGATAGATACTTTGAAACTAATATCTGATAAAACCGGTCTTAAGTTTCAATTTGTCAAGACTAAAAGTTGGAAAGAGTCTCAAGAGTTTTTAAAACAGAGAAAATGTGACATTTTGCCAAGTGCTATAAAAACTCTACCAAGGGAAAAATATGCAAACTTTACTCAGCCATATCTTAGATATAAACTTGCCATAATCACCACAAGAGACAAACCCATAGTAAGAGGACTTGACTCGCTTGTAGATAAAACTATGACAAGAAAAAGAGGTAGCGGTCTTATAGCAAAACTAAAAAAGATCTATCCTCAACTTAAGATCATAGAAACCGACAGTTTTAAACAGAGTTTTGACTATGTAAAAGAGGGCAAGGCATATTTTACCATATCTACTATACCGGTTTTACTATACTACTCCAATCTTTATGATTATCATTTTCAAATCACCGGATATGCTGACATGACATATAATCTATCCATTGCTGTTAGAAAAGATGATTCTGTGCTGTTTAAGCTTTTAAGCAATGCACTAAAACTTATAACTCCTGCTGAAAAAAAGATCATCTTTGAAAAGTGGACTACCCAAAAGATCATAAAAAGACACAATTATAAGTATCTGTGGATAAGTATCTTGGTATCTATTGTTATCATCTTGATAATCTCTTTGTATGTAAAAAAACTTCAATCCGAGATAAAAAAGAGAAAGATAGCAGAGGCGAAACTTAACACACTCAATACAACACTCAAAGAGAGGATAGAAAAAGCCACAAAAGAGATAAAAGAGAAAAATGACTACCTGCAAGAAACTCTTACAAATTTCCAAATCCTGCTTGATTTTGCTATGGAAGGCATTGTGCTTTCTCAAAAAGGAGTTATAAAGCAAGTCAACAATACTGCAGTTAAGCTACTTGGCTATGATGAAAAAAGTGAGATTGAAGGAAAAATTTTATTTGATTTTATAAAAAGAAGCTATCATAATGCGGTTAAAAAATTTATTGTTAAAAAAGAGATGGAGCCTTATGAAATCGAACTTATCAAAAAAGACGGCAAAACTATCCTGGCAATAATTTCAGGCAAGGATATAAAGATAAAACAAGAAATTTTTAGACTTTCTATGTTTGTAGATATTACAAAATTGAAAGAAAAAGATATGCTTTTGCAAAGACAATCCCACCTTGCTTCTATGGGGGAGATGATAGGGGCTATCGCTCATCAATGGAGACAACCACTAAATGCAATCGCTATAAATATACAAAATTTACCGGATGATTATGCGGACGGGTTGGTTGATGAGAAATTTTTAGAAGAGTTTTCGGAAAAAAATATGGAGATTATCAACTTTATGAGTAAAACCATAGATGACTTTAGAAACTTTTTTAAAAAGGATAAAGAAAAAAATAATTTCGATATAAAACAGAGCATCCAAGATGTTGTAAGTATCCAAAGTGCCCAACTGCGAAATCACAATATAAAGATAGATATAAAAGGCGATAATTTTAAATTTTACGGTTTTAAGAGTGAATTTAAACAGGCTATTTTAAATATTTTAAATAATGCAAAAGATGCGATAATAGATAGCGGGGTTTTAAGTGGAAAAATAAGTATAAAGATAGACTCTTCAAAAAAAAGATTGTCCATACAAGATAATGGCGGAGGGATTCCAGATGATATAATGGATAGAATTTTTGAGCCTTACTTTACCACTAAAGAAGTGGATAAAGGTACAGGCATAGGACTTTATATGACTAAAATGATAATCGAAAAACACATGAAAGGGAAAATCACGGTCAAAAATAGTGAAAACGGAGCAGTATTTGTGATCGATTTCTCTTAAATTTATGATATTTGAAGTTTTGTTTTAATTAAAAGGGATTATTAAATGAAAAAGATAGGATTGGTTGTAATTATCGTTTTGGTTGTAGCTTTTGCATACAAAGGGTATGACTATATTGTTTATAGAGAGAAAAATGCCGTAAGCGATGCTGGTTTTGTAAAGAGCGACTCTCTTAGTGTCTTAAACTTTAAGGTCGGCGGCAAGATAGAAAAACTCTTCAAAGAGGAGGGTGAGGACATAAAAAAGGGAGAGCTTCTTGCCTCTTTGGATGAGAGGGATTTTCTCATAGCAAAAGATAAAGTGCAAAAAACATTAAACTCTTTGATAAACAGTATAGACTCTCTAAAGTTGAAAAAAACTCGCATAAAAACCGATATAGAGATCTCAAAAAGAGTTGCAAAAACCGATATAAAAAGTTACAATCAAAAAATCAAAGGGCTTGAACTGTCGATAAAGGCTTCTCAAGATAAGCTTTTTCAGCTAAATAAAGATGTCAAGAGATTTAAAAATCTAATAAAGCAAAAATTGATATCCAAAAACAAGTATGAACAAGTGTTAACATCAAGAAATTCCTTGAAAAATGCCATACTTGCTCAAAAAAAGGAGCTTTTATCCGCCAAAACAAATCTAAGCAATGTAAAGGAGAAGTTAAATCTTGCTATCAA
>Ga0256842_1003484_pt1 | contig 10436 bp, 8 predicted proteins | sample 4559240metaG_FD_185973 | JGI IMG/M metagenome (GOLD analysis project Ga0256842, IMG submission 185973) | Hydrothermal vent microbial communities from Guaymas Basin, Mexico - 4559-240 | ecosystem: Environmental > Aquatic > Marine > Hydrothermal vents | place: Mexico: Guaymas Basin | collected...
CATGACGACGAGCGAAGAGTTTTCGTACATAGTCATAGCTCTGACGATAGCATTCGTACTCTTCGGGCTTCGAGGAGATAGGCTTCACGTCGATTGCAGTTTGAGGATCTCGAGGATACTGCTAGCTTTAGCACTAACCTCCGTCGCTATACTGTTCAGAGCACTGTCAACGCTATTCATAGAGTATCGCGATGTTCTGTGCTCGATCTCCATGACTGTATACATAGCGTGTCTGGTGATATGCGTATACGGAGAGCGCGGGCTAAGAGAGCTAAGCGTAGCGCTGATCGCACTAGTGTTCGCAACTCCTCTCCCAAGACCTTTGCTAGATAGAGCATCGCTGGCGCTATCCAAATTTGTGGGATTGATAGTCTCCTTCATTACGGGAGCTAGCTACGTATCTGGAAAGTCTACCTACCTCGTGGTTCAGGGACCGGAAGGAAAAGTAATGCTCGAGATTGCAGCTGCATGTAGCGGTATCGTAAGCATCAGCTCGATCATAGCCGTAGTACCAATACTGCTAGTATTACTGGAACGAATACGCGACTGGAAGACGAAGATCAAGGCGATAACGCTAGGCTTAGCTGTTGGCGTAGGCGTTGCATTTCTTGGAAACGTTGTGCGCATAGCTTTGATCGTAGAGGAAGCTCGTAGACACGGTCTCGAAAGAGCTCTCGACCTTTTCCACAGCACTCCATCGATAATATATGCTTCGCTAGCAACGATAGCGACCTTCCTAGTAGTTGACAAGTACGTTCGTAAACGATATAGAATAGAGCCAGAGCGAAGACGCGGTATCGAAGTGTTTTCGGGGAGATACTACCTCAAGACCTTGGTATCGATGCTGTTCGCACTCCTGGTAACGATAGCTGTAGTAGTTGCTACTCCTACGATAGTAGAGGTTGGAGCGCAAGGCATTTCCAAACCCGTTGCACATCTAGAGCTATATACGTACAGCTACGTAGTTGAGAACCTGCCCCACGTCGTGTTTACGAAGAACTTGACATTGATACAAGTTAGGAGCGTTCCATACCTAGCAAACATCCTTGGTAGTAGCATCGTTGAACAGTTCTATGCTCTCTACAGAAATAAGGCAGTCGTAGGATATCTAGAGGTAGGTGAAGCTCCCTACAGATTCCATAGCTGGACCATATGCTTATCGGCGCAACACTATGCGATACTAGACGTTTGGACGGAGAACGTTAGTAACCATGTAGTAACGTTCGTAGTTTACAAAGGTCGTTACGGCGAAGAGTACGTTCTTGGTTACTCAATCTTTCGAGTACCAATATGTGTAGGACCAAACAAGTTCTCTTACCTCTTCATAAGGGTTACTGCGGTGGTTCCCGTGTACAAGGATAGAATATCGAGCATACTCTTGTTAAAGAAGTTCTTCGAGGAATGCGTGAATAAGAACGTTGTTGAGAACGTTCTCTTTGGATTCCCTGCCGTTGGATCCATTCTGATCGCGAGCTACGTAACGTTGGCACTATGTGTTTCATACGCAATCGTGGTGACCATGCGCATAGCTAAGAAGATCTTGTACAGAGTAGTAAGGTGGGTAAGAAAGCTCTGGACTACGAGGTAATGTAGCTACATTACTGGAACCCTTGCTGTGAGTAGTCGGTGTTGCTCTGTGGTGGAACGCATTCGTGATGTTGACGATGCCAAGATGCTTATTAAGAGTGTTGTGTCGGAGGTTCGAAAGGTAATCATAGGCAAGGACAAGGATCTGGAGATCGTTGTCTCTACGCTGTTCGCTGGAGGACATGTATTGATAGAAGGCTATCCAGGCACGGGAAAGACGTTGATGGCTAAATCGCTAGCTAGATGCATAGGTGGATCATTTAAACGCATTCAAGGAAACCCCGATATACTGCCTACCGACATAACGGGCTTCCATATATATACGCTTCACGGAGAGACGAAGTTCGTTAAAGGACCACTGTTTGCGAATGTTGTACTGATAGACGAGATCTCGAGAATAAATCCACGATCGCAATCGGCGATACTCGAAGCGATGCAGGAAGGGCAAGTAACCGTGGATGGAATCACTTATGTTCTTCCGAAACCATTCCTAGTCATAGCGACGCAAGTACCGATAAGGATAGGAATTGGCGTGTATCCACTAACCGAAACTCTTGTAGATAGGTTCTCGAGCTCTATCTTCAGTGATTACTGTGATCCGCAGCACGAATTCGAAATAGTTGCGCGTTCAGACGAGCTTGTTGCTGAGAGAGTATCGCAGATACTGACCCCGCAACAAGTACTGGAAATAATGGAGATTATCAAGCGTGAAGTTTTCATCGAGCCTCGAATAACCAAATACATTGTAGATCTCGTAACGTTTATGCGTAGACACGAAGCGGTATCGTACGGACCAAGTCATCGTGCATCGATAGACCTCGCTAGGCTTAGCCGTGTTTATGCAGCTTACAAGGGTAGGGACTACGTCATCCCCGACGATGTGAAAATGTTAGCGCCCTACGTGGTAGCGCACAGAATTAGGTTGACTAGCGAGGCAGAAGCAGAGGGGTTGACAAGTCGAGGCATTGTTGAGGAAGCGCTTAGGAAAGTACCGGTACCGAAGGAGTGACAAAGCATGGAGCTTCGCCGCCTCCTATTCATGGTGTTGATATTCGTAACCTTTGCAACCTCGACATTAGCGTTCGTAATCAGCGTAACGCCTTCGAAATCCGATTACAGTCCATTCAATACCGGAACCTGGGGATTGCAACGATTCGTACATCGATTCAATGCAGTTACAACGTTAGATATCTCTAGCGTACCTACGAATGCTGTGCTGATTATAGTTCCTAGATCTGAACTGAACGAGTATGAAAGCTCGACGTTGCTCAACCTTGTAGAAAAAGGGCTCACGGTCTTGATCTTCTGGGACGGCAACCTATCGCAAGGAATGTCAAGTCTCTTAGAAGGATTAGAAATAGTTCCGACACCGGTAAGGGACGATGTTTACTGCAACGCCTCGCCCGATCTGCCGATAGCTCTCGCTACACTTCGTAACAGAACGATGAGGATAGTCCTCAACGTACCAGTAACGTTGAGGGTCGTTAAAGGTTCTTGGAAATGTTTTGCGTATACATCGCCTTTCTCGTACCTCGATATCGATGGTGATGGTGAGTACAGGCAGGGAATAGACGTGATTGGATCCTTCCCCATTGCATGTATGCGTAGTGTAGGGCTAGGCAAGATCGTGGTTATCTCGGATCCAGAGATTCTTACGAACTCTATGCTAGTACTAGGAGATAATGCTGAGTTCTTACGGATGTTGATAGGAAATCGATCGGTGTATCTAGACATCAAGCATTTAGCACTTCCAGTCTACGACTACATCAAGCTCGTATTAATGCCGAGATCTTTGGTCGAACAAGAACTCCAAGATCTTGCTTCGTTGATCTTAGCCACGGCATCGCTGTTCATCGTGGAAATCGAAGTTAGACGAGCAAGATTGCTGTGGATACTGATAGCGATAACGACAATCATGATCGTAGTCGCTTGGATTGTTAGTAATGCGTTCACGATCTTATTCTTGGCAGTATCCATGATAGTTCTCGCTGCGTTGAGGAGATTTCGTGCGGTACCACCGTTTCTGCTAGCATCATTGCTATGTAGTTCTAGAACCGTTTTCCTCGTACCCTTAGCGCTCACAATTGCGGCATTCCTACCCGTAGCAATTGGCCCTGCGCAACGTAGATGGCTTCGCGAACCCTTGGGTTTCGGAACCGAGTGCACCCTTCGTATAGCAGGAATCTTAGGTCCTGCAACAATCTTCGATCCTACTACGTTGATCTTCTACATCGCGTTGATAGGCATCGTTCTCACAGAAGTTCAGCTAGGTATAGGTAGGATGAGGAAGACACGCATCCTTATTCTTCGAAAAGAGTTGCAAATAGAGATTGGTTCGAGCGCACCCCTCGATGTGCTGGTAGAGGGATCCAATGTTGCTCGTATAGAGCTTCGAATCGAGGATTCTTACAGTTCCAAGGAAGGCGAGGGACCAATCCTTTCACGCGTTGAAGTACATGGTCGTAATCTTGGTTTTAAGAGGTGCGTCGTCGAGATATACATCCACGACAGATGGGGTTTCTCCTGCATACGAAGAATAGAGTTTGTTAACGTAAACGTGGTTCCAAGCACGAAACGAGTATTTGATATAATTGAGCGATATGCTGGTGAACGGGTTCGCTACGTAGAAACCCTCTTAGCAGGAATGATCACGGGTGCGAGAGGAGGCAAGGCTGCTACGCGTGCAAGGTACGGTACGGGCATGGGTAGGGTTCTATTTATCGAGTTATTCTCCACTATTAGAAGTCGTAGAGGGGAATACATTGGTTCGAGATTCTACGTTCCGGGCGACGATGTGAAGCTTATTCATTGGAAGAAATCGGTTGCAAAAGGTCAGCTTGTCGTAAAGGAGTACGGTTCAGCTCGTGGAATGATTGGTGGAGGAGTTGTAGTGCTAGACCTAGCTTCGTCGTGTCCAGAGGACTTCGATAGAATTGTATTAGGTGTCGTAGCCTACCTAACGAAGGTATGTAGTTCGTCACCGGCAAGCCAAGTAGTCCTACTGACGATATTAGTCGATGGAAGTCTCGTTGTGCTTCGAGGACGTGCACTAGACGTACTCGTTTCATTGCCAGCGCTATTCTCAAGGTTTAGAATCTCCATAGACTACTCGTACCCTAGTTGGAGTACTGATGTACCTCCAAACATTGCAAAAGCAATGCTATCCTCAAAAACATCGTTAGTTAGAACGTATGCAACCACGAACCAGAATCTCGCAGAGAACGTGCTCAAGACTCTTGAACGCTATGGAATTACACCAACAATGTGTACGCTCATATACACAAATGCTGGAGCACATAGATGTTCGTACATAAAGATGGTACTCGAAGAACATGGATTCCGTTGCGAAACGCTTCGCAGTTACGAACTTAGCAAGCAAACCCTCGAATTACTAGAACGTGTGCTGAGAAACGTAACTGCATTGATCGAGTAGCATCGTTGCAATTCTTGACGAGAACGCTATACCCTCAGCGTTATACCAAACCGGTACTAAGATGAAAACATCTATACATAATCAATCGCACTTGTTAAGGTCAAACCTTACGCAATGCTTTCAATACTCCTAACCATTATGTAGATCACGGGTGATCTGGATGGTGGCGTGTACTCAGCCTGTTAGGGTTAGGACTCCGAGTGGTGTTGAGAAGGAGTTGGTGCCTAAGAAGGTGTGGATGCTAGCTCCTAAGGGTAGGAAGGGTGTGAAGATCGGACTATTCCAAGATCCAGAGACCGGCAAATACTTCAGAGCAAAAGTACCAGACGACTACCCAGAGTGTGGCTAACGCTAAGTGTGATAAACGAAAGACATTCGCTTGTATATGTTTCGTCCAAGTTCGTTGGTTAAATAGATTATTTTTTCGGTCATGCATTTCCTCAATTCGTCGTTCTCTGCAATGCGATGGCTTGCAATGATGAGTGCAGATGCTAGCAGTGCTAATGAGAGTATTTGGCTTGCAGCTTCTCGGCAACGCTCTATTCCAAGCTCTGCTGAGCTGAGGGTATGAGGAACGTCGAACACCGTATAAACGTGGAGCTTGCCCGAATTATCTAAACATGCAAGAGTGATTATGCTTGAAACCAGTAGTGCGCTCACGAATGGTAGAGCGATGTCTTTGCTGATCTCTCTATTGTTCAACGTTATCTTCATCATGGGGTTTCCCGAGGCCTGTGATACAATAACTTCGTTGTTCGTGAAACCTATGAACATATCTTGTACGCCTCTAAAAGCAGTTGAAGCACGTTTCGCAAACTCGCAACTAGTTATGAGAACAATGGATGGTTTGCCCTCTATACATCCGAAAGCAAGCTTTAATCTGCTCGTAGTTCTAACATTGTTACTGTAGAGCTCTATGCTTCGACCTAGCAATTCAAGGCGTTGTACATCTACGTTCTGAAGCTCTAGCAATATGTCTTTCAAAATTTTTCTAAATCGATGTGAATCGACGTTGCATTCCTCTGCGATGCGTTCGATGAGTGAGTAGTTCAAAGCTATGCTCATAGCTACATACCGAAGTAGTCTCGATTTGTTAGAGCTTCGTATACTCGCTTGACTACATCTATTCCTTTGCGAACTTCTGGATCTTCGATCTCCTTCTTTCTAAGTTCGTTGGATTCCAGAACGAATTCGAATAACTTTGATGGATAGCATTCATTCAATATCTTCGTGTTCGGTATGAGACAGTGACCTCCGATAACATCTGGATAGTATACTGGTCTATCGTGTAGAACTCTATGTACTTCTGCTATGAATTCGGCTATCACTGAGAGATCTGCTCCATACTTCAGGGCTACTCGGTGTAGTTCCTGCCACGAAGCGATCATTATTGCTCTGTATACTGTTTCCCAGAGCTTTGCAAGCTCAAGGCTTTCGGGACTCGACATGCATATCTTGACATTCAGACCAACCGATTCGAGATGCTTCCTAGCTTCTTCGAGAACATCGTCTTTGAGAGGTAGAGCCGATACCCACTTAGGCCAGAAAAGAATATGTCTGTAGAGGTTTGGATGCTTTCCACGTATGGGTGTATACACTACCGGTCTCCCTACACGTTCGTATACACGTCTCGTAGTACCTATGGCAACGGTGCTATGGATGAAGATCATTCTAGGTTGGAATCTACGAACGTAGTTATCGACGACGTCAACGAATTGATTCAATGAGGAGAACGGTATCGCTATGTGGAGGTAGTCTATGGGGCTAGGGATCTCGTCGAGGGTATGGATAGATTTCGCTGGATCGATGTCGTATCCATACGTAGGACCCTTGTAACGTTCCTGAAATATGCGGTAGAGCGCTGAACCAACTTCTCCTAATCCAACTATTAAAACAGACATCTAGGCACCGAGCCCTAAGAAGAAGTGGTTTCTAAAGAACTCAGATACCGGCTTGTCATCATCGTTCAGACGGTAGGGAGTTCATCACGGTGACGATCATGCCTAGATACCTCGTAGAGCTAGGATGGAGGTACTTGCATTGCCTAGGATACGCTGTACGAGTTTCGCACCCAATCAGTATCCCAGGTAGACGGGGTAAGAAACGGTTAGTGTTTGTCGATGTTCTTGGATTCGGTCGCGATGAGATCGTTGTATTGGAGTGCCGATCCATCAAGGGCGTTAAGTACGTTAAGCGCCACGTCGAGAAGCTGACTTCGACGATAAGATCGATGATCGAAAACCTTCGCGAGCTATATGGAGTTCAGAGGATTCGACCTATCGTGTTGCTCGATGATGAGGAGATCAATGAACTTGAACGCCAGGGTCTAGTCCAGCTCATCCATAGACATGGAATTGAAGTGCTTCGTCTTTCGAAAGTGATCGAGACCCTTATCGATTGTGGACTTCGAGAGCTTGAATGTAGAGAGATGCGCGGTGAAGGAGATTTGATTCTGACGATACTGGCTAAGGTAGGAACCTACCTACGATCCAGGGCTAAGCAGGGAGAGAATTCTGTCGTAGAGCACGAACAACATCGATATGGGTAGCGCTAGCATAGCTATGTATCGCGGAGCTAGCAAGAACGTTCCCGTGGTCAGTCTGCTCACGACTATGCTCGAAGCTATCAAGAGCATCATCGTGGACAGGAAGTAGCACGACAATACCTTGTCAATATTTACAGTGATTGCGGTGGGCATCGTTGTGCTGAGCTTAGCTATCGAGGACACTAACCACGTAACTACGATACTCGATAACGCAAATGCGAGCACCGCGCTAAGTGCTATGAATCTATGCTCAGCTAATCTAAACTTCATTAGGTAGTCCATTCGTTGCAACTGGTATACGTACCTAGTAGCTTCCTCAAGAACCTCCGCAACTCGACCACCGCTAGTCATTGCGATGACTATCGATGAAGCTAGCAACCTAGCTTCCGGAGCAACGTATCGTGGAAAGCATTCTCGCATTGCTCGAAACGGATCCTCTCCCAACTTAATCAAAGCCGTGAACCTTCTAACGTAGCTTGATAGGGGTTCTCGAAGCATTGATGCAGCGTTCTCGAGTGCTTGGATGAGAGGCGTACCAGTTCTAACGAAGGAGTTCAGCATGGGTATCAGCTGCAGCATGCCTTCGCGAACGATCGTCATGGTCTTGTAGCGCTGACGAAGATGTAGGTATACGGCAGCCGATATCATCGAAACGAGGTTTCCTACGAAGAATATCGAGTACTTACCTGAAACGAATGGTAAGCGTAGGCGTCCAAAGCTAAGCGTCGTTATCGCGATCCTAGGTTTCGAAAGTTCGTCTATTCCTAGGTAGCTGAATATACGTGGGTACACGTATAGCGGTGCAATTACTCCTAGCACAGCGATCAAGATGGTGTCTAGCGCGATTAATGCGAGAATTCTTTGCAGATCCATTGCTTACACCCTCATCCTAGACAACAAGCTCTCGATAACGATTATCGATAGCACGGATATCGTTGGAATCAGTATGAAGACCGTTAGGAACATTATGTTGTCGAAGTTGAGGAACCCCATGGGTAAGAATATGAATAGCACTGCAATTCCTCCCAACATGAGGGGAAGAATCATTGAGATCGCTAGGTAGCTCTCCATGACGATACCTATGTCGTTCACGAACTTCTCCACTTTCAAACTGTATCGATCTACATAATTCTGCATAGCGGCTCTCACGATTTCGGCAGGATCTCCCCCTATTTTCGAAGCCGTTGCTAGGCTTTCGAAGAGTTCGCGAACGGAGGGCGAGGGAGTGATCGAAGCGACAAGCTTTAGAGCTTCGTGTAGTGGCATACCTAGCCTTGTAAGGGAATTCACTAGCTGTATCTCGACTCTGAATGGTCTGAGAATCTCGTGGTATCTAGAGGCTAAAACATCGAAAGCTTTCGCTATGCTGGTACCCGATGCTAGAAGTAGCGATAGTGCCGATGCTAGGAGAGGGAACTTTGCCTCGAGTATGCTTCCACGGTTTCTATACATGGTTACGGGTATGGATAGAGCTAGACCTAAAGAAAGCGGTAGGATTACCGATAGAGTGATTCCGAGCGATATTAGCAAAGCCGTAGATAGAGGTAGGTAGCGAAGAAGAATATACGCTGATATTGCGAACCCGATCATGATCATCGCGACTATCGTCATAGAGACTACAGTGACGTATCTATCGAAACTCGATGCAAGACCCGAGCCTATTACGTAGGGTTCGAGACCTTTATGTTTCGAGAGGAAGATCTTCACGGGTTTGCAGATGATTGAGGCAACGTCTTCGATAGTGCTATACAACGACGATTTCCTCCTCTTTAAGTTCGTGGACCTCATAGGGATCTCCCAAGATCTTGACGATTTCTCTATAAACTACTTCTGGATCTCTCTTATACCTCCTAATCAATGCGTATAGAGACACGATATCCAGATTCTTCTTCGTTGCATACCATAGTAGCGTTGCTCTTCGAAGGAGATCCTCAACTATTTCACCTACGGGAAGAGCCGCTAGGTTAGCTATCGTTGAAAGCGTTGTACTTCCAGAGAGTTTGAGAAGCCATAGATTGCTTGCGCGATCCCACTTAGATACGGTTCTAAGACGTATTACATCCCTGGAAGGATCGTACGAATCTACCTCGTGTACAACCACGATCTTTCTATGCACGGTTCCTTCGATAGCCAATCTGAGTACCTGTACGAAAAGACGTGTTGTAGCGATCAATGCCTTGGGAACGTTCATGGGCGGCGAAGTGAGGCGTCTTATGAGAGCTTCGACTGATTCTGCGTGTACAGTTGTAAGACCTCCATGGCCTGTCGATACAGCTTGAAAGAAGCTATAGGCTTCCCTAGACCTTATTTCGCCAAGTATCAGTATATCGGGACGTTGCCTCATTGCGGACTCTACCTGCATCTGTAGCGTTACGCTTTGAACGTTTCGATCGCTACTAAGCCTAGTTACCATAGCTACCCAATTCTCGTGGAAGGGAAGCGTTATCTCGGGCGTATCCTCGGCAACAACTATCTTGACCTCTGGCGGTAGGAGCATAGCGATAGCATTCAGCAACGTTGTTTTACCAGCTCCCGTAGGTCCGTATATTACAATGCCTTGCTTGCTCTCGGCTACGAGCCATAGCAAGGCTGCTAACCCTGGATCTAGCATGCCTCTGGATATGAGCTCTACTATCGTGAAAGGAGATTCCCTAAACCTTCTGATCGTGAACGTGTGTCCTCGACGAGAAACAACGTCTAGAACTATGTGAACTCGGTACCCCTCAGGCTTTATTACTCCCTCAACTATGGGTTGTGCGATAGTAGGTTCGATGCCGGCACGATACGCAAGTTTCCTGATCACCTTCTCTAGCTCTTCGCTAGTCTTGAAGACAACGTTTGTTTCGATCCATTCGAACTCGTTGTGGAATA
>Ga0256842_1003485_pt1 | contig 10431 bp, 11 predicted proteins | sample 4559240metaG_FD_185973 | JGI IMG/M metagenome (GOLD analysis project Ga0256842, IMG submission 185973) | Hydrothermal vent microbial communities from Guaymas Basin, Mexico - 4559-240 | ecosystem: Environmental > Aquatic > Marine > Hydrothermal vents | place: Mexico: Guaymas Basin | collected...
TTGGAATAAACCTTAAGACCACAGCCCACGGCACAGTACGGACAAATAGATGTGGTTACCTTACAACCTTTGAGTTTATTTTTAAACTCCATTGCCTCCGCATCTGTGGAAGCAGACACCGCACCAGCACCACCTAGGGCAGCCAATCCAGAAAACTTTAAGAAATCTCTCCTAGAAATACCCATAGGCCTTGCCTCCTGAATTTATATGTTAAAAAGAAACTTTGCCTACTAGCGTGAAATAAATTCAAAAACTAATTTAAACTTCTAAATATGAATAAAAAAAATAGATTATAACAATATTAAACAACATCATAATCTATTTTTTCTTTCAAGATATCAAAGAGATATTCATTGTCAAGTATATGACATAAAAAACAAAAAATGTTTGGGAAATAAATCTTGACCAAAAAGCTTTTGGGTTTGCATGGCTGTCTTCTAAACACTAATTAATTGCCTATAAAAAATATTATAGATATTTAAACTTTTCATAGCACTATGTATATTCTTTTTTTCTCATTGGCTAAAAGTCCTTAATGGTCAATTGCAATTTTAGCTAAACAGAAAAACTGCCACTGGAATTATTTACAAAATTCCTCTTGCCATCCTTTAAGAGGTGTTTTATCAAAAATTTATGGACAAAAAATATATCCAAAATCCCCATGATGCCTGTTAAGGAGGTAGATATTATGCCAACTCTTGCAGAAAAATGGATAGAACAAGGACAAATTGAAGGACAAAGAGAAGGACCTATTGAAGGCATGATTTTAGAGGCCCAAGAAATGGTTCTTGATGCCCTGATAGAAAAGTTTTGAGTCATTAAGGCAGATTTATAAAGAATTATGTGAATAACTATAATCTCCAAGGCAAGATTTATGAATAAATATATTTTCTCTACTTACAGTTCAAAAAACAATAAAAATAAAAAGATACTGAAAGTTGTCAGTGTAGTTGGGATCCTGCTAATTGTGTGTGGTTTTATCTTTTTAAAAGAGAAATATAGGTCTGAACATACTCAAGAAAAAAATAAAAACATAAATGTTATTTCTCCAGTTCCCCCATTGATTTCCAGTAAGACTCCTGCAAAAAAAATAATATCAATAAAAAAAAGAATTAGATACGGTGAAAATTTGGTTACAATTTTACGGAATTACCTCAATATATCAGATATAATTTATCTGACAAAGAAGACAAAGAAGATTTATCCCTTAAATAGACTGGTTGTAGGACAGCCATATACCTTATATTTAAAAGACAATAAATTAGTATCCTTTGAATATGAAATAAATGATCTGGAAAAAATCAAGATTAATTTAGACAAAGAAGATTTTAAAGTACAAAAAGTTTCTATTAAATATGATGTTAAACCGACCATCATTAAAGGTACAATTAAGTCAAGTTTATTCGAGGCAATTGAAAAAGCCCATGAAGGAGATTTACTTGCATTAAAATTATCAGAAATTTTCGCATGGGACATAGATTTTATCAGAGATATAAGAAAGGGAGATTCTTTTAAATTAATAGTAGAAAAGAAATACAGAGATGGAAAATTTAAAGGATATGGAAATATTTTAGCTGCTGAATTTATTAATCAGGGAAGGGTATTTAATGCATTTTTATACACAACCAGAGCAGGTAGAACTGACTATTTTGATCAAAAGGGTGTTCCTTTAAGAAAATCTTTTCTTAAGGCTCCACTAAAGTTCACTAGAATATCATCTAGATTTTCATATCATAGATTTCATCCTATTTTAAAAATAGTAAGACCCCATCTTGGGGTAGACTATGCAGCTCCTAGAGGTACTCCAATAAAAACCGTTGCTGATGGAATTGTTATAAAAAAAGCATATGACAGAGCAGCTGGAAAATATGTAAAGATAAGACACCCAAATGGATATGTCACTGTGTACAACCACATGTGTAGATTTGCCAAGGGACTTAAAGTTGGCAAAAGGGTTTTGCAGGGGGAGATAATTGGCTACGTTGGAGCAACGGGATATGCAACAGGACCTCATTTGGATTTTCGCGTCAAATACCATGGAAAATACATAAACCCTTTAAAAATTAAATCAACTCCCCTAAAACCCCTTCCAAAACAAGAAATGGCAAGATTTCAAGAAAAAATACGTCCCTATCTTGCAGCACTTAGAAAAAACAACATCAAACTTCTGGCATACAACAAACAGCTTAATCAAAAAATACACGAGAATTAAGAGGGGTTTTATTTACAAACAAAGATTCAATATTTGATTTAGACCTGGTAGATATCTTAAGATTACAGATTTGAAGGCTACTTTTAATAGTCCTTCCATAAAACCTAAGGCTGTTATCAATAAAATTATTTACAACAAAGCCGGCCTTCACCGTGATTGGTACCATCTCTGAGTTCCATCTCACTTCTACCAATCTATAAAAATCCCTTGTAACAGGATCTACGATTAAATTGCCAGTTTTTATCAATGTCTCTGTGACAGAATTTGGCAAGATTCCACTAATTTTACAGAGATACTCTATAAAGGATGGATATAAGATCAAATAGTAATTTTCATCTATCTTACAAGCAATAGACTTCCCTGGCACATTTAATATGGTATTGTCTAATTCATACCTTCTGGCCAGCTCTTTTTGGAGTAAATTAATTATATTTGAATAGTCTATAAGCGGCGCCATAGTTGTAAATCCATTCTTTTATTAAAATTTTCCTCTTCCTATTCAAAACTTGACCCCTTAAATTTTATTTTTTATTGTTAATAAAAATTTGTCAATTATAAAAATTAAAAGGAAACAAAAATGGAAATTACATGTCCACAATGTGGATTTTCCAAAGACATTCCTGAGGATAAAATCCCAAGTAATGCTCAAATAGCTACATGTCCTAAGTGTAAACATAAATTTAAATTTAGGGAGATTGAACAAAATATAGAAGAACAAACAAAAGAGAACATAGAAGAAAAAGAAGCAAGAGGTGAAGACATATGGTCAAGCCTTGAAAAAATAAACTCAGAAGAAGAAAAATATTCCTTATCAGAGGTCAACGATGATGTACAACAAGGCCAATCTCCCCGAGTATCTCTTTCTGTTCCCTGGGAAGAACTGGAACAAAATGGCTTTTTTGCAGGTTTTTTTGATACCATAAAAATGGTATGCCTAAGTCCAAAGGAATTCTTTAAATCAATGTCAACAAGAGGTGGATATACAAGACCCCTTATTTTTTATTTGTTGATTTCTGAATTTTACACTGCTTTCAGGATGATATGGTCAATGGCTGGCGTGGGAATAATGAATCATAGCCAGAAAATGGATGTTCTAAATCTAGGCCTCCACGGTATAGCATCTTTGCTCTGGCTCTTGCTCTATCCAGTTTTATTAACAATACTCTTATTTATTGCAGCAGGAATTAATCACCTATGTCTTTTACTGGTAAAAGATGGAACAAGGGGGTTTAAAGGCACTTTTAAAGTCCTTTGCTACTCCTCTGCACCCATGATTATGAGTGTGTTTCCAATTCTTGGCCCTATCATAGGTATAATCTGGTCTAGTATATGTAATTTTTTGGGCTACAAATTTGTCCATAAAACCTCTGGAATAAAAGTAGCAATAGCCATGTTAATTCCTGTTTTAATAATTCTTCTTTTTTCCATGCCAATAGCCATGCAAATGAAAGGTATGTAATTATGTTTAAAATAAAAAAAATATTTAAGCTTTTTAAAAATAAAGATATGGAAACAGAACTTACCCGTGAACAATTTAAGAAATTGGCAAATGAGATTAGAGGCCTTACTGAGTTGATTGGTAAAATATGGATAGCTAATAATGAATTTCAAATAAAATTAAAGAGAATTCAACAGGAAATGGACCAACTAGAGAAAATAGTGGAAAATAGATTTTTCTCTCATCTACCAGAAAAGAAAAAAAGAGAGTTAAAAAGAAGTTTGATTATTTCAAAACAAGAACTCATTAAATGTATAGAAGAAGCTCCATGTCCAACAGATAGGAAACAATAGAGTGAAAAAGGGCATCCTAATAACTTTATTTCTATTTACTCTTTCATGCGCAACTAAGGATTTTGAAATAGATTATACAACAGTTACATTGAAACTACCTTCACACATAATAAAAGGTAAGCCTAACTACCTTATATATCCATTAAATTCTCCCAATAAACCTCCATCTGCATTTTTAGTCCCTTTTAATATTGAAGTTAATATAGAAAAAAATAGAATATTCTTACAAAGAGAGCTTACAAAGATATTATACAGTAATTTTTTACAAAATCAGGTCTTCAAAAGATTTGTATTGTCCAAAAAGAACATCAACAATATTTACGATGCAATAAAAAGTGCTAGAGAGAAAAAATGCAGGCTTGTTATAATCCCCACCCTTACTTATTGCTTTTTTGGTGGAAGGTTATCTCCTACGAAAATGGCAATAAAAATCGACATCTATGACACCAGGTCTCAAGATTTAATCTGGTCAATTACTCATATGGGAGAAATTAAAGTGTTTGAAGATAAAGATTATATTTTCTGGAAGACCAAATACAATTATCCTTTATTTCCAGAGGCTGTATTACTCAGTGGACTCTTAGATGATATTAATAGGCCTATAAAGAGATGGGCCGAGGATATAGAACCAATATTTCCAAAAAAAGAAAAAAAACAATTAAGGAGTGAAACAAGTGATTGGAATTTCTAAACTATATTGTTCTAATATTGAACCATCAGATGCCTTAAGATATGGAAGGGATTCAAAAAAGCTTCCTTCACACCTCTTGCAATTTTCAAAGGACAAAAAGCCAGTAATAGTTTGGAATATAACCAGAAGATGTAATCTTAAATGTATTCACTGTTATGCCCAGGCAAAATTAAATTGCATTGATCAAATATCAACCAAACAGGCAAAAGAGATATTAAAAGATCTTGGTAAATTCGGCGTTCCTGTGGTGCTATTCTCTGGTGGTGAACCTTTAATGAGGGAAGATCTCATTGAGCTTGCAAAATATGCAGTTGAGTTGGGTATGAGAACGGTTATATCTACCAATGGCACATTGATTACCAGACAAAAGGCAAAAGAATTAAAAGAAGTTGGACTATCCTATGTAGGCATATCAATAGATGGTCTGGAAGAAATTCATGACAATTTTAGGGGAGTTAAAGGAGCCTTTAAACAGGCAATGGAAGGGGTTTTAAATTGTCAGCAAGAAGGACTTAAAGTTGGACTAAGATTTACCATCAATAAAAGAAATTATACAGAAGTTCCCAAAATCTTTAACCTAATAAAAGAGAGGTCTATTCCAAGGATATGTTTTTACCACTTGGTCTATAGCGGCAGGGGCTCAAAACTAATAAATGAAGACCTAACCCACCAACAGACCAGAGAACTCATGGACCTAATACTTGAAAAGACAAAAGAATTGTTTGATAAGGGCCATAAGGTAGAGGTGCTTACTGTTGATAACCATGCTGACGGCCCTTATATTTATCTAAAACTTTTAAAAGAAAATCCCAAAAGGGCTGAGGAGGTCATGGAACTTTTAAAATTCAATGAGGGAAATAATTCAGGAAGGGGTATTGGCTGTATTTCATGGGATGGAGAGGTCTATGCAGACCAATTCTGGAGAAATCACTCTTTTGGAAATGTCCTTAAAAGACCTTTTTCTGAAATCTGGGAGGATCCAAATATAAAACTTCTTAAAAAACTCAAAGATAAGAAAAGATATGTAAAGGGTAGATGTGCAAAATGCAGATTTTTAGATATTTGTGGAGGAAATTTCAGGGCCAGGGCTGAAGCAGTGTATGGAGATATTTGGGCAGAAGATCCTGCATGTTACTTAACAGACGAAGAAATAGGAATAAAATAGGGAGGATAGCATATGTTTTTTAGGGGAAGACGGCTTAGAAGCAAAACATATCTCAGAGATATGATAAGAGAAACCCATATTAGAGCTGAAGATTTAATTCAACCCTATTTTGTTGTAGAAACAGATGACAGAAATTTCTGCAAAGAAATAGCTTCAATGCCGGGTCAATACCAGCTTGGTATTAATGCTCTATTAAAAAAAATCGGAGAAATTTATCCTTTAGGACTACGGGCAATAATACTCTTTGGTATCCCAAAGAAAAAAGATGAGGTTGGTTCTTCTGCCTATAATCCAGATGGTGTTGTACAGACGGCAGTAAAGGAAATAAAAGACAAATTTCCAGAACTAATTGTAATTACAGATGTGTGTCTTTGTGAATACACATCTCACGGTCACTGTGGAGTGGTTAGAGAGGGTCAGGTATTAAATGACCAATCTCTAAATCTCCTGGCTAGATGCGCTCTTTCACATGTAAGGGCTGGTGCAGATATGGTAGCACCATCAGATATGATGGATGGAAGGATAAAAATGATAAGGGAAAGTTTAGACCAGTACGGTTTTTATAATATCCCTATTATGTCATATGCTGTAAAATATGCTTCAAGCTTTTATGGACCCTTTAGGGAAGCTGCTGAAAGCGCTCCTCAATTTGGAGATAGAAAAACATACCAAATGGATCCTCCAAATAAGAGGGAAGCAATCAGAGAAGCAAAAGCAGATATAGAAGAAGGGGCTGATATTATCATGGTCAAACCAGCACTTCCTTATTTAGATATCATAACAACTCTCAGACAAAAATTTTCTTATCCAGTTGCTGCATATCAGGTATCAGGTGAGTATGCCCAAATAAAGGCTGCAGCAAAAATGGGATGGCTTGATGAAAAAATGGTGACATTAGAAAGTTTAATCAGTATAAAAAGGGCTGGTGCAGATATTATTTTATCCTATTTTACTGAAGAATTTTTAAAAAATTGGCAAGAGATATGAAAAAACTAAAACCCAATTTAAGGCTTGTTGCCTGGGAAGTGACATCTGCCTGTAATCTCGCATGTAAACATTGCAGAGCAGAGGCTAAAGTAACACCAAATAAAGATGAGCTTACCACTTTAGAAGGGAAAAAACTCCTTGAATCTATAGCTGAAGTTGGAAAACCAATAGTAATTTTCACAGGTGGTGAACCCCTTATGAGGGAAGATATCTTTGATTTGATCTCATATGCTAAATCCCTCGGATTAAAACCTGTGCTATCACCAAATGGCACTCTTATTACACGGGAAGTTGCCAGAAAAATCAAAGAGGTTGGCCTCTCAAGGGTTTCTATCTCTATTGATGGACCTGATGCAAAATCCCACAATGAATTTAGGGGAGTAGATGGTGCTTTTGAAAAGATTATTAAGGCAATTTCCTTTCTTAAAGAAAATAAAATAGAGTTCCAGATAAATACCACTGTAACAAAATCAAATCTGGAAAGCTTTAAAAAAATATTTGATCTTGTGAAAGAGTTGGGTGCTGTTGCCTGGCATATTTTTTTGTTGGTTCCAACAGGAAGGGCAAGTAAAATTCAAGATCAAATAATTTCTGCACAAGAATATGAAAAGGTTTTGAACTGGTTTTACGATTTCAGGAAAATAGCTCAAAATATTCATTTAAAGGCAACCTGTGCACCTCACTATTATAGAATCCTCAGACAAAGAGCAAGAGAAGAAGGTATAAAGGTAAATTTTGAAAATTTTGGCCTTGATGCAATATCAAGGGGTTGTCTTGGAGGAATAGGCTTTTGTTTTGTCTCCAATAATGGAATAGTGCAACCATGTGGATACTTAAAGGTAAAGTGTGGAAATATCAGGGAACAAGATTTTAAAACCATATGGGAGCAATCACCTGTTTTTGAAAAACTGAGAGATCCAGCTTGTTATAAAGGAAAATGTTCTGTTTGTGAATATTTTATGGTGTGTGGAGGTTGCAGGGCAAGATCCTATACCATGTTAGGAGATTATCTTGAAGAAGAGCCTTTGTGTAGTTACATACCCAAAAGGATTGAATAAATTATGGACCAAAAAGACAGGGATATCTTAGATATTATCCAATCAGAATTCCCTATTTGCTCCAGACCATATGCAGAGATTGGAAAACTGGTTGGACTTACAGAGGCTGAAGTATTGGCAAGGGTGAGAAAATTAGGACAAAAGGGAATTATCAGACGCATTGGTGCAAATTTTCAGTCCAGAAAATTGGGGTGGAAATCTACTCTTTGTTGTGCCAAAGTTCCAGAAGATAAATTGGATTTATTTGTAGAAACTGTAAATAAATATCCTGGTGTTACTCACAATTACTTGAGAAAACATGAATTTAATGTATGGTTCACCTATATTGCCCCCTCATGGGAGGACATTGACAGAGATTTAAAAGAGATGGAAAAACAAACAGGGATTAAAATCCTGAGCCTTCCTGCAACAAAGATGCTTAAGGTAAAAGTAGATTTTAAGATGAATTCTGATTAAAAAATCTTGTTTAGCTATTTCTGAACACAGCCATTTAACCTTGCATTAATTTTAAATAGTTTTTTGCACTTGTTAAATAATGAAATTCTTTAACTCCTTCAATTAATTTATCTTTGTCTGGTGGATTTTGTAATACTTTTAACATTTTTTTAGACATCTCTACAGGATTGCCAATTGGAACAAGGGGGCCTAATTCTCCATTTTTTAAAATCTCTCTGGGTCCGCTTTCACAATCAGTAGACACAACTGGTGTTCCAAGTGCCAGGGCCTCTACTAGTGCATTGGGTGACCCTTCCCACCTGGATGAGAGCACAAAAAGGTCTGCTTTTTTTAAATAAGGATAGGGATTTTTTTTAAACCCTAAAAAGTCTATTTTTTCTCTTATACCAAGATTTATTGAGAGTTCTTCAAGTTGCTTTTTTAGTTCCCCTTGTCCCATTATCAGTAGTCTTGAATCCAATTTTTTATTCACATAAAAAAAGGCCTTTATCAATGTTTCAAAATCCTTTTGATAGGTGAGTCTTCCAACTCCTATAATCACTGGTCTATTTGCATGAGAAGATAACCACTTGTGATCTATTTCTTTTTTTGAGAGTTCAAAAATTTCAGGAACTATTGTGGGATTTTTTATAACGTAACATTTATTCTGGATATCTGGGCAAAATGAAACTATATCTTCTATCACACCTTTAGATACCCCTATTATTCCCTTTGAATAGGGAAGAAATTTTTTTAACAAAGATAATCTCAATGCAATATATGACTTTGATTTATTTTTTTCCAATAAAGAGCGTCTTATATGGGTTCCAAATCTAATAAATATTTTTGTATGAGTACCAGATATCAGCTTTGCTATAATTGCCATTATACCAGCCCTTTCTTTCATTACCAAAAGGGAATCAATTTTATGTTTTTTAAAGATTTTTATCATATATGGAATATTTAAAAATGTCTGTTTAAAGGGAAGTTGAATAATTTTAACATCAGTTGGGATATTTTTTACAAATCTTCCCTTTGTTTTTATTCTGTATAGATTGACCTGTAAGTTAAGGTCTAAAAAACCCTGCATGAGATTAATTGCCATTTTTTCAACACCACCATTACCAGAAAAAGAAAGAAGAATGTTAATATCCATAGCTATAAAGTAACCTGAGTTAAAGAATTTTTGAATAAAGTGAAATATAATTCTGCACCATGTTTTCAATGGAAAAATATTTTTTCACAATCTCTCTTCCTTTAAGTCCCATTTCTTGTCTAATGGATTTATTTTTAAGTAAAAAAACAGTCTTATTTATAAAGTCTTTTTTATCACCTTTTTTAAATAATAGTCCATTTTCATTATGATGTACAATTTCAGGAATCCCACCTATTGCTGAGGCCACTATTGGAACTGATGCAGAGCTTGCCTGTATTAGAGAAACACCAAGTCCTTCCATAAATGCAGGGTGTACTATCAGGTCTAAACAGGGTATAATTTTTTCCAGATCCCATCTAAAACCAATAATTTTTATGTAATTTTCCAGGTGATATTTTTCTATTTTTATCTTGATTTTATTTAAAAGAGGTCCTTTGCCAAAAAGTAAAAAAACAACAGAAGGTATTTGTTTCACAATATGAGGAACAGTTTCAATTAGAAATTCATGACCCTTTCTGGGTATAAATTGGGCTATCATACCAACAGTTAATACATTTTTAGGAAGAGAAAATTCTTTTAAGAAAAAATTTTTATTACACTTTTGCTTGTAAAAATTATAGTCAACTGCGCTTGGAATGATTTTTATTCTTTTTTTTATTCCTTGTTTTTTTAAAATTTTTTCTATTCCCTTTGAAATTGACACAATTTCATCAAAAAAAGAATATTTTATCTGTAAAAGATATCTATTTTCAGGATTGTCAACCCTTCTGGTAATTACAGATTTTGTTTTAGTCAATTTTGCAGCAAGTCCCCCCCAAAGATCAGCCCCTCTCCTGCTGTGGACGTGAATTATATCTGGTTTTTCTTTTTTAATGATTTTAAGTAATTTAAATAAAAATAGAGTATCTAAATCTCCATACATATAAAGGGGATAAA
>Ga0256842_1003486_pt1 | contig 10429 bp, 8 predicted proteins | sample 4559240metaG_FD_185973 | JGI IMG/M metagenome (GOLD analysis project Ga0256842, IMG submission 185973) | Hydrothermal vent microbial communities from Guaymas Basin, Mexico - 4559-240 | ecosystem: Environmental > Aquatic > Marine > Hydrothermal vents | place: Mexico: Guaymas Basin | collected...
CTTCTTTGTGACTCCGCTACCCTTGTAATCAACGAGTTTTTCGTAGATCAACCTTATGACTCTACCGCTCTCGGAATCGTAGAACCTATGCGGATCGAGAGTCGTGGGCTCCATATCTGGTTGACCGAGTATTAGCGTTGCGCATGGAACCGAGGTCTCGGTTACGCTGCTTACCGTTGCCGCGCTAGTGCTTGTACCAGTGACTGATGTTGGTGCAGAGGTAGTAGTGCCGGTTGGTTTCGATGAGAGCATGATGCCCGCCACGATACCGATGATTATTATCACAACAACGATCCCTATGACGATCCACCGACTTACACCTCTCGATAGAATCATTGAGTCGCACCCACGAAGCCTCCATACACGATCTGTACAAATAAACCTTACCGATTCAAACGTTATTAATCTCGATCTTTACATTTATAGGTATTGAAGAGTGCTTAAATCTTGAGTTAGTACGGTGAAGACCTCGAGGTGCCTAATTCATGTTAGCAGCATACATACTGAAGCGTGTTGCATGGATATTCTTCGTGATATTCGTCGTAGTAACGATCACGTACGTCTTAACCATGGTGATACCTGCCAACCCAGCTCTCCTATGGGCAGGACCGCACGCAACTAAGGAACAGATCGAAAAGGCTGCGAAGTACCTAGGTCTCGACAAACCACCGTTCGAACGATACTTGATGTACTGGAGAAGATTCTTGACCGGAGATTGGGGGCTTTCAATACATACTAAGAGGCCAGTGCTTGCTGATCTAGCAAAACGTATACCGGCAACCATGGAGCTAGGTCTGTCAGCGATGATTATAGCGATCGCACTTGGTGTACCATTAGGTATTCTGTGCGGTGTTAGATACGAGACGTGGGTAGATCACGTACTACGCATCTTCAGCTTAGCTGGGGTTGCATTACCAACGTTCTGGTTAGCTATAATGATGCAGCTAGTGTTTTCGTACTGGCTCGGTATACTTCCATCCACCGGCCGAATCGATCCAGGACTTGCACCGAAGACCATCACCGGGTTCTACATAATCGATTCCATACTTACCAACAACATTCCTGCACTCATATCATCCCTCAAACACCTCGTACTTCCAGCACTAGCTCTCGCAACGGGTCCCTTAGCAATAATAGTTCGAGTTACTAGAGCTGCTGTACTCGACGTTCTAAGTCGTGAACACGTTAAGACCTTGCTCGTGTACGGTATGCCTAGGAGAGTCATACTCATGAAGTACATAGCGAAATCTGCTGGTCTACCCGTGGTCACAGTGATAGGCCTCGAGTTTGGATACGTTCTAGCTGGCGATTTCGTCGTAGAGCTAGTCTTCGATTGGCCAGGTTTAGGTAGGTACGCAGCCGAAGCATGTCTTACGCTAGATTACCCGGCCATAATGGGCACCGTAATCGTCGTCGCGATAATATACGTAGTCGTCAACACCCTCGTCGACATAGTTTACGCATTCCTCGATCCACGAATAAGGTACTAGGGGGTGAGGCGCATGACGTACGCATCTGCGAAGCTCGTTATGAAGGAGCTCTCGCGCGCAAGAATTCGAAAGCTTAAGATGGAGCTTCGCTACGCCTTGATATTGCTGAAACGATCGCCATTAACTCTCGCTGGGCTAATAATCATAGGTACGTTGAGCGTCATCGCACTGATCTGTACAATAGCACCGCAAATACTTCCATACCCCGAAGACATAGGGTCGGCAACACATCCCGAACTTCTTCACTGTCCACCTTCGCCAGAGCATCCGTTTGGATGCGATTACCTTGGGAGAGACGTGCTTACGAGAGTTATCTACGGAACCAAGATCTCGCTGTATGCCGGTGCACTCGTCGTACTCCTAGGACTTAGCTTGGGTACTTTGATAGGTTTGATAGCTGGCTACGTTGGAGGAATAGTAGACGATGTATTGATGAGGATAACAGACGCATTCCTATCGATACCTGGGCTAGTACTCGCACTAGCAATAGCGGCAACGCTTGGAAGAGGTTTGATGAATGCGATAATTGCTTTGGCAGTAACGTGGTGGCCTTGGTACGCTAGGCTGGTTAGAAGCTGTACTCTGGCTGTCAAGAACGAACTATTCGTGTTGGCTGCACGAATAATGGGTGCGCGCTCGATAGTGATAATGCTAAAACACATTCTTCCCAACGCGCTTGGACCTGCCATAATAAACGCTACTCTAGACCTAGGTTTCGCAATACTAGCACTAGCTTCGCTAGGTTTCCTAGGTCTAGGAGCGACCCCACCAACTCCAGAATGGGGTGCCATGATTAGCGAAGCTAGGAAGTATCTGCCGAACATGTGGTGGGAAGCAACGTTCCCAGGGCTAATGATATTCCTTGCAGTTCTAGGCTTCAACTTGCTAGGCGATGGATTAAGAGATCTTCTAGATCCCAAGTTTAGGAGAGGTGCGAGAGTATGGAGAATCTGAAGAAGTCGATACTGCTCTCGATAAGGAACCTACATGTATACTACTACACGCCCGACGGAGTTGTGAAAGCGGTGAGCGGAGTCGATCTCGACGTGTACCACGGCGAGATACTAGCACTAGTTGGAGAGTCTGGATGCGGTAAGACTACTCTTGGGTATTCAATACTGAACCTCGTACCTCCACCCGGAAGAATTGTATCGGGATCCATAATCTTTGAAGGTCGCGATCTAACAAGACTTTCGAGAAAGGAGCTTGACGAGATAAGAGGTAAAGAGATCACGATGATCTTTCAGGATCCCATGGCTAGTTTGAACCCAGTATTCCGTATAGGCGATCAAATGATCGATGTAGTTGTACACAAGCTTCGCGTAGACAAAGCTGAAGCTCGAAAGATTGTACTCAACGCATTGAAAGCCGTGAGATTGCCCAACCCCGAGGAAATCATGCATCGCTATCCTCACGAGCTAAGCGGCGGAATGCTTCAACGAGTCGTCATCGCGATGGCCATATCCACGAAACCCAAGCTCGTAATAGCCGACGAACCCACGACTGCGCTTGACGTAACAATACAGGCAGCTATACTCAAGCTACTCGTAGAGCTTGCTCGTGAAATCAATACCACGGTCATACTAATAACCCACAACATGGGGGTAGTAGCTGAGGTAGCTGATCGCGTAGCCGTCATGTACGCTGGACACATTATCGAGGTTGGAAACGTCTTCGATGTGTTTAGCAAGCCCCTCCATCCATATACTAAGGGACTATTATCGTGTGTACCCCGTGTAGACATCGAAGTTGAGGCATTGCCGACCATAGGCGGCGACGTACCATCGCTAATCAACCCCCCTCCCGGATGTAGATTCCATCCAAGGTGTCCATACGCTTCAGAGAAGTGTCGAAGAGAAGAACCTCCCATGATCGAAGCCGAACCCGATCACTTTGTTAAGTGTTGGCTCTACGCGAAGAGGTGATCGCCATGGAGCCCCTCGTAAAGGTTGAAAACCTACGTAAGTATTTCGTTGTGACGAAAGGTGTCATTATAAAGAAGAGGAAGGTTGTGCGTGCCGTAGACGGTGTATCGTTCGAGATCTATCCAGGCGAAACACTTGGTCTAGTTGGTGAATCTGGATGCGGTAAATCAACCACGGGACTTACGATTCTCAGAGCGTACAAACCCGATGGAGGCAGGATTCTGTTCGACGGCAAAGACATCACGTACGCAACAGAATCTGAATTGAGAGAAATTCGAAAATACATGAGCATAGTCTTTCAAAACCCCTACTCCTCGCTAAATCCACGCATGTCGGTTTTCGACATAGTTGCAGAACCACTTCGCATACACAAACTCTACTCAACCAAGGACGAGCTAGTAGATGCGGTATTCAAAGCTTTGGAGGATGCAGGCTTACCGCCAGAATTTGCTTATAGATATCCACACGAGTTGAGCGGTGGTCAGAGGCAACGCGTAGCTATAGCACGAGCAATCGTAACGAAACCGAAGTTCATCGTCCTCGACGAACCTACTTCCTCTCTCGACGTCTCAGTCCAAGCAGCTGTTCTCAACACGTTGAAGGATCTACAACGCAAGTACTCGATAACGTACCTATTCATAAGCCATGACCTAAGCGTGGTGAGGTTCATGAGTCACCGCGTAGCCGTCATGTACGCAGGGAAAATCGTTGAGTATGCGAATAAGAGCGATCTATTCGAGAAACCTATGCATCCCTACACGAAAGCATTGCTATCAGCAGTTCCGGTAGCCGATCCCAAGAAGAGGTTCAGAGAACGTATCATACTGAGCGGCGATCCACCGGATCCAGCCAATCCACCTCCTGGATGTAGATTCCATCCACGGTGTCCGTTCGCTTCGGATAGATGTAGAAAGGAAGAACCACCGATGATAGAGGTCGAGCCTCGACACTTCGTTAGGTGCTGGCTCTATGCGTAACAACTTTTTCGATACGTAGATGAGTCTCGTATTAGGTGAACCCCATGCTCAGGTTATCCACTAAGCAAGACTTTGAAGCTCTACTTCTAGGTGCTGCAATATACGCCACGGGCGGAGGTGGCGATATCGAGGAGGGTATGAAACTGGTTAAGGAGGCATTCCTCGACAAATCGAAGGTGTTGGAGATCAAGGACTTTGAAGAACTCGATCAGGAAAAGTTCGTTGCTACACCATACGATGTGGGTACGATAGCTCCTTCTGCAACACTTAGGAAACCTCTGAAGATCGCGAACACGATCCTTAGAGCCGTTGAACGATTCAAAGAGTTGCTTGGTATAGAACTCGTAGCGTTCATGCCCGTCGAGCTAGGGGGAGGGAACACAGCCGTAGCACTCTATGCCTCCGGCATCGCCGGTATACCCGTAGCGGATGGCGATCGCGTTGGAAGAGCAGCCCCGGAAATTCATCAAGACACCGCCTTCCTCTTCAACAAGAGTACGCTACCTGCATACGCTGTCACTCCAACGGGGGACGAAGTTCTCATCGTTGGCTACGCAGACGTCGACGATTACGAAGCCATGCTTCGTCATCTAGCTGTACTCTCCGGAAAATTCGTTACGGTCATCGATACGCCTCTGAAAGTATCGGAAGCTAAAGACATAGCTATCCGCGGATCGCTAACTCGATGTTACGAGCTTGGTAAACTTGTGCTAGACATGAAATCGCGTAACGCTATCAAGATTGATCGAATAGCCGAAGCAATGAATGGCTGGGTAGTGTTCCACGGAATAATAAAGGAGTGGAGATGGAGAAACGAAGGTGGATTCCTAGTAGGAGAAATGATAATTGAAGGAATTGAGGAGTATAAGAATCGCGTGCTCAGGAGCTGGATTAAGAACGAACATATAATGGTATGGATCGACAACGAGCCCTTAGTTATGCCGCCCGACCTCTTCACGTTAGTTCTTCGAGATGGTACGCCCCTACTCAATTCGAAGGCTAGAGAAGGGATTGAAGTATACGGTATCGCGGCACCCGCTCCCAACGTATGGAGATCCGAACGAGGTTTGGAGCTATTCGGTCCAAAACACTTCGGTTTCAACTACGAGTATGTACCCGTAGAAATCCTAATTCGTAAGCGAGGGGTCGTAGCATGAAAGTGTACGTCGAGAACATCACTCTCTCTACCTCCAAGAGATTCGAACTCATAGATATAACTCATCGTGTAGAGGAAGTTGTTGCACGGAGCGGCGTTAAGAATGGGATATGTTTAGTGTTTGCACCACATGCAACTGCCGCTATCATAGCTAACGAACACGAGCTTGGTCTAATGCAAGACATTCTCGAAACGATAAAGGAGTTCTTCCCTCCAAACAAACCATGGAAACACAACGTCATAGATGACAATGCTCACGCACACGTAGCATCAGCACTCATCGGAGCCGATAGAGTCTTCCCCGTAATCAATGGACGACTCGTTCGAGGTACATGGCAAAACATCTTCCTCGTAGAGATGGATGGACCTAGAACGAGGAGAGAAGTCGTAGTAATGGTGTTGGGTGAATAGATCAGCCAGCAGCCCCATCTCATCATTTTTCAGACCCGCGGTTTATCATCACCCATATATAGCTTGCAGAGCCTCTGATTAGTGGATGATGTGTGCACCTCCTAACTGATCCATGATGAGCGGTAAGAGTGCTGACCAATCTTAATCTACGGTCAAGACGAAGTTTTGTGAGGTGTCTCAATGTTAGCGGCTCGATTGTATGCAGCTCGTGACCTTAGAGTAGAGAACGTGGATACCCCAACACCGCCAGAAGGATGGGTACTAATCGAAAGCATTGCTGTCGGCATCTGTGGAACAGACAAAGCGTTCTACGTTGGAAGGTATAGATTGTTCAAGAGCCCGTTGATACTGGGTCACGAAGTTGTTGGTCGAATAGTAGAGGGACCCGAAGAACTTCGAGGCAAGATAGTGGTACCGGAAATAAACTTTGCGTGTGGCGCATGCGATTACTGTCGAAGTGGGCTCTACACTCATTGTCCCTACAAAAAGACGTTGGGTATAGATTTCGATGGAGGTATGGCTGAGTACTTCATAGCACCAATCAATGCGCTCCACATAGTTGAGGGTCTAGAGCCCGAGGTTGCAGTAGAGGTCGAACCTCTTGCCGCGCTGATCAACGCCTTAGAACAGTACCCACTCAAGCCTAGCTGGAAGGTAGCGATCATCGGTACGGGTAATCTTGCCTACCTACTCCTTCAATTACTACGACGTTACGGATTCGAACCTATTATAGTTGCACGAAGTGATAGTGTCAAGAGAAAATTCTTCGAGGTTGCTGGGGCATGCGTAATAGACGTTGATGAAGCTCGAAAGAGCTTCTCCTCCAGTTTCGATGCAGTGTTCGAAGTAAGTGGCGATCCTTCGGCCCTCGATCTAGCTATTCACTTATCGAAGCCTCGAGGAGTAATACACCTTAAGTCTACTCCTGGTACTGGCGCATATCTGAACCTAACAATGGCTGTAGTTAAGGAGCTTAGGATTGTGTGTACTCGATGCGGAACCTTCAAAGAGTTCAGAAAAGCTATTGAATTGCTTAGATCTGGTGCAGTGAAACCGTTGATTACCAGCATTATTCATGGAATTGAGAACTCTAGAGAAGCGTTGGAGCGTGCACTTCGAAGAGAAGAGATGAAGGTAGTATTGAGGATACGTTAGAACAACGCCACTAGTGCTAGCTCTACCAATATGAGTGCGAGAACTGCGTACAGAGTGTTCAAACCGGTTCCATCCCTTATTTTAGCTGCTAGTATTCCCATCATCATTGCGACCGCTATCGATAGCAACTTGCTTCGTTCAACGACAAGATCAACGATCCCAAAGCTAATGAGTTCCACTCCGCTTAAGGCAAGACTCTTCAATACTTTTGATTGCAGTATCAGGGACGTACACATGTACGTAATACCCAAGAGCATTAGTGGCGTTGCAAGGGAGAGCACTACGTATAGGGTCAGAGATCTACGACTATGTTCTGCAGTTTCTCTAACTCTCTCCAAGAACTCGCCTAGGGCTTCTACTTCGTGCGGAGTTAGTGCACCTAATTTCTCTAGATCACTAAGCACGAAGAGCACAAAGTTGAATACCCAAGATCGTGTGTAGAACGATTGATATATACGTTCTAGAGGTACGTTGAGATTCATAAGCGTTGCCAACGCTTTCACGTAGCGATCGAGGAACTTGTTGTAGCTCCTAACGTTTGCGATCCTAATTATTGCTTGTGAGACTCCGTATCCGAACCTAAGGAACTCAGCTATGTCGCGAAGAAGTTTTGGTAACCCTTTCTCTACGGCCTTTACTTCAACGCTTCTAGCTATATACATCGCAAGCTCTGGAACCATGCCTAGCGCAAGTACTAGAGGTAGAGATTTGAGGAATCCCATGCGGGGTATCAAGACGAATGCTAAGATTAGCGAGATCACGAACCCCGATCCAGCGATTACGATGTCGAGTCCCATGAATAGAGGAATTCGCGGAATCTTTGGTTGAAGCATGTCTACGAATACGTAGAGACCAGCACCTATTACGGGAGTTAGTATGTATATCATCGTATCGAGTACGAATAGGCTCATCGATGAACTGAAGGCGATAGCTCCTAGAATCACGATCGTTGGGAACAGAGTGAACATCGCTACCAGAACATCGCTTAAGAAGTTCGCCGTCTCTACGTATCGCTTCCATCTAGCAACCATATCCTCCAACTCCATACGGTAACTATCTTCGAGAACCGCAACCGTGTTACCTCCTATCCTGAGCACAGAGATGTAGCTAGTAATCATCGTACGAAGCTTCTCGCTTGGCACGTGCTGAACGTACTCCTCAAGCGCATCCACGGGACTGAGCTTGAAGAACATCCTGATCTTTCGCAGGATCAATGCTTCGCGAGACAGAGCTTTGAAAAGCTGTCTCTGCTGACTAATTCTTTCAAACGCTGTCACAAGACCTCGACCTGCTCGCTCAACGATCGTAGAATATACGAGAAAGAATGGCAACTCTACTTCGATACCTGATCTACGTGCTGACCGTAAGAACGAAAGTACTGCTATGGGTAGTACAAACACGGTCAAACTCAACACTGCTGAGATCATTACGCTCTGCACGAAGCTAAAGAATCGTGACAGTACGAAGAACCCTACTAAACCTACACACGGACTACATATAGCAGCTAAGGAGCTCACAACACGTGGATCCAGTGCAACACCCGCTTCTAGGATAAGCGAGGCTACAAGGTCTTGATACTTCGGAATACTTATGAAGCTAGATATTGCGTAGAGTGCGTCTGAGTACAGATGTAGGGGAAGCAATCGTCGTTCTCTTACAGGTTTTCGAAGTTTAAATACCTGCGTTAACGAAGCTCTTACCTCGCTCCACAACGTTGCTACGACCATAGTTGTCGGCACGAGTACTATGTACGCAACAACGCTCATCAGGGTCACAAAACTATTTCCACTACGCTCAACGATCTCGATCAGTATGTACGTAGCCATTAGGAGGAGCGATAGCGATACAACAAAGCTTTTCATAGCTATCTCCCGAACCACTTCCTCCTATAGAATTTCCGTATCTCTAACGCAACATCTTCGTAACTGAGACGATTCTCTTCAACGAGTTTTTGAAGTAGCCTAGCACGCTCTTCGAGTTCCTCAACGAGCATTGAACGGGTCCAGCCGGCAAGCTCCATGACTTTCCTTAGCTTACTACTCTTCTCCACAACTTCCTCTGGTGTCGAGGGTTCGTGGATATCCTTCTCGATAATCCATCTAAACACGGTAACGTACTCTACTTCCCTAGGTTCACGAGCATCGACTATTTCGTGTACCGCGACAACTCTTCTAACGGGTTTGCGTCCAGGAATCTTTATGTACCTAGTCAAGGCGACGCTACTGATCAAAGGAAGGAATCCTATAGGTACGTTTATCGGGGGAGTCGTTAGCCTGTACACCATGCTCTCGATGCTATCGCTGTGAAAAGTGCATGCACCTCCATGCCCTGTAGCAAGGGCTTGCATGAAGACGTACGCTTCCTCACCACGGATCTCACCGATAACTATGAAATCAGCGCGTTCACGTAGTGCCAACCTTACCAGATCGAACAACGTTATCTCTGCCGCCTTAACTTCTGCACCGAGATAGACATGACGAGCTACGAGAGGTCTCCAACCACTATGTGGAAGCCTTAGCTCTGGCGTATCTTCTATCGTAACTATCTTCCAGTTCGGAGGTAGCAACGTTAGTAATGCATTGAGAAGCGTAGTCTTGCCCGAAGCCATGGCTCCTACTATGAATACCGAACCTTTGAATTCTAGAAGTATCCACCAGTAAGCAGCCATCAACGGAGATAGCGATCCGTACTTGATTAAGTGAGCAATTGTTAACGGTTCCTCCCTAAACTTTCTTATAGTAAAGCCCGTTCCGAAAGGCGAAACCTCGTAGCTAAAGGTCAGAGCCAAGCGATGCCTTTCGGGAAGCATTCCTTCCGCTATGGGGAACGCCGTAGATACATGCTTCCGTGCTTTGTGCGCTAGCAGCATTGCTATTGCATCCAGTTCTTCAGAGCTTTGGAACACTATGTTTGTCTGGAGCCAATCGAGGTACGAGAAGTCTCGATGAAATACTCTGAGCGGTTTGCCTACTCCTTCGAGCGATATGTCCTCGATTCGAGGATCTCGAATAACTACGTCGAGAACCTTGTATCCCAAGGCATCACGAACTATGTAGTACTTCAACGCCTCTCTGTTTATCGTTCCACGTTTTCTGAAACGCTTTGCAACAAGCGATATCACTTCCTCAATCACTTTCTCTGGTTCCTCCACGACTGTGTGCCTAGCTCCAAAGTATAGTAAGTACATGGCTTCGTAGTAAGCATCGATATCGATATTACTCAGCTTAGGTTCTATTGCTACATAGTAACCGCGACCTTCGTACTCCAGAATCCTAACCTCTACGGGACCTACGTTGTAGTGTGTAAGCTCGATAC
>Ga0256842_1003487_pt1 | contig 10427 bp, 8 predicted proteins | sample 4559240metaG_FD_185973 | JGI IMG/M metagenome (GOLD analysis project Ga0256842, IMG submission 185973) | Hydrothermal vent microbial communities from Guaymas Basin, Mexico - 4559-240 | ecosystem: Environmental > Aquatic > Marine > Hydrothermal vents | place: Mexico: Guaymas Basin | collected...
TACCAATTATCCTGCCCTTTGCTGCTCCTTCCTTTACTGCACAGTGTTTTATAAGCTTGATAAGCCTTAGTATCTCTTCCACATCTTCCCACTCCTCTGTTGGAAGTCCTAAAATAAAGTAAAGTTTAAGGGAAAGCTCTTCTTTTGCAATCAGTTGAACAGCATTTATTATCTTATCTTCATTCAAATGCTTATTTATCACTTTTCTAAGCCTTTCAGATCCAGCTTCTGGGGCTATGGTAATCTGCTTTTGACCAGCCTTTTTCATATAATCTAAAAACTGTGGGCTAACTGCATCTGCCCTTATGGAAGAGATAGAGAACTTACCTCCTTTTTCACAAATAAAAGACAAAATCTTGTCTATGGAAGGCACATCAGCTATGGATGCGCTTAGCAGTCCAACATATCCCTTTTTATTTAATGCCTTCTGAATAGCCTCTATAAGAGCTTCGAAATCATGGTATCTTGGGGGCCTGTATATGTATCCAGCAGCACAGAACCTGCAAGACCTTCCACATCCCCTTGCCATTTCTATCACAACTCTATTGGAAAACTCGGTTTCTGAAGAAATAATCTTTGAGTATGCTACATCCTCTAAAGGGAACTTCTTTGCAATCAGAACCTTCTCCTTTATGCCCTTCTGAATAGGATAAAATGAAGAAATTGTGCCATCTTTGTTGTATTCTGTTTTGTAAAAGGAAGGCACATATACACTTGGTTCATTCTTGGCTATAAAAAGAAGCAGATCATTTTTACTTGAAAATCGCTCATAGGAATCTATTAGAAGCTCTATTACATTATCCAGGTTCTGCTCAGCTTCTCCCAACAAAAACAGATCAAAAAACAAGGACAAAGGTTCAGGGTTCAGAAATACTGCTACTCCTCCTGCTATTACTAATGGATATATGCTTTGTCTTTGTTCTGCCAGCAGAGGCACTTCGCCAAGTTCAAGTATTTTTAATATGTTTGTATAATCATTTTCAAATGAAACAGAAAAGGCTATCAGGTCAAAACTACTGAGACAAGATTGAGACTCAATTGAACGCAAAGGTTCTTCTTCATATGGAAGAAAAAATCTCTCTGCAACCACATCATCTCTTTTGTTAAGCAGGTCATATACAATCTGAAAACCCAAATTAGACATCCCAACATGATACAGGTTGGGATATACAAGTGCTACTGAAAATCTTTCTCTTTTTTTCTTGTGTAAGGCTCCTATTTCTTTTTTTTCTTTAATGTTCCTCCTATAAAGGCGTTTGTTCATCTATGCTATTTCTCTTTTATCCTCGAATCAGAGTTCCTCAAAAAAGCAGGATAATCTAAGTTTTTTATCTTATTTATAAGTCCTCTTTTTTTTCCTTTTCCATTTTCATGTTCGTTTTTAAGCCCCTCTTTTGCTTTCTGGCTTGTGGGAGGGGTAACTTTTCTTACAGTCCACGGTTCTTTTATCTCTTCAGGCGTTGCATCTCTGATTTTATCTTTTATATTCACCACATTTGCTCTTTGAGTAACATGACTTTGTTCTTTTTCATCTTCATCTTCAAGTTCTTCTTCTACCTCTTCAGCACCATCTATACCAGTAGCTATTACAGTAACCTGAATCTCATCTTCTATTCTGTCATCTATAACTACTCCCCAGTAAATATCTACATCATTTTCATTTACTTGGTTTTTCAAGAAGTTACATGCCGCATCTATCTCTTCCATGCTTATAGTTGAAGGACCTGTAATATTTATTAAAAGACCTTTTGCACTGCTAATAGATATATCCTCGAGCAATGGACTTTTAATAGCCATCTCAGCCGCTTCTATAGCTCTTTTATCACCGCTTGCAACTCCTCTTCCCATAAGGGCAGTGCCTCTTTTTTCCATAACTTTCTTTACATCAGCAAAGTCTAAGTTAATAAATCCCTGACTTGTTATAAGATCAGAAATACCTTTTACTGCATCTAAAAGCACATTATCTGCCTTTGCTAACAGCTCTACAAAACTCATAGACTTTGTGCCTATGGATTTCAGCTTTTCATTATTTATAAGAATCAGACTGTCCACTTCTTTTCTCAGCAGTTCTATTCCTTGAAGTGCTCTTTTCATCCTTTTTTCACCTTCAAATAAAAAAGGCTTTGTTACTACTGCCACTGTAAGAGCCTTTGTCTCCTTACATACCCTTGCAATTACCGGAGATGCTCCTGTTCCAGTACCTCCACCCATACCAGCGGTTATAAAAACCATATCTGGCTCTCCAAGATATTCTCTTATCTGATCCGCGCTTTCTTCTGCTGCCTTCATTCCTATTTCTGGATCTCCACCAGCTCCAAGACCCATTGTTAGATCAGGACCAAGCTGTATCTTTGACTCTGCAAGAGATCTCTCTAAGTCTTGAGCATCTGTATTTGCAACTATAAAATCCACTCCCTGCAATTCTGCATTGATCATGTTATTAATCGCGTTACATCCAGCTCCTCCTACTCCTATGACCTTTATTTTTGTAAGATTAAATACCTTTCGTTCTTCCACTATGTTAAACTTTGCCGCCATATTTAACCCCCTATATTATTTTAAAAAACTTCACTAAACCATTTTTTCATAGTATTCATTATCCTGAGGAATATATTAGAATCCCTTATCCTGAACTTCCTTTTCTTTTTTCTCTCCCTTGCTCCGTACATAAGAAGACCTAATGCTGTGGCATACATGGGTTCTCTTGCTATCTCAGATCTTCCTCCTACATATCTTGGATAACCCACCCTTGCAGGAACACGAAATATCCTTTCTGCTACCTCTACTATACCATCCAAAAGCGCTGAACCACCCGTTATAACAACACCACAGTTAAGCTCCACATCCACTTCAGATCTTATAAGGTCTTCATATAGCAAGGAAAATATCTCTTCCACCCTTGGTTCTAATATTTCGGCAATCCTTTTTCTTGAAACCTTGCGAAGCCCATTTTCATAAAATCCCTTTATCTCTACAAATTCATCTTCAGATACTAAGGAAACAAAACCACAACCATATTTTTTCTTTATCTCTTCTGCTTCTTTTTGAGATGTTTTAAGCCCAACAGACAGATCATAGGTAAGGTTATTTCCTCCCAGAGGCAATACTGAAGTATGTCTTATAGCACCACTTGAAAACACTGCCATATCTGTTGTTCCACCGCCAAGATCAATGAGTATAACATTTCCTTTCTTTTCATCTTCTTTAAGAACAGCATCACTTGAAGCTATAGCCTGAAGAATTATATCACATACATCTAAGCCCGCATTATTTACACATTTTATAATATTTTGAGCAGCAGTTATAGCAGCAGTTATTATATGAAGTCTCACTCCAAGTCTCACACCAGACATACCTATTGGATTTTGGATACCCTCTTCATCATCCACTTTATACTCTTGCACAATAGTCTGAATTATCTCTCTGTCCATAGGGATAGCCACAGCACTTGCCACATCAATTACTCTTTCTAAATCTTTTTTAGTTATCTCTTTATGTTTGATTGGAATAGAACCATCGCTATTAAAGCTTTTTATATGGCCACCAGCTATTCCTACATAAACTGCATCTATCTCACATCCTGAGTCATTCTCTGCCTTTTCTATAGCTTCTTCTATGGAATGAACTGTTTCATCTATGTCCACAACAACGCCCTTTCTCAGCCCATTAGATGGATGAGTACCAATACCGATGATTTCTAAGCTATTGTCCTCTTTCACTTTTCCTACTAATGCGCATATCTTGGTAGTCCCTATATCAAGTCCTACAACAATATCTTTATCCATTTATATTCTCCAATCTGACTACCGCTCCATTCTTTATACAATCCAGATCTATAAATATAGTTTTTATTTGGGCATAATTTGCAAAATAATTCAATATCTTTGTCAGTTCCTGAATCTTTTTTATAGTTCTATTCTGATCTAAGTATTCAATCTGATGGGTAAGAACCACTTCAATCCTTGGATTGGTAAAATATATATGAATACTCCCATACTTTGTTATATGTAGTTCTGAAATTCGGTCAATACCTTTTTTAAAAAACAGAGAAATAATCTCTATAGACTTTTTTAACCAAAGGTTAAAATTTGGATCTGTAGGCTCAAGTCCTGTTATTATAGGAAGATCTGCATATTCATCATGTTTCTTAATCTTAAAAATATTTCCATCTGAATCTAAGTAAAAAAAATTATTTTCCATTACAATTAGTGCAAATGGAATTTCTTTTTGGATATCTATTATTAATGTATCAGGAAACTTTTTTTTTATTTTCACAGTCTTTATATCGGGATTCATCTCTATTTTTCTTTTTAATTCATCTTCATCAAAAAGGATTATATTTTTATCGATTTCTTTTAGCCTAAAAATTCTTTTTATATATTCTTTTATCTGTTTTTCTCCACCATGTATTATTATCTTTTTTATCCTGAATCTATCAGATTCTGATATACACTTATATAGTTCCAAAAGTCCTAAGCTGATCAAAGCCGTGATGAGAATCCCTATGCATATAAAAAAGAGCCATGGTCTTATAACATTCTTTTTTGTATCATTTTCTTTATTCTTTTTCTTTTTTTTCTTCCTCACTAATCAAAACCAATAAACTGGATTTCAGGCTCAAGTTCTATTCCATCCTTATCTTTTATTTTATCTTTAATTATCTTTATAAGCCTCATTACATCTGAAGCGCTACTGTTTCCTTTATTTATAATGAAATTAGCATGAAGTTCAGAGACCTCAGCATCTCCGATTCTTCTGCCTTTCAATCCCGCCTTTTCTATAAGAGCTCCTGCATAATCTTCTTTGGGATTTTTAAATATACAGCCTGCACTAAGGCAATTAATAGGCTGGCTTTGCTTTTTAAGCTTGATATAAAAAGAAATTCTTTTTTTGATTTCTTTCCTATTATACAGCTTCATGCTAAACCACACATTTACTATAACAGCACCCTTATCTATACGCGTCCTTCTATAAGAAAATTCCAGCTCCTTCTTCTCTTTTAAGATTACCTCTCCGAAAGGGTTTACAATCATGAGTTTTTCCACCTTATCTAATACTTCTCCTCCAAAAGCTCCTGCATTCATGAAAACTGCACCTCCTACAGTACCAGGAATTCCAGCGAGAAATTCCAATCCACTAAGCCCATTCTTTATGCAATACCTCAGCAAATAAGATATATTTACCCCTGCACCTGCTGTAAGAATGCCGTCTTTACTGTCCAGCTTTTCAAATTCTCCTCTGAGTCTTATAGCTACTCCTTTAAATCCAGAATCGCTTACAAGGACATTACTTCCCTTTCCCAAGACAAAATAAGGGATTTGTTCCTGAGTTAAATAAATCAAAAGATCTTTTAATTCCTTAAGATTCATTACTTCACAGAGTGCCCATGCCTTTCCTCCTATTTTAAATGTAGTATATGGAGCAAGCGTGACATTAAAGCGCGTATTAGGACATATATATTTAAGTTGATGGATTTTCTTCATTTTTCTGAAGGAACTTTTCTCCTACAAAATATATATTTCCTGCTCCAAGAGTAAGTACCATATCGCCCGGCTTTGCTATTTGCATAAGCATGGATAAGGTCTCATCTAATCCTGTGCTATAGAGCACATTTTTATGCCCATGCTCTTTTATAGCCGTTGCAAGTCTTTCTGAGGTAATCCCTTCAATGGGAGGCTCTGAAGCAGGATAAATAGGATTTAGAATAAGCACATCTGCATAATCAAAAGAGGTGACAAACTTATCAAAAAGCGCTTTTGTTCTGGAATACCTGTGAGGCTGAAACGCTACTATGAGTCTTTTGTGAGGCCACCATTCTTTTATTGTCTTAAGGGTTGCCACAATTTCTGTAGGATGATGACCATAGTCATCCATTACCAATATTTCTTTTGTTTCTCCTTTTATCTGAAACCTTCTCTCAAGTCCACCTATGTTTCTGAGCCCCTTGATTATAGAATCAATATCTATTTCCAGCTCCATGGCTACTCCAACAGCAGCAAGGGCATTTAGGACATTGTGAATTCCGGGCATTCCCACAAATACTTCACCCAAGTTCTTTCCTTTATATACAAGCTCAAATCTGGTACCAAAGTCTTCTTTCTTTAAAAAACGCCCTTTTATGTCAGCATCTGTTTCTAATCCATATGTAACGTATCTCCTTTTCACATGAGGAATCACCTTTCTTATCTGCTCATCATCTAAGCACAGCACAGCTAATCCATAAAATGGGAGTTTATTTATAAACTCAACAAAGGAGTTTCTGAGATTTTCCATGCTCTTATAATAATCCATATGTTCATAGTCTATGTTTGTAACCACAGATATAGCAGAAGAAAGCCTCAAAAATGTTCCATCACTCTCATCTGCCTCTGCTACAAGGATATCTCCCTGTCCAAGCCTTGCATTAGATCCATCCCATATACTCAGTCTTCCTCCTATTATAACTGTGGGATCTATTTCTGCTGCACTAAGTATAGAAGCGATCATACAAGTGGTTGTTGTTTTTCCATGAGCCCCTGATACTGCTATGCTATATTTAAAGCGCATAAGCTCTGCGAGCATCTCAGCTCTTGGTATAACAGGGATAGCCTTTTTCCTTGCCTCTATCAGCTCTGGATTCTCATCTGAAACAGCAGAGGAGTAAACTACTACATCTACTCCATTTATATGATTCTTGTTGTGAGAGTATTCTATCTTTGCCCCTAAGGATTCCAGTCTCTCAGTTATAGAACTTCTCTTTAAATCACATCCGCTAACCTCGTATCCTAGGTTTATAAGAAGCTCTGCAATACCGCTCATTCCTATACCACCTATGCCAATAAAGTGGATCTTTTTTACTTTTTTAAGAAGCTTCATCCTGTCTTAACCTCATAACTATATGCTCAGCAATTATTCTGGCAGAATCTGGATTTGCCAATCTTCTGGCATTATGTCCTAACATATGCAAAAGTTCTGGTTTGTCCATAAAGGCCTTTATAAACATCGCAAGCTTTTCTGGAGTAAGCTGCGATTGTGGAATAACCACTGCTCCGCCTATCCTTTCTAGCATAAGGGCATTTTTTTCTTGATGATTATCTGTGGCAAAAGGATATGGTATCAGGATAGATGCCTTTCCAGCAGCAGCCAGCTCAAAAATACTGGATGCACCTGCCCTACTTAGCACCAAATCTGCTTTACATAATAGCTCTGGCATATTATCTGCAAAACTGAATACTTGGGCTTTTATATCCATCTCTTTGTACTTATTCTTTACTCTCTCAAAATCAATATCTCCGGTCTGATGTATAACACTTGGCTTTATCCCTTTTTCTAAAAGTAATTTAAGTGCCTGCAAAAAGATACTGTTTACAGCTACAGAACCCTGACTGCCTCCAATTACAAGTATGGTAAATTCTGGCCTATTTTTCTCTTTAATCTGAAAAAATTCTTTCCTTACTGGATTTCCGCTATAGAGACACCTCTTTCCATCAATAAGCTTTTCTGTTTCCTTGAATGAGACAAAAAGTTTATCTAAGATAAAAAGCCTATATAAAATGCGGTTTGCTCGTCCAGGCACAAAATTCTGTTCATGAGCAAATACAGGAATTCCTATAAGCTTACCTGCTATGCATGCTGCTGCGCTCAAAAAACCACCAAGCCCTAAGATAATATGAGGAGAATTTTTCCTTAATAACTGAAACATCCTGCGAAACAAAAGCCACTTTAAAGGACCATCTATATCTATAAAAACAGGTCTGTAGTTATGCTTTTTTATTATGTTAAATGCAGGACCTTTCTTGTTTGTAACAAATACTACATTCAGTTCTTTCACATACTCTTTAAGGGCCTCTAAGATACATATCCCCGGATATATGTGCCCTCCTGTCCATGCAGATGCAACCAAAATATTTAATCTTTTAAGTAACTTACCTTTTTGAGGAAACATTTAAGAGTATTCCCATCTCTAACATACTAAAAAGCAGCGAAGACCCTCCATAGCTCAAAAAAGGAAGAGTTATTCCTTTTGCTGGAATAAGATTCATTGCAACACACATATTTATCAAAACCTGGATCCCAAGCATACAGCTTATCCCAAATGCTAAATATTTATTAAATAGATCCTTGGTGTCTATAGCAATCTTTATTCCCTTGGCAATCACTATCATATAAAGAAGTATTATAATTGAGATACCTATGAATCCTATCTCCTCTCCAATAACAGGGAGTATAAAGTCAGTGTGAGGTTCAGGTAGATAAAACAGCTTTTGTTTTCCTGCTCCAAGCCCAACACCAAATATTCCACCTACACCAAATGCATAAAGAGAATGGATTATCTGAAATCCATAAGTATCAGCATATGCCCAGGGATTCCTAAAGGCCTCCCACCTGTGGATAACATAGGATGAATGAGAAAAAAGATATATTCCTACAGGAACAATTGCAATTAGTATCAGAAAGAGATGAAAAGGATTTGCCCCTCCGACAAATAGCATTATAAAAAGCCAGGCACATATCATTACTACTGAACCATGATCAGGCTGTTTTAGTATCAGAGCCATAATCAGGCCAGTTATAATAAGATGATGCAGGATACCTTTTTTAAAAGAGTTCATCTCCAAGCCTTTATTAGCCATGGAGTATGCCATATAGATGCAAAGAGAAAACTTTGCCAATTCAGTTGGCTGAAATGAAAAACCAAATGCCCTGATCCATCTTCTGGCGCCATTTACGGCATGTCCTATAAAAAAGAGGGAGATCAAAGCAAGGATACTAAAAAAAAGCAGTCCTATAGCTATTTTCTTATTTGAAAAAAGATTTAGTGGAAGCGACATCCCAATTGCCATTACAATAAGACTTAAAAAGCAAAAAAAGGCCTGTCTTTTTAAGTACATGTATGGATCACCAAATCTATATAGAGCCAGATTTGAGCTGGCACTATATACAAAAATAAGTCCTATGCAGATAAGCAAAAAAACAGAAATAAGTAATACATAATCATACTGAGGAGCTTGCTCATTTTTCATTAAAAATTTTCCTTACTGCTTCTTTAAAGACTTCTCCTCTGTGAGAATAGTCTTTAAACATGTCAAAGCTGGCACATGCAGGCGAAAGCAGAACAACATCACCGCTTTGTGCCTTGGAAACAGCTTTAGATACTGCTTCATACATATCACATGCCATTTCTGTGCTTATGCCTTTGTTTTTAAATTCCATAAACATAGAATAAGCACTTTCTCCAATGAGTACTACATGTTTTACACTGTTTTTTGCCTTTTCTGCCAGATAAGAAAAATCAAGCCCCTTGTTTTTCCCGCCAGCAATAAGAACTACAGGTCTATTTATGCCTTGTATAGCCTTTACAGCAGAGTCCACATTGGTTGACTTTGAATCATCTATAAATATGATCCCTTTTTTTTCAAAAACAGGCTCTAATCTGTGAGGTAGGGGTTTAAAGCTGCTAATCGCATTTTGAATTACTCCCTTTTTTATCTTAAGAATAGAAGATACAAGAAGTACTGGCATGGTATTTATTACATTATGCTCTCCCACGAGAGATATATCTTTTGTCGAAAACTCCATTTCTACTCCATTAAAACAGACTTTTATGAAATCTCTTTCCAAGAATGCAGACCTATTATATCCTTTTTCCTGTCCAAATCTAAGTAGCTTTACTTTTTCTGCTTTTATCTGAGAGAGTATAGGATCATCATCATTTAGGATTAAAAAGCTGTTCTCTTTCTGATTTTGAAATATCTTGAGCTTGGTGCTTGCATAGTCTTGAAAGCTTTTATACCTGTCCATATGATCAGGACTTATATTTAAGATTATTGACACAAAAGGACAAAACTCTTTTATAGTTTCTAACTGAAAACTACTTATCTCTAAGACAATAAAATCCCAGCTCTGATCCTCAAGAAAACAGGAGATAAAAGGTTTGCCAAGGTTTCCTCCTGCAAATACCCTTGCTCCTGACTGCTCAAGTACATGTGCTATCATCGTCGTAACTGTGGATTTTCCATTTGTCCCTGTAATAGCTATTATAGGCCAAGGACAGAATCTATAGGCAAGCTCGATCTCTCCTATTACCTCTACCCCATATTCCCGGGCTTTTTTAACTATATCCGACTTTGAAGGAACTCCAGGACTTAATACCAAAATGTCTGAGCTAAGTATTGCCTCTTCATCATATCCACCTGTTTTTATGTGGCATCCCAATTGCTCCAGTTTATCCAGATACTCTTTTTTAAGTTCATATTTTTTCTTTATGTCACTTATAAAGACATCTGCCCCATTCTTTTTCAAAAACAAGCCTGTGTAAAAGCCTGTAATTCCCAGCCCTAAGACAGAAATTCTTTTTCCTTGAAACTTCATGTTATCTGAGCTTTAGTGTGCTAAGTCCTAAAAGCGCTAATATAATAGATATAATCCAAAATCTGACTATTACTTTT
>Ga0256842_1003488_pt1 | contig 10424 bp, 13 predicted proteins | sample 4559240metaG_FD_185973 | JGI IMG/M metagenome (GOLD analysis project Ga0256842, IMG submission 185973) | Hydrothermal vent microbial communities from Guaymas Basin, Mexico - 4559-240 | ecosystem: Environmental > Aquatic > Marine > Hydrothermal vents | place: Mexico: Guaymas Basin | collected...
GTTTAGTAGTTGTACTGAATTTGCTATCAGACACTCCCACCGGTTATCCTGACAGTATGCATCAAATTCAGATCATCTTTTCCTTTTGTCTTCTGTCAGTTTTTCTTTCAGAAACTGTTTCAAAACATAGGGGCATTGCTCCTGAATAAACTTGGCAAACTCTTTTATCCTCTCAGCGGTGATTTCATGCACATAATGCTCGAACTGACAGGCATCCTGTTCCGCAATTTCTGGAGGAATGCCAAGTATTTCGACAAAGAACTCCGTGAGGAGAACATGCTTAGAATAAGTTGCCTCTGCAATTTTTCTTCCTTTCTCAGTCAGGAGGATTCTATCATACTTCTCATAATGGACAAGTCCCTTCTCATTAAGCTTTTTAAGTGCATCGACCACACTGGGAGGCTTAACCTTCATTAGCTTAGCAATGTCTTTTACCCTGATAATTCCCTTATTCCTGTGGAGCATATACATCGTTTCGAGATATTCCTCTTCCCTCTTTGTTATCTCCAAGGTACTCACCAAATTAGGTTAGCCAAAAATGTTTAAGTAGTTTTCCCTTTATACCCTACTTGCAAATGACTAAAAAGCAGACAAACTGGTGGGGCCGCCGAGATTCGAACTCGGGTCCCCGGCTCCCGAAGCCGGAAGGATAGGCCAAGCTACCCCACGGCCCCCCGGTGTTAAAGGCACTTGTAAGGCTTATAAAGATTACGGGAGATTTTACCATACTGTCAGGATAACTGTGAGAACACCTGACGGGCTGTCTAACTCCTGACAGTATGATTTTACTTCCATTGGAGGCATGAAATCATGAGGGTGTCGGTGATAGTCCCCACATACAACGAACGGGAAAACCTAGAGGAGCTTTTTGACAGAATCAGTAAGGCCTTGAACGGTTATGACTTTGAGATAGTAATTGTCGATGACGACTCCCCGGACAAAACATGGGAGAAAGCCCAAGTCCTGGCAGAGAAATATCCCGTTAAAGTTATTAGAAGACAGAGAGAGAAAGGGCTCTCTTCTGCCGTTATCAAAGGTTTTAAAGAAGCCGACGGAGATGTTTTTGTCGTTATGGATGCTGACCTGCAGCACCCACCAGAGGTTATTCCTAAGCTCTTGGAGGCTATTGAGAGGGGAGCAGAAATAGCCATAGCCTCCCGCTATGTTAAAGGTGGAAAAGTTAAGAACTGGTACTGGTACAGGAAACTCATCTCAAAGGGAGCAATTATGATAGGCCGCGTCGCGCTCCCAAAGATCAGGCATATAAAAGATCCCGTGAGCGGCTTTTTTGCCCTCAGAAAGGAAGTCGTCGAGAATGTTGCATTAAATCCAATTGGATTTAAAATCCTCCTTGAAATCCTTGTAAAAGGTAAATACCAGAGGGTTATAGAAGTTCCATTTACATTCGGTCTGAGACATGCAGGCGAGAGCAAGCTGGGTAAAAAGACCATGCTAAACTATCTGAAACACATTTATAGGCTCATGAGATGGGAAGGAGAGCTCGATAGACTCGTTAAATTCATGGTAGTTGGTCTTTCCGGCATCATAGTGAATGAAGCTTTCCTCTGGCTTTTTGTTAACATAGGAATGGATAAAATAAGTGCCAACATACCGGCCACAGAAATAGCTATACTCAACAACTTCACATGGAACGATATCTGGACATTTAGAGACCTCAAAACCAAACCCCTATACAAACGTCTTCTGAACTTCCACATCGCCGCTCTGACAGGTGCTTTGGTTCAGTGGATTATCTATGCTGTTTTAGTGCATCTGGAGGTGTATTATCTACTAGCAAACCTCATCGGCATAGGATTTTCCTTCATCGTGCGTTTCCTCTTCAACAGGCACGTGACTTGGGGCTAACGCACCTCCCGCAACCCCGATGAGCGTGATCACGTAGATGAAGAGAACCACCAAGAAGAAATCCTCCCCGAAGCCTCTCGGAACTTCTCCTGACATTGCGATTGAAAGCATCAGGAAAAAGGCCAGCGTCCCGGGGAGGCCGAAGAGGGCCGTGAAAGCAAAGGCCGAGAGCCCGTCAAGCTTCTTCCACCTCCTCAGGCCCCAAGTGACGAGCACAACAATGAGAAGCGGGGAGAGCAGGAAGAGCAGATCAAAGAAATCGTGGCACCGGAGTCGCCACTCGAGGCCGGAAATTCCCAGGCAGAAGCGCTTTCTGAAGAACCAGGAGGGGTTGAAGTAGTCGATGGCAATGAACAGGATGGAAGTGAGCCATGGCATGAAGAACCCCAGGAGCCCTTCACTTCGTCTCATGGTGTAAACTTAACACCCAACAATATAAACCTTTTGAAGGGCCCGAGCACCTTAAATAACCAACCGCCAATATCCTACGGGGATCATCATGAAACGCTTTCTCAAAGAGGCTGAGGTTTTTGATGCTAACGAAGTCCTCCACAACATAGCAGAAATAAGTCAGTTCCACAGGATTCAGGGCTCAAAAGAGCTGGTTGAAGCAGCTGAATACATAAAGAAGGAACTTAGGATATGGGGAATAAACGCTGAAATTCTGGAGGAGATCTATGATGGAAAGAAGCACTACCTCACACTGAAATCTCCAATAGCATGGGACTTAATCCATGGCGAAGTTGAAATTGGAGGTAAAAAGCTAACCACCACTATAAGTCCTCTCTTGGTAATGGCACACTCCCCAAGTGGAGAAACCGAAGCTGAAGTTGTGTATGTGGGCTCTGAGGAAGATTGGAAAAAAGTCGACGGAAAAATTGTTCTGGTCGACAGGGAATGGAAAGAGGCCTATGAAAAGGCAAATAAAAGCGGTGCCACTGGATTCATTGCATTCCGGGAAGGAACTGGAAAGGCCCTTCCATATATCGGCCTCTTCCTGACAAAGAAGGATTTGAAATGGGCCAGAATTCCCGCAGTTACAATAAGTGAGGAAGATGCAAAAAAGATAATAGGAAAGCTAAGAAACGGAGAGAACGTTAAAGCAAGAATAAAGGTTGAAGCAGAAATCAGGGACAGACAGGTTCTGCCGATTCTCTATGTAGAAATTGGAAAACCACCCTTCATTCTCTTCACAGCCCATCTCTGCCATCCGAAACCGGGGGCAAATGACAATGCATCTGGCAGTGCAATGCTCATAGAACTCGCAAAAATCCTGAGCAAGGCCTATGATGAATCATTCCACTTCGGCTTTGCATTTCTCTGGATTCCGGAACATTTCGGGACGCAGGCATTCATAGAGAAGTACGCTGATCTGAGCAAATACTACACAGTGATAAACCTTGACATGGTGGGGGGAAGTGAGGACAGGGGTGGTTCAACTATCATGGTTGTCAGAACCCCGTTATCACGCTTTTCACTCGTGTCTGGGCTCCTCGAATACTTCATCAAAGAGGCCAATTCAGGGGGAGAAGGATTTAGCCCTGAGCCTCTTCCCCTGCTCAAGGTTAGGAGTTATTCCTACACCATGGGAAGCGATCATGACATATTCAACTTCTTTGGGGTGCCCTCTGTAATGCCCATAACATGGCCCGACAGATTCTACCACTCAAGCGAGGACAGCATAGAAAAGATAAGCAAAGCAAGTTTGGAAGTAATTGGAAAAGCTGTTTTGGCTACTGCTTTAGCTTTGGCAAAAGCAGAAAAAGAGGAGCTCCAGCGTTTCGCCAGGGGTTACGCCATGAAATATCTTGGGGAGATCAGCATCGAGAGAGAAACAGAAACGACTGAGAAACTTGTGATGAGAGGTCTTGCAAGGGATTCAAAATTCCTCGGAATTAAGTCAGGCTACAACTTTAAAACTCATCCGTGGTTGAAATGGGAGAAGAAGGGAATGATTTCGCTCCGCTTCATCAGGGAACTTAATGAAGAGGCATACAAAAAGTTCAAAGAGCTGACAAAAGAGAGAACCTTTATGATACACCTTCACGAGCTGATAATGCTCGGGGAAATCCTGCCAGAAGAAGAAGCCTTCACAGCATTGCAGGAGGAATACGGAATGATAAACAGGGAAAAACTCAAAAAAGCTGTGGAAATTCTGGAGACCTTAGAAGTTATCTCTATCCTTTAATTCCCTCTCAATTTCATTTATTTTTGTCACTATCCTATGCTTCAGTTTTTCCAGAAATTCAGCAGGGGCGGTTGCCGTATACACATAACCCAGCCAGCCCTGCTGGATCAGCTCTCTCTTCAATAATCCCTTTCTGTATAGGCTAATAACGTGCTCCCTGACACTTCTCTCGCTTATACCCAGCTCCTCTTTTATTTCGGTTATTCTCATGGGTTTGTTTTTATCTAAGAGCAATCTATAAATCTTTAGCTCGGTCTTTTTTAATCCCAATGAGCGGAGCAGGTTTTCAAGTTTCTCATAAATGTCACCCATGGTATCACCCATAAAATGTCTTCACACCTATGCATGTATATCTTCATATACATTAATAAGTCTTACGCAGAAGGTTAGGATACTCTCAGGATAAGTTAGAGAGCCCGCTTAATAGTTACTGGATTTATTCTCAGGCGCTCTCCCGGTTATCCTAGCAGTATCAAGATTAGAGGAAAGAAATTTCGCCCAGATAAATCCCTTCAGGGAGATACACCTCACCTTTGCTTGCATCCTTCAGGAAAGGTATCATCCTTATTCCTGTTCTGATATCAAAACCAGAGATATAGGGATTTATAGTTGGGAGAATCAAAAACCTGTTAACCCTCAGGAAGCATTTCGTCTTTCTTAATGTACTTCCAAATCTCACGTTCACTGCAGGATGTATATGGCCAAGGTATGCATTTTTAAATTGAGCATCCGGAAGATTCTGGTGCCCATGGATAAACAGAACATCGTCTACCAAAAAGTAATCTGAAACTTCTATATTTTCAAACTTTCTGGCAACTTCCTCTATCCTGCCATCATGATTTCCCTTGGTTATCATAACCTCAATATCGCCGAGCTCAGAGAAAAAACCCATGAGGAGACGCTTTGTAAATAATCCCAGCCCCAAAGGCTCCTTCACATCACCCAGAATCACAAGTACATCCGGGTTTTTAGAATTCACAAAATCAGCAAGCTTTTCCTCAAACCTAGTCCGGATTCTCAACCCTTTGGAGGCTTCAAAGGCAATGTGTGGGTCAGCTATAAGAAGAGTCCTCCCAAGAGAAGTCATGATTTCAATAGAAAGCTTCTCAAAAAGCCCATATTCCAAACCCACCACCTTCGGTGAGAGAATAGAGGGGGCCAAACGGCCCGTGGAGGAATCAGATAAGTCCTCTCTCCTTTCTCCTCTGTCTCTTGAGCCTCCTAATCCTCTTCTTAATCCATTTCCACCTCATCCTGCCCTTCTTTTTCCATTTCCTTGGTCTTCTCTTCATGATGATCACCTCGGTAATCGTTCCAAGTTGGCTTTCATGACTCCCTTTTTAAACCTTTCTCCTCAGGTTTCTCCATATTCCAAACCTGAAAAGAACTAAGCTAAAGCCTCATCCAAAAAATTCAACATTTTTCAGCTTGGTTTCAGAAAAGAATATTTACAGAGTTTTTCTTCCTATTTATCAATATTGAAGCATTTTATATGGCATAAACTATTGATGCGATTGTAATCCTATCACAATAGGGAATCATAGGTAAATACTACTTAAACAGGCCAAAATACATGCCAAAATAATCGTTTTGATTAAACCTTCATGTAAGGCATAAAAAGAAATAAGCATCATATGCATAAGAAAAATGGGGGAACATTATGAAAGTCGCATATATCCAAATGAAACCCAAGCTTTTAGAGGTGCATAAAAACCTCAGTAGAGCTGAAAAGTTTATCCAAGAAGCTGCAGAAAAAGGTGCCAAGCTAATTGTTTTACCAGAACTTTTTGATACGGGCTACAATTTTAAGAGCAGGGATGAAGTGGATAGCGTTGCCATGCAGATTCCAGATGGAGAAACTACAGAATTTCTTGTAGAGCAGGCAAGAGAGCATGAGGTCTTTATCGTGGCTGGAACTGCAGAGAAAGATGAAAAAGGAAAACTCTATAACTCAGCTGTAGTAGTTGGTCCTATAGGATGGGGCTACATGGGTAAATACCGCAAGATTCATCTATTCTACAGGGAAAAACTCTTCTTTGAGCCCGGTAATTTGGGTTTTCATGTTTTTAACATTGGTATAGCCAAAGTCGGTGTCATGATATGCTTCGACTGGTTCTTCCCCGAGGCCATGAGGACGCTGGCATTAAAAGGAGCACACATAATAGCCCATCCTTCTAACCTCGTCATGCCCTACGCACCGAGGGCGATGCCGATAAGGGCCCTTGAGAACAGAGTTTACACAGTAACGGCCAACAGAGTAGGTGAGGAGAGAGGTTTGAGGTTCATAGGCAAGAGCACGATAGCCTCGCCGAAGGCTGAAGTTCTGGCGGTAGGGAGCGAGGATAGGGAGGAAGTTGCTGTGGTCGAGGCTAACCTTCAGCTCGCAAGGAATAAAAAGATAAACGAGTTAAATGATATCTTCAAGGATAGACGGCCTGAATACTATGCCCTTTGAATGTTTCATTCTTTGTATGGAACGCTGAAGTCTTCGAGGACATGCCTCGCAATCTCCCTCCTAGGTCCTCTGAAGATGAGCACGTCGCTGAGCCTTGAAAATCCTTCTTTTTCTGCCCGTATAAGCTGAACTTCCCTGAAGAATATCCTTCCAATGGCAAGCTGGCTGGATAGATTCCAGTGGTAGAAGTCGAACTCCCCCACCTTCCTGAAGCCTGGAAGGAGATAGTATGAGCGTTTAAACGTTCCTCTGAAGACGTTATAGCCTTCGTGGACTGAGGCAAGGGTGTGGTCTTCGCCTTTGCTCTCCACAAGGAACTCCTTGTACCCGATCAAGTAGAGGATTCTGTAAACCCTGTCCGTGTCCTCTATCATAAAAACCCCTCCGTCGCTCAGCGTTGAAGCAACACCGGCAAATATTCTCACGGCATCGAAGGGATCGAAGTGTATCATCGTGTTTCCGAAAAGAACGGCCAGATCGTGCTCTCCCACGAGCTTGTTTATCCCCCGAATATCTCCCCGAACAAGTCTTATCTCCGGCTCGATTCCTGCCATCTCAAGCCATTCTTCCGAGCGCTTGAGGTCATCCTCTCTTGCGTCGACCAGTGTTAGCAGCTTTGCATCCGTTGCCTTGGTGAGGGCAGCACCGGCTATTCCGGTTCCGGCACACAGGTCAAGAACCTTCCCGTTTCCTGGCAACTCAAGGGTCATGAATAACCCAATCATCTGTTCAAACCTCTTCCTTGCCCCCTCATTTTTAGGTTCCATATAGTCCCTTGCGTATCTGTAGAGCTCCTCCAGTGACATAATACCACCCCTTATTGTTTTTGTAAAATTACTTAAGCTCATCGAAAGTTTTAAATATTTTGTCAACTTACTAAGGTTGACAAAGGTGATAAGGATGAAGCTTGAAAACGTAAGGCCCATGAATTTCAGTGGTATTCCTTTTGCTCTCGTTGTCATAGCATTTCCCCTTATTATCATTCTCCCCAGAGCTATGTCTGAGGTATGGTGGCCGTTATGGATTCTTGGCTGGCTCATTCTATCTGCATCCTGGGGAACAGGGGTCGGGATTGATGGAAGCTTAATTGTGCTGAAGTATGTCTTTGGAAAGTTGAAGATAAGGATACCTTTCGGTGAAATTGAGGAGATAACAGCTCTCAGCAAGCTTCTTGCCAGATATTTTAAGTGGGAGATAGCTCTCTTCGTGATTTGTATTATTTATGCTTTCTTTGATTTGATAACCATGCCACGTGAGCTTTTAAAGGGATATTATTTTGGAGACATTGGACTGATAATATTCGGGTTGTTTTACATTTTTGCTTTTATATTGCCATTTTCAAGAAGGATCCTTGTGGGAATTCTTGCATACTTATTTATACTGCCAATCCTCTTATATCAAAAAACTGGGAATATTACAGGTGATGATATTTCTATGTTCATGGTTTTGGCAGCAATATTGGGTTTTGCCATTTTGGACATTTACGGAAAGGATTACATCTTAATTAGAACCAAAAAAGACGTTTATCTACTAACCTGCAGGAGTGCAGATAACGTTATAAAAACAGTTCTAAAGGTGGCTCAAAATGTTCAAACTGCCTGAGGGTATGGAAAGGGTCTGGCTTATGAGAGCTAAGGGTATGCGGGAAGTTGAGATAGCTGAAGCTCAGGGAATTTCCCGTCAAGCTGTTAATAAAGCTCTGAAAGATGCCAGGGAAAAACTTTTTGAAAACTTTCTTGGTATAGCCGAGGTTTTCAGTTTTGAAGTTATAAGGATTAACGTTGAGAAGGGTTTTATGATTGCAAATGCAAAAATCGGAAGTGAAGTAAAAAGAGCTTACTTTTTCTATATTCCAAAAATAGGGGTTAGGGCATTCTTTGAAGATTCTGAATTTCCTGATTATCTGCTTGAACATGCAATAAAGCTTGGACTGGCAAAAAATTTAAGTAAAGATGAACTCCTTCAGAGAATAGAGATATGAGGCATGAAAATATTATCAAATGTTGTAGGAGGCAAAAACATGAAAAAAATTGGAATTTTGCTTGTTGGAATACTCTTGATAAGTATAACCGCCGGGTGTATAGGAGGCAAAACTTCAAGCTCAAGCTCAACTTTAATGACACAATCCACTTCCAGCACAGGGGGCACAACAACCAGTAGCCCGATTTCAACTACCAGTACCACAACTACAACCAGCCCTCCACTAAAGAAATACACGCGGGAAGAGCTCCTCGGACTGGCAAAGAGCATCAAATACTTTACATTTACAGACAACACCACAATGAACATTCAACTTACACTCAAAGTCAATGGAACTATAATGCAGAGGCAGAACATAACTTTTGAACTCAAAAGGAAGGCATATGTAGACTTGAAAAACAGAATAGCTGAAGTAAATGGCACAACTCATGTTTATCCAAACGGAGGAAGCTCCGTAAGCCATCAGGTGGTTGTAGGAGATACGATATACATTGCAACAAACGGCATAACCCAAGAAATAAACAATGCAACTATAGCCAACCTCACATGGAATTATAACCCCGTGAGCTTTGCTGTGCTCTATCTGACAGAAAAGCCCAATAGAACTGAATTTGTTAATGGCACCCAGTTCCTATATTACACCATAAGCAACGAAGACCTTAGAAACATGATGTCAATGTTCTCACCGCTGAAGGGCACTAATGTGAGTGTCTGGAATGGAATTCTTGAACTCAGATTCAAGAATGGAAAGCTAATAAGTGAGAGAACAATGTACGAGTTTAAGCTTGTTATGATGATGAACGGAAATGAGGTTATTGAAGTCGGAAAAGTCTATGATGAGATACACATATATGACTTCGATGTCAAGAAGCATGTAAATATCCCGGAGAAAAGTGTAAAAGCTTGACTTTTTTCTTTCCCATCCCATTTCCTCCAACTTTCATTCATATCCCTTTTCCCCGGCCTTCAGCAGAAAGCGGAACATCTCAACGAACATAAGGGGAATAATTATTAGGGCAAAGAGGATTCCAGAGCCTGTCCCTGCCCCGAAGAATGCCATTGCTCCGGATACAAAGCAGAGGAATGTCAGAAATGTCATGAGTTCAGCGCTAGCCCTTGCCAGCTTATCCGTAAAACGTGGTGAAAGCTGGAGGACAAGCGGTTTTCCTGAGAAGAACGTCATGAAAAGCATGAAGAGCATTATAAGTAACAGTTCCTGGAGAGCCCTGCCAAGCATGGGGAGATAGAGCATTATCATTATAATCTGAGCATAAAGATACTTTCTTATATCGGGTGGTTCTATGACCCTTTCAGGCTTTCCAGGGGCTTCACTTTCATATGTCTTTTTCGCGAGCAAGTAGACAACAACAAAAACTACTGCCATTCCGAGGAATAAAACCGCCATCAGCCAGATAATGCTCAGGAAGATGCTAATGGCTATTACCGCTACTCCAAGAATGACCAAGGCTATTCCGCCGAAGGCGTTGGCTCTCCTCCAAGCTTCTTTTGAGAGATATGTGTAGCCGATGCGGAAGCCTATGACATAGCCCGGCTCATCTCTACAGAGATAAGTGAGCAAACCTGCAAAAACGAGCAGGCCGCCGACGAAGAGGCCATATAAGAATCTAAGGAGATGATAGGTCTCAATGGTATCACCCAGCAGTTAGAAGTCTGTAGATACCTAAGAAGACAATGATAAGGAATGATAAGCCTGCATAGCTTATTGCAGAGCCTGAAACTATTCTGAGGTTGTAGAGAACTGTTAGAAAATACACAAATATAAGTCCGAGATTCATTAATGTCATGAACTCAGACCACGCTTTCCAGCTTGCAGGATAAAAGCGGCGTTTTATGAAAAAGCCCGGATCCTTAGCTACCAACGTCAAAGTAAAGAACAATCCCCAAATCATAATCGGGAAGAGTAAAGTTCCAGAG
>Ga0256842_1003489_pt1 | contig 10423 bp, 10 predicted proteins | sample 4559240metaG_FD_185973 | JGI IMG/M metagenome (GOLD analysis project Ga0256842, IMG submission 185973) | Hydrothermal vent microbial communities from Guaymas Basin, Mexico - 4559-240 | ecosystem: Environmental > Aquatic > Marine > Hydrothermal vents | place: Mexico: Guaymas Basin | collected...
AATCTGCGGTCCAGCGGCCCTCATCGGCCTCGCAATAATCCCACTCCTACTCAAGAGGAGGCGCTGAACTTTTCCTTTCTTCTTAATTCTTCAATTCTTCTTTGATGTTTTAGTTTCAACCTGATAGGTTATTATTTCAGAACCTTTCCTGAAATGTTCAAAACTGTTCATTGATGCATCCATAAAGTATTTAAGGCAAGTTTTACAAAGCAGAAAAAGACGATGACTAAAAATGAGTCTCGAAGGGCAATAAGTGTGGAGGAGGGAACTCCATGGGGTTTGGTAGATACTTGGTCATTAGGTTTTTAAACGCGCTACTCGTGTTGACTTTAGTTACATTAGTGATGTCCGCCATTTTTGTTAAGGTCGCTGAGAAAGACCTGGAGAACACCATAATTGAACGAGTAAATGCAGAGTTCCAAGCTCTACAGCAGAAGGGTAGAACCCCGAGTAATCCTGATGAGTGGAGAGCCAATAGGATTCAGTATTGGAGGGAGCAGTACCACCTCGACAAGCCATATTGGTGGAGAGTTCTGTATTACTTCAAACGTACTATGACCTTTGACTTTGGACACACCAAGACCCCTGTCTTTGGTTCCGAGAGGGATGTTACTGCAATATTGAAGACAGCAATCCCGCGTACCATCCAGCTGTTCACAACTGCCCAAGTGATAATAATCATCCTGGGTATTCTCCTTGGTGTAAAAGCTGCTCAAAAGGTTGGAAGCCTCTACGACAGGGCAATTTCAGTCATTGCGCTGATCACGAGCAGTATCCCAATGTGGTGGTTTGGAATGATTATGTTGTTGATATTTTCATTTAAGCTTGGCTGGTTCCCCTCCAGATCGATCCCCGATCCAAACCTCACCGGATGGGCTCACGTTGTGGACGTATTAAAGCGCATGGTCCTTCCCGTGACCACAATTGTGATGGTCTCCTTTGGGGGCTGGGCATGGACAATTAGGAACATCATGATTGGCACGATGCAGGAAGACTTCATTATGGCCGCCAGGGCTAAGGGTGTCCCCGAGAGGAAGGTGATCTACGGTCACGCTCTTAGAGCAGCAGCGCCCCCGGTCGTTACCATGATAATCTTCAGTCTACTTGGATCCCTTGGCGGAGCTATAATTACGGAGAGCGTCTTTACATGGCCGGGAATGGGAAGGGTTTACTGGATAGCTCTTGAGGGCAACGAGACTAACCTCATTATGGGACTGACCTTTGTCAACGTTGTCCTGTACCTCCTAGGGGTTATCCTTGCGGACGTAGCATATGGATTCCTTGATCCGAGAGTTAAGGTCGGTGCTTCAGAAAACGTCTAAGGTGATTGAGGATGCGCTGGGTGGACTTCAAAGAATCCCTCTCCGAGTTTTGGAGTGAGTTTAGAAGGCAGAAGTCCGGGTTGCTTGGATTGGCTTTACTCATCTTCCTCATATTTATTGCAGTAGCGGCTCCCGTATTAACGTCCCCAGACATTCCAGAGAAGTGGCAGAGTTTCTGGGTTGACAACCCAAGAAACGTACCACCAACGTGGATCAACGTCTTTTCAAGCGAGGATAAGGCCCCTCACTTTGTAATCCAGGGGGAAGAGCTCCAGAAGCTCATCACGGTTAATGGCTCGGAGTACGTTATTGAGGTAAAATATGATAATAAATATGACATTCCTCCCCAAGACATTGTGATAAAGGACGTCATTGGTAACGTGTCTTCCACGAAGGGGGTTAGAAGAAAGCCGTCTGTGACTGTCATAGTGAAAAGGCCCGATGGTAAGGAAGTGACCCTCCTAAAGAATTACAAGTTCTCCGGTGAGGCAGTTATTCAGCTTGGTAGTAGTCCATACGTTAGGGATGCTTTGATACAGTGGCTGAAAGAAGAAGGTGTTCCCATTGACCCAACCAAGGAGTTCCAGTTGAAGGCTCTTATGGATGCCACAAAGGTGCTCTTCGGGAAGCTTTCAGATGATATCCTCACTAACCCTCAGCCTCTCAAAGGGGAATATACGTTCAAGCTCATCTTTAAAACTCCAGCAGGAACCTCAGTTTCCTTTGACAACGCGAAGATTATATTCACTGGAAGAACTTACGGATGGCTTGGCACTGATTTCAAGGGTAGAGACCTGCTCGCAGGTATCATCTGGGGTTCTAGAGTCTCGTTGGTAGTCGGTATTTCAGTTGCCGTTACCAGTGTCCTCATCGGAATACTTTATGGCGTAACAAGTGCGTACCTTGGTGGATGGAGCGATGAGCTTATGATGAGATTCCAGGAGTTCATGGCCTCAATCCCGAGCCTGCCGATACTCATCCTTATGGGTACGTACTTTGGTGGCCACATAAAGCTTTGGCAGATAGTAGTACTTTTGGTGCTCTTCGGATGGGTAGGAATAGCGAGGGTTGCCAGAAGTATGGCACTTCAGATCAAAGAACAAACGTACATTGAAGCGGCAAGGGTCTTGGGTGCCGGCACTGGAAGAATAATCTTCAAGCATATGGTGCCACAGCTCCTCCCGTACGCCTTCGCTCAGATGGCCCTTAATGTCCCTGGTGCAGTGCTTTCGGAGGCCTCTTTGAGTTACCTGGGCCTTGGTGATCCGACGGCAGTTACCTGGGGACAGATACTCCATGATGCCGAGGTTGCAGGTGCTGCAGTGAACGGATACTGGTGGTGGGTCATCCCGCCAGGACTTGCAATAGCCCTTGTTGGATTAACGTTCGTGCTTATCGGTACCGCTCTCGATAGAGTGCTTAATCCAAGACTGAGGAGGTTATGAGGTGGTGGAAATGACAAAACCTATCCTCGAAGTTCGTAACCTTAAGATGTATTATTTTACTAACAAGGGGATAGTCAGAGCAGTTGACAACATAAGCTTTGACCTCAAGAAGGGTGAAGTCCTCGGACTTGCCGGGGAGAGTGGATGCGGTAAGTCCTCCCTTGGTTTTACCCTTTTGGGCATGCCAACTCCGCCGGGCAAGATAGTGGACGGTAGCATCAAAATCGATGGCAGGGAGATAGTCGGCCTTCCAGAGGACGTGCTAAGGAAAGAAATTCGCTGGCAGAAGATATCCATGATATTCCAGGGTGCCATGAACGCGCTCAACCCAGTTTACACTGTTGGCTACCAGATGATCGAGCCATTGATCTACCACAAGGGCATGGACAAGGAAGAGGCGCTCGAAAAGGCTCAGAAATACCTTGAGCTTGTCGGTCTTGACCCGGATATCGTCTACCGCTATCCCCACGAGCTCTCTGGTGGTATGAAACAGCGTGTTATCATTGCTACCGCTCTCCTCCTCGAGCCAGATGTTGTTATAGCGGATGAGCCGACGACGGCGCTTGACGTCGTTGTTCAGGCGCAGATCATCAACACAATGAAAAAGCTGAAGAAGGAGCTCGGTCTCTCAATGATATTCATTACCCATGACCTCAGCATCCTTGCTGAGATCAGTGACCGTGTTGCAATCATGTACGCGGGTAAGATCGTGGAGATCGGAGACAGCGAGAAGGTATACTACGAACCGGCTCATCCCTACACTCAGAAGCTCCTTGCAGCTATACCGAGGCTACATGAGGATGTTGAAAAGCTCGAGTTCATTCCAGGACAGCCGCCCAACCTCATCAACCCGCCGAAGGGATGCCGCTTCCATCCGAGGTGCCCATACGCGATGGACGTTTGTAGGGAGCAGGAGCCTGAGCTGAAAGAGATTGATAAAGACCATTACGCCGCATGCTGGCTGCTGTGAGGTGTTGAGAATGGCCGAGCCAGTACTTAAAGTTGAAAACCTCAAGAAGTACTTCCCGATTAAAAGGGGCTTCCTCGCTACCCTGCGCGGTGAGCCTCAGCGCTTCGTCCACGCCGTTGACGGCGTAAGCTTTGAAATATACAAGCAGCAGGTCTTTGCCCTAGTTGGTGAGAGCGGTTGTGGAAAGTCCACCACTGGAAAGCTTATCGTTAAGCTTCTCGAGCCAACAGACGGCAAGATATACCTTGAGGGGCAGGACGTCACTGAAATCAAAACAAAAGAAGAAGTCCTTGCGTACAGGAGAAGGGTTCAAATGATATTCCAGGATCCGTTCTCCTCGATGAATCCGAGATTCAGGATATACGATGTATTGGAAGAACCCCTTCTGATCCACGGAATCGGCGAAACGAGGGCTGAAAGAGAGGAGCTCATTTATAAAGCACTGGAAATGGTTAAGATCGTTCCGCCCGAAGACTACGTGGGCAGGTATCCCCACATGCTTTCCGGTGGGCAGAGGCAGCGTGTCGCTATTGCAAGGGCTCTCATCCTCAATCCGACTTTCGTCGTCGCTGACGAGCCAGTTTCGATGCTTGACGTGTCCATCCGTGCAGAGATCCTTGAGCTTATGAAGGAGCTCAAGGAGAAGATTGGAGTCACATACCTCTACATCACCCACGACATGTCAACCGCAAGGTACTTCGCCGACTGGATGGCAGTCATGTACCTGGGCAGGATCGTGGAGATGGGTCCTGCCAAGCGCGTGATTGACAACCCACTTCACCCATACACAAGGGCACTGCTTGCGGCTGTTCCAGAACCAAAACCGGAGCGCAGGAACGTCATTAAGGAACTTCCAATCAAGGGTGAAGTTCCTAACGCCGTCAATATTCCACCCGGATGCCGCTTCCATCCGAGGTGTATTTACGCCCAGAAAGGCCTTTGTGACACCCAGCCCCCGAAGCTCATTGAGTACGAGCACAACCACTGGGTGGAGTGCCATCTGGTTGGGAAGTACTGAAACTCTGTTTGTTTATTTTCTATGTTTATTTTCTATGCTTTTCAGGTGGTGGCCCTATGGTAAGATTTAGGGACTGGATAACTTATCCTCCAATAGCCGTGGGGTTAATCCTGCTCATACTGGCACTCATGATGTCTTTCGTAGCAACATATACTGTTTCACGGGAGAAAACGTGGGATTATGTTTTGGGGAAAGGAGAGCATGTCTTGGCTGGCGAAGGACTGGAAGGCGTTACCGTTCTTAGTAGAGTTTTAGAAGTTAACGCTGAAAATGCGACTCTAGTTGTCATAACCGAGGATATGAACTACACAATATCAAATAACAGAACTGTGCTGTCCCTCGATTCAGACCCTACGCTTCGTGTGGAGAATGGTAAGATCATATGTTCGTATACAGTCAAGTGGCTTGAGTATCCATACTCATACATAAGTTTCCCAGCGTTTGTCTTGGCAATTATGGGCAGTTATTTTGCTTTCAGAGGCTATATTAGTTTTCTGGGGTCCCTTAGGGAAAATACGAAGAAACAGGAGGAGAAAAATTAAGAAGCTAGTCCTTTGGATAGTGTTTCCTAACAAAATCCAGCACTGAGGGAAGTTACCGCATGAGGCCTTTGGGGTGAGTGCATGAAGCGAGGTTACCTTCTCGTTTTTCTCGCCGCGTCCATGTGGGGGGACTCTCGGAATCTTCGCCAAGTACCTTGACGGCTTCGGGCTTAGCCCATTCACGATGGTATTTTACCGCGTCCTCTTCGCTTTGGTGCTCCTTGGCGTGTACCTTAAGCTCAGGGGCATCGGGCTGTCCATTGAGAAAAAAGGCTGAAGTTCTACGCCGCTTTTGGATTCTTCAGCGTATTCCTGTTCTACACGCTCTACTTCTACACCGTGACAATCTCTTCAGTCTCCTTCGCCGTCCTGCTCCTCTACACTGCGCCGGTGTACTCCATAGTCTTGGGGAGGCTAATCTTTGGGGAACCAATAAGCCGAGAAAAGCTCGTTGCACTAGCTATGGTGATGGTTGGGGTTCTTCTCGTCAACGGTCCGGGGGCTGAATTTTCCTCTAAGGCGCTTATATTTGGTCTCCTTACCGGACTGACTTACGCTCTCTACGGAGTCCTTGCAAAACTCGCCGTAAGAAAAGAAGAACCTGAAAAGGCCCTCTTCTACACCCTGCTTTTCGGGTTCCTATTTCTCATCCCGTTTGCTGACTTTGAGGTTCCGATCGGTGCACTCCCCTACCTCTTCGCACTGGCGCTTTTCCCGACGTTCCTCGGCTATGTTCTCTATAACCATGCATTGAGAGAGGTGGAAGTTAGCAGGGCGAGTATTGTGGCAACTATAGAGCCCGTTGTTGCAATACTACTTGCATACGTCCTCTTTGGGGAAAACTCACTCCCTCTCAGGTGCTCGGTGGGGCCCTAATAATCGGGGCATCTATATTGGTTCATCTCAAGGAGGAGAAGAGGGAAGGGCCTCAAATGTAAAAGTACCTCTCAAGCTCCCACTCCGTAACTTTTTTCGTCTCAAGGGGCAGTCCTTCGCTCTCGAGGTAGGTAACGTATTCGCTCCATTCCCTCTCTTTGTAGGTGAGGAAGTTCTTGTACGCCTCGCCGAGGGCTTCCCGTACAACTCTATCCTTTTTGAGTTCTTCGAGCGCCTCTTCAAGGCTTCCAGGCAGGGTCTCAATCCCCAGCCTCTTCCTCTCCTCTTCGGTCATGTTGTAAACGTTGCCCTCAACGTATGCCTCTGGTTCGAGCTTTTTCTTTATTCCGTCAAGTCCTGCCATCAGAACAGCAGCTATTGCTAAATATGGGTTGGCGCTGGGGTCAGGACACCTGTACTCTATCCTCGACTTGTTGTTTTGGAATGCTGGAATCCTGATGAGGGTGCTCCTGTTCTTGTAACCCCAGCTGATGTAGACGGGGGCCTCGTAACCTGGAACGAGACGCTTGTAACTGTTCACGGTCGGGTTAGTCACGGCGGTAAGGGCCTTTGCGTGCTTCAGAATCCCGGCTATGAAGTGAATCGCGGTCTCGCTCAGCAAACCTTCTCCTGCGAAGGCGTTTTTCCCATCTTTCCATAGGCTTATGTGGAGGTGCATCCCGTTACCTGGGAAGCCATAGAGGGGTTTTGGCATGAATGTAGCGTGTAAACCGCGCATCTCCGCTATGGCCTTGACAATGTACTTGAAGCTCACGATGTTGTCTGCGGTCTTCAGGGCCTCGTCGTAGCGGAAGTCAATCTCGTGCTGGGCCTTTCCAACCTCGTGGTGGAGCGCCTCAGGTACAAGGCCAAACGACGGCATGTAGAGTGCTATCTCCCTTCTGAGCTCCCTTGCCTTGTCGAGCGTTACTAGATCAAAATATCCCCCGTTGTCGGGTATGTGGAGCTCCCATGTGCCATTCTTCTTGAATAGGTAGAACTCCGGCTCTGGCCCTATGTATGCCTTGAACCCCTCTTTTTCAAGCCTTTCAAGGGCTCTTTTCAGGACTCCTCTGGGATCCGCTCCGTAGGGCTTTCCGTCCTTGTAGATGTAGCCGTAAACCCTCGCTATGCCTTCCCAGGGAACTTCTGCATACGTTGTTGGGTCTGCCTTGAAGATGAGGTCGCTGTCCTCTATGCTCTGAAACCCAGGAATTGAAGAGCCGTCAAAGGCTATGCCTTCCTCAACTGCCTCTTCGTACCTCTCGATGGGGACTTCCAGACCCTTTGGGACGCCGTTTATGTCCACGAATATGAGCTGGAGAAAGCGGGGTTTTGCCTTCTGAAATGGAAGAAATTCCACCTCGTTTTTTATTTCGTTCATTTTTATGCCACCTTTAATGTATTTTTGTTCATTAGATTGACGTATTCAGTGAACAGTAATCTATACTTAACTCTTTTGGATGGATTTTTGTCATGGTGTCAAAAACATATGAATGCGACTGATTTTGAGTTAAAATTGTCAATAATCTTGAGAATAACTCCAAAAATTGACATTTTAATGTCTCCTAAAGTTTTTCAGGTGTTGGGCGTTTTCATAATCATGCCTACTGCCGAGGAGATACTCCAGAGAGAGATATTCAGGATTAACGTCCATCTCCCAAGGAAGAGAGTTCCTCTTTCAGAGCTTTTGGAAACGGAAGACCCAAAAATAGCTTTGAGGGATGGAAGCGAGCATCATTTCCGGAGAGAAGAACTCAGGTACCTCGCTTCCCTTGTCGGAGAGGATGTTCATAATCTCAAACTTCCAATAATACTCGAGATAAGCACCCTCAACCGCGGCTACTTTCGTGTAAGAGGAAAAGTTGAGGTTAGAGTAATTGACGAAATCTTGGGAGAGTACGACCCCCTCAATGAAAGAGGCGAGGCCCTCTATCCAAGATATCTCCTTCCCAGAATCAGGAGGCTGCTGCCCACAACGACAACGTATGCATTTATATCGGAGTGATGGACATGAAGGAAGACAATAAAATCCTCAGGGACTACTATTTTTTCACAATTCCCCAGGTATCTGTTTTTGCCGGAGCAGTTCTGGGTATCCTCTTTGTCCTAAGGATTGATATTCACATGGCGCTTGGGATATTCGCGTTTCTCTATGGTCTCATGCTCCTTGTTATACATGCGGTTGTTTTTCAGCACTTTCGCTCCAACAGAATATATCGCCTTGGTCTCATTTTCTCGCTTATTCTCACCGCTGGGGGCCTCTTTCTGCTTTACACAGGCATTTCGGATTTCTAGGGATCTTTCTAAGTTCTCGAAATATTTTTAAGTTTGAAAAACCCTATTATCTCAGTCTTTGGGGTGGTGATGGCTATGCGTTCATTCAGATTCTTGACTTTGATCCTGGTGGCCACGGCACTTTTCTCTATCCCTCAAGTTTCGGCTAGTGATGATTTCCTCCTAACTACGAGAGACGTTGTAACGGTCATCCCAGGTGAGCGGCTTGTAGATTCAATCGAGGTTATCAACGAAGCCCCACTCAATTTTACAGTTGTAGTTTATACCGGATACACCGCTGAGGGTTTCTCAGATGCCCTGATAAACTTCACACCCAGCTACACATTTTTTAAAAACTGGAGGGCAGGAGAATCCCAGACGTTTTCCTTCAACGTCTCAGTTTCCTCAAACGTTACCCCCGGCTTTTACACACTTGTCCTCCGTTTCAGAGGAATGGCCGAAGACGGTTCCCTCCATAATTTGATTCTCAGAGTACCCCTCCGTGTTAGTGATAATCCTATAGTTTTGAAGTCCCTCGACCTTTCCGTCCTCCAGAGACAGTCTCCCTCTCCTAATCCCTTTAACGGCGAGACCCTTGTTCTCAGGGCTGTTATACGTAACGTAGGAAACACGCCAACAGGTTTCGTTTATTGGGTAAATGCTACGTCCCTCGCCAATGGCAACGTCGTTTATTCTACTCATGGCAACTCTGTGATCTCTCCCGGCGAAGTCAAGATTGAAGTGAGAATACCAGTTGGCTGGGATTGGGAGCCAGGTGAGTACAACGTGAGCTTTTTCGTATCCTCTCTAAGGGGTAGTGAGTCTCTCTGGCGTATCGTCCACGTTTCTACCGGTGTTAATTACATCAACGTGTCCCTGAGCAGGGAATCCGTCCTCTTGGGTGGAAGCGTTAAGGCCTATATCACAGTCCTCTCGGAAAGGAAACTTGATACGAATCTCACTGTCAGTGTTTGGTCTGAGGAGACTCTTTTAATGTCCAGAACCCTCCCTGTAAGTCTTCAGCCAGGCGCACAGGTTCTAGAGCTTGGACTTCCCACAAACGTGAGCGGGAAACTTAGATTTGTCGTGAAGCTTAGCTACGGTGAGATACTGCTGGCTCAGGCAAATGGGACATATCGGGTCTTGGGATATCCGGTCATTGAGAGCATAAAGCAAGAATTAAACGGAAGCATACTCAGGTTGAACATTACCCTCACCAACCCAAACGATGTTCCGGTGAGGGCTAGGCTTATCTATAACATGTCTTCAGCGGGGGTTCTCCTTTACTCTGACTCCAAAGACATGTTGCTTAGGCCCGGTACCACTGTAAAGACATTTGAGTTCCATCTTCCGTGGAATTCAACGGTGGAATACAGCTTTGTTCTAGTTGGTGAAGGAAAGACGTTCGACACTGAATCCGGCGTTGTGAATGTACCCCCCAAACCCGTTTCAACCGAGTCGACATCATCCTTATCGAACACCAGCTCAGTTTCTGGCGGGGGAGGATATGGATCTAGGGATTATTTGATCATTGTCTCAGTCGTAGTCGTTGTGGCGGTTCTGCTGCTAGCTATTCTCTTGGGATCCAAGGAGGAAGAGGGTTACGTCAGCCCATGGGAGAGAGCCAGAAAGCCCAGGACAAGACCAAAGCCAAAACGCCGCTCTCCACTCGGCAGGTTCAAGAGGCCAAAGCTTCCAAAGTTCATTGAGAACAGGGAGCTTCCAAGACGCTTCAGGAGAAAGCCTGTGACCAAGGTTAAAAAGAAGAAGTCTTGACATACCAAACCTTTTTATTCCTCCTTCTCCACATACCCTCTTGGCGAGGGGGTCGGGGGCTCTCGGGGCACTCCCGAGGAAGTTCCGCCCACCGCACCGGGGCCGCGGTGCCGCAAGGCACCTCCCGAGAGGGAGGGCAACGGCGCAGAAACGACACGGCCCCCGGGGGATGTGGATGACGCGCGCGAAGGGCCCGG
>Ga0256842_1003491_pt1 | contig 10409 bp, 9 predicted proteins | sample 4559240metaG_FD_185973 | JGI IMG/M metagenome (GOLD analysis project Ga0256842, IMG submission 185973) | Hydrothermal vent microbial communities from Guaymas Basin, Mexico - 4559-240 | ecosystem: Environmental > Aquatic > Marine > Hydrothermal vents | place: Mexico: Guaymas Basin | collected...
AGACTCAAGAACTTTATAGGTTTGCGAAGAGATGTTATTTAGTTCAATGGCTATAGGAAAAAGATAGTTGTAATCTTCCTGAGTAAGGAAGTTCATATTTACCTCCTACCGAGCTTGCTAAGAATCCAGTTGATTGCTTTCTTTATAACTGCAGAGTTTTTCAGAAGAGTTACCTTATCAAGCACATTTGTCAGCGTTCTCTCTAGAAACTTATTCTTTCTCAGAATTCCGAATTTGGCCTTAATCAGGAATAAAAGATCAGAGAGAAACTTAAATCCTTTGAGATCATACTGATCAAGTTTTCTTCGAAATACTTCATATCTACGAACTACTTCTTCTGGTATGTTAGGATTTTTATTGATAAATGCTTGTATGTTTTTACTTATCCGATACAACCCGCCTAAAATTTTCTCTATATACTTGTCTGCTTGTTGGAAGATACTTTTCTTGGATTCCAGTTCTCTTTTCCATTCTTTATATGCTCCAGAAAGATTCTTGGGTTTATCAATATTTTCAATTACAGGTTTAATAAAGCTCCAAGCACTGTATACTTTGTTGGTTACACCAAACGGAGTCTGTTCCATAAGAAACATCTCAACAAGTGCTCTCTTTGAAGTTATATCATGAGATTCACTAAGAGTATTTATATGAACCAGTTCAGGATGTGTTACTTCATAGTAATGAGCTGCTATCTCTGATAGTATACTATAGTCTTCTCTTGTAAGCATTTTATCTTGTACCTCCTTAATGTTCTAATCTTATATTTGCAATTTTTTAAGCATTCTCTTTTACCAAATAATTGAAAGTTTCCTATTCTATAACAGATTCTGAAAAACAAATAGATTCATATTTATTATGTATCTTGTTTCTCATTCTTTGGATAAATTCTCCTTGTATATAGAGTATTTTCAATCAAGAATTGTTCTTTATGAAGAATAAAAAGTCTTCTAAAAACAAGGATTTACGGTTAGATCTTGCACGGAACAAACATGTAATCTATCCCTTAAAATTCAAACTTTATATAAATAATTGAAAACATTGGAGATATTGGATGCTTAATGAGCAACAAGTCTTAAATTATGTTAAGACAAAGTTGGGGTTTCCCAATCTTCCTTTAGAGTATAATGATGACCAGATTCTTGATTATATACGTATGAATACTATTAAAGAGTTCTCCAAATACATACCTGATAAACATGAGGTTCCGCTTGATGTAACCAAAGATGAAGCACAAACAGAATTTAGAAACGTATTCAGATTTTATGATCCTGATGATGCAACCATTATGGATATAGTTGCAATCTACTTTTCCATGGCTGAATGGTTGATAGCTGGTCATCCTCCAATCGGTCTTATAGGTGGCGGAAGTGAAGCTGCTATGCGATATGTATTCCAAGTTGACGAAGCAGGAACTGTAGATAAGTGGTCTTACTTCAGAGAATCTTATGAGTTTATCCCTCCGAATAGAGTCAGGATTGAACCTCCACCATCAGGACCGGTAACTATTCAATATGAAAGACATCATCTGCCTGATTTCAGCACGATTCCTCCAGAGTATGAAAAGCAATTTCTAGATTTGTGTTGGGCAGATGTAGCAATTTGGCTTGGAACAATTCGTAGGTATTTTAGAACTATAAACACACCCTTTGGAGAGATTGAACTTAATGCTGATGAACTAATAAGCGAAGCTAAGGAACTCAAGACAACACTAATAGAAATGATCTCAGATTATCCACCATCAGTTATAGTCGATATTGGATAAAGAAGACAGATCCAAACAGTTGGGGAGAGGAGCGATATGGCACAAAGCTATAAAGAAGTAATTGAAGATTTTATATCACAGAAAGATTGGAGAGTAAGGGAAAATTCAAATACAAGTTATTCATTTTCCTCCTTAATCCTGAACCTAACCGGTTACTGTATAGCCAACTATATTCTTGACGAGATTTATGGAGACATGAGAATCTCAGATTGGCATAGAGAGGGTAGGGTACACATACATGATCTTGGACAAGGAATCATTCCTTACTGTTGTGGATGGTCACTACAAGCTCTCCTACAGAAAGGTATCTCGGGAATACCGGGAATGGTTGACTCAGCACCTGCCAAACACTTCAGATCTGCTATAAATCACATAGTTAATTTTATCGGATGTGTAACTAACGAGGCAGCAGGTGCTCAAGCTTTTAACTCTGTAGATACATATCTCTCCGGTCTAATTTACAAGGACTACCAGTCATACAAAGAGAAGTACGGAGAAAAAATTGCTCTAGATTTAATTGATAGAGAAGTTAAGCAGTCTATCCAGGAACTTGTATTTCATCTTAACTATCATTCTAGATGGGGATCACAAAGTCCCTTTAGTAATTTTACAATAGATCTTACAGTCCCGCCAGATATGATTGATGCTCCCGTTTGGATTGGTACAGGTTATGATACAGATGTAACTTACAGAGATATGCAAAGATGGTTAGATCTCTTTAACTATCACTTGTTTAATACTATGTATGAAGGAGATGCAACTGGTAAAGGATTTACTTTTCCTATCATAACTATCAATGTTACTCCTGACACTTTTGATATCATCTCGAAAGATGTGAAAAGCATTCTTCTTAACAGCATTGCTAAGTTCGGAACATGTTACATTCAGAATTGTGTTAATGGCAGAATTGGAGGAGATAAGAAGATAGATCCAACTGTTGCCAGAGCCATGTGTTGTAGGTTACAACTTGATCTTAATGAACTTAGCCAGAAGTTCGGAGGTCTCTTTGGTTCTGGTGACTATACTGGTTCTGTTGGAGTTGTAACTCTTAATCTAGCAATGTTTGCTTATGAAGCAGCAAAGAAAGAAAAGAGTTTGGATGATAGAGTTTCAGACTTTCTTACAAACTTAGAGGATGCTATAAAAGAGTCTCACGCTTCAATTCAGAGAAAGCGTGAACTTTGCATCAAACATCTTGAAATGGGTCTTCTTCCGTTTATGAAGGAATTCCTTCCTACTAAGTTCAAGACTCACTTTAACACGATAGGTTATGTTGGTTTACATGAAGCTCTTGTAAATCTGGGTGTTGAAGATGGCCTCCTGTGTGATGAAGGACAAGAACTTGGCAAGAAGATTCTTATATTTATGAGAGATAAAATTAAACAACTACAAGAAGAAACAGGAGTTCTAAGTAATCTAGAAGCAACTCCAAGTGAAGGTGCAAGTTACAGACTTGCTAAAGCTCTAGTCAAGAAGTATCCTGATGCATATGTTAGTGGAGATGGCAAGACTCCTTATCTAACTAACTCATGTCATATACCTGCTGAGTATCAAGGTGATCTTGCTTATGTTATCAACATGCAAGAAGAACTACAATGCCAACATACAGGTGGTACTGTGGTTCATTTCTATCTTGGAGAGGTAATGACCTCAAAACAAATAGAGTTCTTAATCAAGAAGATATGTGAAACTAAGATTCCGTACTTCTCACTAACAACGGTTTACTCGTATTGCCCAGTTCATGGGTACATACCGGGTAGGCATGATATATGCCCCTATCCTCACACAGATGAGGAACTTGAGGAGTATGGAGTTGATATAGATCAACTCAAGGAGGTTATGCATGTTGCATAAAACATATGTTTCATACATAGTGTCTCCTTCAGAAATTGAAGGACATATAACAATGGTAGCATATGTGCCCTATTGCAGAATTGGTTGTCCCTACTGCTATAACAAAGGATTGCTTGATATCAGAGAAGGAAACTATACAATCCAAGACATTATTGGAGCTATAGTTAACAGAAACATGAAGTATAATTTGATTACAGCTATTAGCATAACTGGAGGGGAGGTTCTTTACAATCAAAATAAAATCATAGAGGATCTGAAAATCTTTAGGAAAGAACTTCCTGACATTCTTGTAAACATTGATACATGTTTGCTTCCGGCAATCATAGATGATCAACTTATTGAACTAGTTGATACATTTAGAATTTCTGTTAAAGCTCTTTCAGAGATTCCTAATCCTAAGATGCGTCATAATGCGATTACGAATTTACAAAAAATTGTGGCCATAAAGCATAAACCGGTTGAATATAGAGTTGTTTTAACAAGTGAAAACACTGAGTCTATGAAGACGAGTTTAGAAACTATGTTTGATTATATGGCATTTGCAACCACACTGGGAATCTACGTTGACAAAGCTATTCTTACAGAAGAGAACATGGGTTGTTTTAGTCCAGCTACTGATAATGATATTCAGGAGATAAAAGACTACATATGTGAGAGGATATGTTCCAGTGGACAAATCATTTCCAGTCTATATTCTTAGGTTACAAAATGGGTTTATTACATTCTGTAATTGCACTGCTGTAACTTCTAGCACTGTATGTAAACAAGGCATTACTAAAGTTATCAACTACAGGATGTTAATTTCAAGTTTGGTTACTGTACCTTTTCTATGTCACAGTGTGAATAGAAACAAGTATTATTCTACATTTAGTCTTAAGATAAGGAACTATGGTCAGACTGTAATATGTAACTCCTCGAAATTTCAGGTAGCATGTACTAATAGAATATACAACAAAGTTAATTTGGATGAACCGATAACTGACGATGGAAAAAAGTATCTAGTACCTAAAGTGATTTCTGGAGGTACTCTAAAAGGAAGCATAGTTCTTGAAGATTCAACAATTATACTTGGAGATATCACGCTTCAGAAGGGTATAGCTGGAGACTTTGCTAGATGGTATCGGGAATATATACATCCTGTTGTTGCATATTCTGTTGGAGTCAAGATTGATCGTCTAAATGATAACAAGATACTTAATGCCTGTGGATTTTCGGCGGTTTTTTACGGAGATATAAAAGACGACGAAACAAAAACCAGAATCGGAAGAAAATTAAGTAGTTTCAACACTCCATCTGATTTGTATACGCTTAATGATTTAATCGATACATTGCAAATTCGTGAACAAATACAAGATTTACAAACCAAGGAGGTTATCTACCATGAGGAGAGTCGTTCCTTGTAAGGTTCTAGCAAGGGTTGTTGGTTATTATAGAGATGTTTCTAAATGGAATGTCGGAAAACAGACTGAATGGAAGCAGAGAAGGATTGTAGAAACTAGCTATAAAAACCAAAGTGTTAAGTAAAAGTCTCCATGTATGCGATTTCCGAAAGGTATGAAGAACACAGAAAAAAGCTTCGTCCGTTGGAAAATACCTTTCGGAAATTCCAGAAGAGACAAATAGACTCCCACCAAGTTGAAAAGGTTTGTAAGAAGTATGCAACTTTCTTTTGTGGTAAATCCATTGATGTTGTAGTACTTCAGGATTACGAACCTCTTATATTTGTCAATGCAAATGTTTCAAGTTCATTTAAGATTGTAATTAAGGGTATCTATTTGTCGGTTGGTTTTCTTAATAATTTCTCTTCAGAAGTCATAACTGCTGCATTTTTGCATCAATGTTTTATGTGTAAACTAGCAGTTGATAATCCGTTTATTGCAAGTTCTTATTGGTTGTCTCACATACCTGCTTACATCATAACAATCTCAGGTCCAGTAGTTTCTGAAATTATTAACTATCTACAAGAAAAGTTCGACCAAGTTAAAGTGAGTCCCAAGGCTATAAGAATCTATACTTATCTTCTTGTATTTTTCTCTATTCTGGTAAAAGTAATCTTCTTTAAAATTACTTACTCAAGAGAAGTCGTATCAGATTCTTTTGCAACAAGATTTGGTTATGGTCCAGAACTTGTAGAATTTTTTAACAAGTACAAGGAAGATGAAGATTTATACGGCACAAGCATGTATATCAATGTTGCCGTTAGGAAGGCAATGCATCTTCTTAGATCATGTATAATTACAATCTTTAGACTTCCTGATTCATCAAAAAGAGCTTGTGCTGTAGCTATGCAAATAATTGAAGAAGCTGAAAAAGATAAGTTTCTTGATAAGAAACAAGTACAGTGGGCTAGAGAAATTCTAAAGAAGTGTAAGAATGTAGATTCTGCAAAGAGAGATAAGAAAGTTCAAAGGATAACACAGATTGTTAATTCCATAGAGAAGGAATTCAAGAATGCTCGCAATATCTAACAAGTTAATAGGAAGAAAGTTCAGGTTTGTTGTTCATAAACATAAAGCACACAGAGCAGGACTCCACTACGATCTTAGATTGGAAACTATCAAAAATGGAAAACATATTCTTTGGTCTTTCGCTTGTAGGAAGGGGATACCTCTAAGACCAGGTCAAAAACATCTTATGATAATGCAGAATGATCATAACATCAAGTGGCTTAACTACAAGGGGGAATATAAGGGAGATAAAGACGGAGGGTATGGTGCTGGGTGGTTAGAAATCTGGGATAAGGGAACTTATGAAATTGTTAAGCGTACAGATAGATCTATAACTCTAAAATTTCACGGTAAGAAACTAAAGGGCGTTTACGCTTTGATAGCAATCGACAATAAGAATAACTGGATTATATTAAAAGCTAAAAAATCATATTCTATGGATTAAGAAGTAAGTACAATTTTGTTTGAAAATTCCTATTGATTTTTCTATCTTAGTATAATATAATTTTAAGGTACAAAGTTAAATGGGGCGGCAGTTACGAGAAAGAGAGGAGGTCCTATGCAGATAGACTTTTCAAAGAGTGAAGTAACTTTTAAGTTTGACGACGGGACAGAATATAACTTCACTACAACTAACAGATCAGTTATGAACAAGGCTCAGATCATTAAAGAAGATCTTGAACTCCTCTCAAGAACTTATGATAAGTTTGATGAGTTTTATAGAGACCTTATTGAGAACATTACAACTGATATTTATGATAAAGATAAGTTCTTTGATACAAGTATAGAGTATGCAAAGGATCTTGTGCGATTAAGAACATCAAATGATGTTTCTAGGTTTTGTGATGTAACTAAGAAAACTAAGAACTCAATCTTCCTTTGCGAACAAGAAGTTCTCCAACTTCTTGAACTAATTGCTGTTATCAAAATATATTCCTTCCTAATTCATGCAGATGAGATTAAGAGAACCAAAGTTCTAGATACATTTATAAGGGACGTTAGTATTCTCTATCAGGAACCAGCAACACAAATCTATAAAATCATCAAGTCAAGAACATATAGATTCAAACTGGATGACAGTTCTAAGATGAACTATCTGAAGTATATGTTTAAGTTCGAATTCTTAATCCAGTATAACTTTGACTTCATCCTGATGAGCTTGCTTCCCGTCTATGACTGGAACAGGAACCCTCTTTCCTTTATAGTATCTCTTGCTTCTGATAATATGAATTTCTTGGTTATGACTTATGCCCAGCTCCCTCTTGAGTTTATCGAAGACATAGAAATTGATTCAACAAATCTTATTGATTCTATCTCTTATGATCTTGTTTTGAACTCTATACAAAAGTTTGTAGAAAAGACTCTGCAAAGCAAAGGTCAAAGTTTGAAAGTACACTTGTATCCAAGTCAGATAACAGAGCTTATCTGTTTGCCGTTAATTAGTCTAGCTGTTGATATACCTGTTTCTTACCTGATAAGAAAACCAAATTCCACAAAGTTTATCCTACAGTACATGGCACAGTACATTGCAAGTAAAACAAAAATTAAGACATTTATGGGAGAGGGTTATAAGTTACTACCTTATGCTTATGAAGAGCCGGTTAATCCGCTACTTAGCCCAAGTCCTGTAAGCCTTGAGGTTCTAAAGATGAACCCGCTCTTCTATCAACTTGATACGAAACAACCTTTGTTAAGATTTGTATCAAAGTTATCAACTCTGGAGAAGAGGAAAAAGAATCTTAGACATATTGTTAATCTTAGTGATGCTGAAGGAATTAGTAATATCACAGATGCTTGTAAGGGTCTTGTAACTTTTGTAACAAACATGTTTGATGATAAATCAAGAGAGTCAATTGCTAGTATAAGTAGGAAATGTGTCCTTAGTTGTATAAGTAGCGAGATAGCAGAATCAGCAAAGATTAAGAGCAGCCAACATCTTGAACAGATGATATAACCCCAAGGAACAAACCTATTCTGGCAAAACCGGAGGAATATCTTGAAGTTACTAAACTGCCAAGATTTTTGTAGCCAACTTTCAAGAGTCACAAGTGATATACTGTTCATTAAAGGAGAACCACATCCAGAAGGTTTGTATTCTAGAGACATATTTGGTTCGACGCCTTTAGAGCAAAGGACCAAAATGGCTTGTATTGAACTGAACTGTAATGTTATGCATCCTGTTATGTGGAAGTCATTTGAGAAAGCGTTTCGAAAAGATGCTTCTATTATACTAAGTTTATCTCCTTACAAGATTGAAGAAGGAAAGATAATTGAGATAGAAGAACCACAAGAAAATGAAGAATATCTTCTTGGTGTTGGAGATCTCATAAGTAATATTTCCAAGCTGGAGAAAAAAGAAGGGACTTATGCAAAAATTTTCTTTTCATTACTTGAGAAATATTCTGATAGATGGTTGATCTCATTACAGCCTGTTCTTCCAATTGTAGCAAGACCTGCTAGAAATGAGTTTCAGTATGATCCTATAAATGATCTGTATATAAAATTGATTAAGTATTCTAGGGCTTTATCTGATACTTCTGATACCAAATCTAAGAAGTATAGAGATATAGTAACTTTTGTCCAAAGAACTGTAAATGCTATTTATGACTATGTTCAACAAAAAGTTGCTAAGAAAAAGGGAATAATCAGACAAAACATACTTGGAAAACGCTTGGACTTTTCAGCCAGGGCGGTTGTTGTAGGAGATCCAAACATCAAGATTGATGAAGTTGGAGTGCCTTTCAGAATTGCAGTCAAGTTGTTTGAACCTTGGATTATTAGAGAACTGCTTACAGAAGAATCTTATGATCTTACTAAAGCAACTGAACTATTAGAAAGATGTGCTAAAGGTTACGAAAGTCCAAAACAAATAGTTGATATTGTTAAGAACGTATCTAAAGATCGTGTTGTTTTAATGAAGAGAGATCCTTCTTTACATAGACTGTCCTGGCAAGCGTTTAATGTTGTGATTGTTTTAGATGAAGCTATACATGTTAATCCTCTTGTAGTTAGTGGTTTTAATATGGACTTTGATGGAGACCAAGCAGCACTGTTCCATCCTATGTCAAAAGAAGCCCAGGAGGAAGCAAGAAAGTTACAGAATCCTTATCATCCAGCAAATCCAAGAAAACTGAAGTACACGTTCACTAAAGATATGAAAACTGGGATTTATATGCTAACGAGTGATCCTATTAAGGAGATCAAGAAGAAACTAGACTTTTGGAAGCAAGAGGAAGTGGATGGTGTTAAAACTACTAAAGGTAGAAGGCTCCTATTTGAAGCAATTCCCAAACAATTAAGAATCAGATTTCCGTTTGAGGAAATTAACAAACCTATCAAAGATGCAGATAGCATCACCTTGAAGCTTCTTGAGATGAGTCAAGAATCTGAGATTGACTTAATCAAAGAGTATCTCAACAAAGCTGTAAAACTTGCTGTCTATGCTCTACAAGAGTTTAATGCTAGTTTTGGAATTGATATCATTGCCATAACAGATAAAATACAACCCCTTCTAAAACAGTTTAAGAACGCAAGTACTCTTGATGAGAAACAGAAGATACAAAAACAAATTGAGAAAGTTATTAGAGAAGAAGCACTTAAAACAGATATGAAACCTCTTATTGAATCAGGAATTCTTAGATTCCATCAGCTTGTTCAAATGATAGGTGTTAAAGGGATTGTTATTGATCCAACAACTAAACAACCTATTGCAGTTGATGATAATTTTGCCAAGGGTCTAAAACCGACTAATTATTTTCTTGCATCTTATGGAGCAAGATCAGGAATCATTTCGAGGACTGATAAAACCTCTATCACTGGATACATGCAAAGAAAACTTAACTATGCTCTGGCTTCGGTTGAACTTGATCCTGACCAACATGATTGCGGAACCAAGAGGTTTCTTGAGATAAAATGTACAGAAGACATCTTTAAAAGAATTATCAATAGATACGTTCTAAAAGATGGCAGACTTAAGAAGGTTACAAAAGCAGATACTGATCTTATAGGTTCTTTCATAAAACTTAGATCTTCTATCTTTTGTAGATCTCCTAAACTTTGTACTACATGTTATGGTGAAGACTATAAACTTCTTGATACTACTAAAGTGGGATTCTTGGCTGCTGAATCTTTAGCAGAACGTCTGACTCAAAATATGCTTAAAGCTTTTCATGTTGGTGGAACTGTTGAAATAAAGAAAATCCCCTTTGTTGAAGATGTTATAGAAAATACAAAGTTAAGTAAAGAAGAACTATCTCAATTGTTTAGAGTAAAAGATGATATCATATATTCGACTCAGAACATAGACTTATACTTTGACACAGACAAATACAATCTTCGACTGATGC
>Ga0256842_1003492_pt1 | contig 10408 bp, 10 predicted proteins | sample 4559240metaG_FD_185973 | JGI IMG/M metagenome (GOLD analysis project Ga0256842, IMG submission 185973) | Hydrothermal vent microbial communities from Guaymas Basin, Mexico - 4559-240 | ecosystem: Environmental > Aquatic > Marine > Hydrothermal vents | place: Mexico: Guaymas Basin | collected...
AAAAAGATTAATTTCCTTTAAGTGACTTCAGAAGTTCATCTGGGGAACCCACAAATACAGCATTTTGTATATTAGTTCCCCCAGTATTTTCTAATTGTCTCTGTTTATTATCTTCAGTTTTTAATTCTTGTGTTAATTTCTTAACAGATAACTGAGTCTGTGCTACTTTTTCATAAGAGTTTATCAATAATTCCATACTTTTAACATTAGATTTTTTCATATCAGAGAAAGCTAAAACTACCTGACCATTCATATCTTCAGCTGAAGTTGATGATAAATCTTCACTTAATGCCGCCAGAACAATCCTAGTGGCTTTAATATCATCTCTTAATGTTTCCCTTATCAATATAAAATCTTCAAGGAGTTCATTCGCTTCCACTATACTTGAAGTATATTCTTTAACCTCTTCATTATTAACCAGAGTGACTTTGGCATCTATTATCTCTTTTTTATTTTTTTGAAGATTGGCTTCCATATTTGAGCCCTCTTTTATATCAAACTCTTCCATTAATGAAAGAAACTTCTTGGCATCTCTTAACGTTTCATCTTCGGTATCTTCAGATATTTCTTCCTCATAAATGCCTTCTAATAAATTATCTATATCATCTATATTATTATTTTTCATTTTTTTATTTTTCCTTTTATATATAAAATTTTTATTTATTTTTTTATTTATTTATTCTTCAAAAATATCACCTGAATTTTTATAATGCTCTGTTGTCGTTGTACTATCATCTTGAGCCCTTTCAATGTCCTTCTCATCGACAGGCAATAATGAATCTTTTGTCGTTGTTTTTATCTGTGAAGCATCTACATTAGATTCAAAATCTAATTCATATTTCTCAGTTAATTCTGTTCTTCTTGACTCAATTATATCCATATTTACTTCAATTTCTTTGATAACTTCAGTATCAGTAATAGGCAAGTAAAGATTTCCTTTGACTATAAGAGAAAAATCAACTTCAATTATTCTAATATCTTCTTCACTCATGTCTTCAGGTAGAGTAAAATTAAAATCTTGAATTTGCACAGGCACAGAGGTAGGTTTTTCTTGAATATCAAGTTCTTGAATTTTTAATGTTATATCAGGTCTAAACATAGGAGCGATTTGCTCAACGATTATAGTCGCATCAGAGAATGTTTTGGTTGCTATATAGATTGTGTAGTTAAAGTCATAGGCTACAGCATTATAGTGATAGTTATATAGCAATGAAGTAGGATCATTGCCTACTTTTCTTTTATTGATTTTTGATAATTTATTAGTATCTCTTTCGGGTGATTTTGTCATACCATCAAATTGAAGCACCATTCTAGGAAGGACATTTACATTGCCTGTATGAAGATTCTCTATATCATGCTCAGAAAGCATAAAAGCTTTGTCTCTATTTCCGAATTTTATGGGAACAATTACATCATGTAATTTATCTCCATTTTTCTTAAATCTGGGCACTCTTATGTCGTTAAATAAACTCAATAATGCTATGGTATAATTTTTGATTGATTGATGATGAAAGTATTGCATATTTTATATCCTTTTATAATTATTTATATAAGAATATAATGACTAGATTTTTTTACATAAAAATCCTAATGCAACTTTGAAAAAACTTTTTTATTTTTTCTGGCCTACTTTAAGAAGAGGCTATACTGAAGATTTGTTATCTATCCACAAACTCAGGACTTTATTCCTGGACTCATAAGGTGAGATTTTAATTATTTATATTTTACAAATCTATTATAATAAAAAATTACTTAAAATTTCGCTTAAAAAACCAGGAGAATTTCGCCTAGTTTAGTATGTCTTTTAGGAATAACTCTGTATTTCCTGCTCCCAAAATATTTGGGCCTTTATATTGAAACTCTTTATTTTCTTTTAGGATTTTATGCTCTTTTTCAAAAGCCTCTGAACCATCTTCAAAAAGTTTTTCAAAGATAATTTCTATATTTTCTAATTCAGATTTGGAAAACCTCTCTTTTACTGACCTTTTTGTTGTTCCTATTTTATATAAGTTTTCTTTCTTTAATCTAATGTAATAAAGGATTGTTGGAATGTTTTTATATCTATCTGAGGTCCAACTTATTTCTTTTTCTCTTGATAAGTATGAGCATTCAAAACAAATTCTTCCTAAGTTATGATTGTATGGTAGTTGTTCAAAAATACCATGTTCTTTGCAAATTATTTTTACTTTGATGTGAGAATTCACATAATGCACAAGTGAGTAATCATATAAATCTCCGTGAACTTCCTTAGCCTTTTTGATAAATGATTCTGTGTCATGCACTCTGTTATTATTCATTTCTTTAAGTTTATTAGCACATTTTACCGAACAACATTCATTGTATCCTCTTTTGAAACCATGATACTTTACTTCATTATTGCATATTTTGCAAGTTGGTTTTTCTATGTTATGATATTTTAGATACAATTCTTCTGATGTTATATTATATTTTTTGAGTTTTTGTGAAGATATCCTTCCACGAGAATCTTGAAAGTCTTTTAAGTTTATATTCATAATTATACTCCATGTGAAATGAAGTGTCGAGGTTCATTTCTTTTTAATTATTTATATATACTATACTTCAGAACCTCGACGAAATAAAGTATAGCATATATAAGTAATTCTTATATTGCATTATAATTTTACTTAAAAACCAGGAGAAATTCTCCCGGTTATTGGTTAGTCTATTCTAACCCAATGAGAGTAAGCGAAATCTACACTAAACTCTGTAATCGTGTCTTGCTGATCATCAGCAAGATCTATAGCTGAAATACCTGTTGGCCATAGGTTCCTAAATTCGTATGTGGCAGTTGGTTCATTTGAAGATGTATTTAGTTGCTGTACTTTAGCAGTCTCAGTCATATAAGAAACGTGGTCAGTGGCGCCTCTTGAGTGTTCCTCCATGTTATCTATGAACATTAACCATTTATCAAAAGCATTTCTAAGAGCCATATCTTGTGTATTCCAAAATGTAAGGTTCCAAGCATTCTCATATGTGGCATCACCTGCCACTACTAATTTTCTTCCTTGAGTCCAAATTTCAATTTGTCCTATTGTTTTTGCTGGTATTGAACCACCTTTACACACTGTATCGATTAAAACATCATCAGTTGGACCAACTGGTGCTGATAACATAATTTTATATTTGTTACCCCTTGCACCCATTGCCAAAGTGGTTTTAAGTTCTTGTAATTTACTTGATGCCATTATAATTCTCCTATTTTGTTAATTTATGATGATTTATGTAAGTATCATCTAACTCAATGTTATTTATATATTATGATTTTACCCATGATGTATAATTGAATTCCACACTAAATTCAATAATATCTGAACTATCATCGGACAAAGTACTATCAGATATACTTTTTGGATAAACATCTAAGAATGTATATTTGGCAGTAACAGAATTATCTACTGTGCTTAATTGTTCAACTATAGCATCATTCATATATGAACTATGATCAACGGCTCCTCTTGAATGATTAACCACAGAATCTATATATTCCATCCAGTCAATAAATTTTTGCCTCAGAGAATGGTCTTCTTTATCATAAAATGTACACGACCAGGTTCCGTCAAATTGAGCATCACCTGCAACGATTGTAAGTCTACCTTGATTCCATACCTCAATATCAGCAAAACTTCTACCTGGTATCATGGTACTTTTACATAAAATATCTCCCATCTCTCCCAGAGAAAATTTATCTCCTGTGCCATTTATGGTTACCCTGTATTTATTTGCCCTAGCACCCATGCCTAGTGTTGTTTTTAGTGATTGTATAACTGAACTGCTCATTTTATTCTCCTAATATATCTATTAATATGTCTGAACATAGTTACATTTCATTTGCACCGTAAATTCAGCAATGCTTGCAATAGCAGAATTATCAAGATTGGCTCCGCCAACAGCAATGAGTAAACAGTCCTTAAATTCCACTATTTTTATAAAGTCTGTTGGATTGAAATCATCTGCTGTATATATACTAATATTAAATTTTATATCATTGGGATATTCTCTTAAAAAATCTTGAATGGCTTTTGCCCATAGTCTATATAATGTAAAGTTGCTATAATCTTTAAAACCCACTGAAATTTGATATGCCTCCAATCTACCACTACTATATACCCATGATTCACCTATATAAGCTTCTATGGGTGTTTGATTTATATCTGCTAGTTGAATGCCTGTGCAAGACATGCTTAATAATTTTGGATCAACGGCCGCCAAACCTGATTTTTCTGCACCTGGGCCTGTGAAGGTAATCTGAAACTTACTAGGATCTTGCCATTTGACATTTTTGGCATCTATATTCATTGGACCTGACATTAATACTCTCCCATCTTTATAAATATTTATAAAATATAAACACATAAAGGATTAATATGGCTTTAAAGTATGAGACTGTTTTTAAGAATACAGCTGTTATTGGAGACAAAAAGTTTAAGTTTAGACCTTGGAATACCAAGGACGAAAAAGAATATCTTATAGCTGTTGAATCAGAAGAAAATATAACAGATAATATGTTATTTGATATACTAATAAAACCTTGTCTTGAGAACCAAAATGTAGTTCTATCACCAAACGAGCAAAAAATGCTGATGATTGAAATAAGAAAAAAATCTTTGGGACCAACATTTCCTATGAGATTTGTTTGTAAAGAGTGTAAGCAGGTTAATGATATGGATATCGAATTGGATAAAATAACCAAATTTAAACCAGATAGTTTTAGGGATGTTACTATAGACAACTTAAAATTCTCTTTTGGTCCAATAATTTCGGAGAATTTGAAGCGAAGACTTGATGATACAGAGACAAAAGTTGATTATGCCTTCATTGAATTTTTGCTTCATATTCATAGCATAGAGATAGATGGAACTGTTGAAGATACATTTTCTTTTGATGAATTAAAAGATTTTGTGGAAGAATTGCCAACATATATATTTGATGATGTATATAAGCAATTTCAGGAAATGAAAAGTGAATTAAGTTTTGAACTTACAACATATTGTATGGTATGCAATACAGAAAATGAGATAGATTTCGAGTATATACCGGGTTTTTTGTGGGGATAATGGTAGAGACAGACCTAAATACTTTATATCAATATTATAATAATATGAAGTATTTTGGCCATTATTCCATATTTGAGGTCGATGAATTTCTTCCGTTTGAAAGAGATTTATTCTTTGGTATGCTAAGCAATACAATTGATGAACAAAACAAGCACAAATAAAAATTAAGAAAAATTAAGATAAAATATTATAAAAGGATTAATAAATGGCATTAAAATATAATGGATCATATGATCATGTATCAAAGATAGGTGATAAAGAAATAAAATTCAAAGAGTGGACAGCAAAAGAGGAAAGACAATATCTAAAATTATTAGAAAAACAAGATGATAATATAACAGATAAAATGCTATATGATATTTTAATAAACCCCTGCATCGAAGATAAAAATATAGTATTGTCGGGTGTGGAGCAGAAGAAACTACTAATCGACATTAGAATCAAATCGATTTCGGAGTATCTCGAAGACGAGCATAAATGTGAAAAATGCGAAGAGACATCAAAAATTAAAGTTAAATTAGAAGATATTATGACATTCAAAAAGTCATCATATAAAAGTATCGAGGTCGAAGACATTAAGTTTAATTTTGGTGAAATTCGCTCAAATAAAGAGAAAGAAAAACTAAGCCTTAAAAATGGTTTGGTGGAGTATATTTATCAGGATTTTTTGATTCATATTCATAGTATAGAAATGGATGGTAAAGTTCAGGATAAGTTCACCAAAAAAGAGTTATCTGATTTCATAGATTCATTGCCTTCTAAGATTTTTGATGAAGTTTTTGATGAATACCAAAAAATGGTTGATGAATTAACCATTGAGTATAAGTGGACATGCCCAGAATGTTCTCATACGGAAACAATAGATTATACATATATTCCTAATCTTCTTTGGGCATAAAATATAAATACTCATAAAGGTGAGATTCCTTTATGAGGAGATTTTATGCTAGGTAAATTATTCAAAAAAGCTTTCAAAAAACGAGAAAATAAAAACCCAAAAGATATTACTGCCCGAGAAGTCAGAGAACATAGGGAACTTAAGAAAAATGTCAAAAACTCAGATATGTCTGAAGTAAATAGCACAAATGAAACTCAAGATGTACAAGTGGGTGCTTTAGCATCAAATAATGCCAAAAGTGTTATCGTAATTCCTGATAAAATTCCTGCTTTGGATGAAATACAAAAAACAAAAGATATTATAAAAAATCCTATTATTAAAACAAAAAAAGAAAAAAAGAAAAATAAAATAAATGACATACCATCATTAAAAATCTTTTTAAGTGACGAACTAAAATCAATGAAAGAAAGCATTGATAAAAAAATTGACACTATTAATGATAACAACACAAAAATAATGCAAAATAATATAAGTGCGAATAAAGATATTCTTGAAGTGAATAAAGATGCCCTTGATGTTCAAAAAGAATCCCTTGAAGAGCAAAAAGAAGCGGAATATAGATCTGAACATAGATATAAAGAAACATTAAAGTCTAAAGCAAAAGATATGGCATCTAAAGGAACATCCATGATTAAAACAGGTGCTGGTATTGTTAAGGATAAGGTCAAAGGTGATTCAGGCATTCTGGGTATGATAGGCAAACTTCTTGGTGGCGCTTATCTCTTAAAAACATTTTGGCCTTTGATAGAAGAAAAAATATGGCCTTTCATCAAAGACAAAATATTCCCTTTCATAAAAGAGCATTTAAAAGAAACTATTATGGGATTAGGATTGGCAAAATTGCTTCTCGACCCTATTGGTTCATTGAAACTTGCCATTAAAGGATTCTCAAAAATTGTAGGAACACTCGGTGGTATTGCAATGAAATTAGGCAAATTTGCTGCTAAGGGACTGTTCAACCTTGTTAAGGGTATTACAAAATTGGCAATGGACGGTGTATCTACATTAGCTTCCAAAGCAGGAGAATTAGCAAAACAAGGCATCAATAAGGTCAAGGATATGGCTGTGACCGGGCTATCTAAGGTCAAAGACATGGCTGTAACAGGATTATCTGCGGCAACAGAAAAAGTGAAAGGAATGGCTCTTAATGTGGGCGAGAAATTCGGTACTTTTACAAAAAATATATCGGCTAAAATGTCAGGTATGGGCAAAAAAATGGAAACGATAGGAAATAAGGTTAAGGATATTGGTTCAAAACTTGTTGAAAAAGGCATCGGTGGTGCTATGAAAATGGGTAAAGGCGTTGGTGGTGTGCTTAAGGTTTTGAAACCTCTAGCAAAAATCATACCATTCCTAGGAATTATCGTAACGGTTTGGGACCTACTTGAAACATTTTTTCCTGATTTTATGACAGAGGTAAAATCTATGTTCAGCATTGAGAAAATGAAAGAAATTGGTTCAGAAATTTGGGCATCTATAAAAAGCGCTGTTTCGGGTATCGGTGATTGGATAAGTGAAAAAATCAGTGATGTTGTTCAAGGCTATGCCAAACTTCTCAGGATGAACCCTCTTATTCCTGATACTGTTATAGATATGATATTCGGGAAAGACCCAAAATATGAACAACAAAAATTGATTGAAAAGGACGCCAAAACAGCACAAGGAAAACTAGAAGATTCTGGTGCTATCGAAACTCATTGGGGCGGTAAAGATGAGATTAAAGATTGGTCTGCAGTCGAAAAATATAAACCTGCCGTTCTAAAGGAATTTATAGATTCTGGAGATTATTCTGATACCGATAATAAAAAGTTACAAGCAATAATAGATAAAAAAGCAAAAGAGAAAGAACCTTCTCAGCCTGCGGCAAATAACACTCAAAATAGGGGTATGGCACAGAAAACTAATCCAAATAAGCCTGTTGCCGAAGAACTGGGTTTATCACAATTTAGTGAAGGTGGTTGGACAGGTGAAGGCAAAAAAGATGAGATTGCTGGTGTTGTGCATAAGAAAGAATTTGTTTTATCAGAGTCTATGCTTAAAGAGCTTGGCGCCAAAAAATCTGCCAATGATACAGATAAACCAAAAGCAAGCGCTCAAGGTACTCGGAGCACAAATGATGGATCAAAAGAATATACATTAGATAAAGAATTAATAAAAGAAATTATTAATACAAGAGACGAAACACTGAAAAATTCATTGATAGAAAAAGAGGCAGAGGGCAAAGGTATTGGCGCAAAACAAGCTATCATTGACTTGCTAAATAGAGGCAAACCATCAGGCACTGTAATTACTGTAAATGGGTTATCTATAAGACTTACGAATGCTCAAGAAGAAATGTATTTGGGGATGGCAGATAAAGATGATCCTTTAGGAGAAAAACAAAATAAAATTATAAACGATATAGTTAATAATGATTTCAAAGATCCTAAGGCAGGAAAAATCAAGGTCAAACCATTTAAAAAAGAGAAAACTTATAGTAAAACTATTAATATGGCCACAAATTATACAAAAGATACAAATATAATAAAAAATAATAAGTCTCAAAGTACTATAAAGACATTATCAGATGATAATTATGATGATATGCCGCCTAATGATATTGGAAAACAAGATAAAATACCAGGTAAAGCAAATAAAAGAGGAAGAAAAAAAGGCTCTAAAAATAAGGGAGTATCAGCAGGAAAATTCAAAAAACCGAATAGAGATGTTGATAGAGTATTTATGCACTGTTCTGATTCAGATTATCCTCAACATGATAATGTAGAAACAATTAGAGAGTGGCATATAGCGAGGGGCTGGAGTGATATAGGATATCATTATATGATTCACAAAGATGGTAGTGTATCAAAAGGACGTCCTATCGAAAAAATACCTGCAGCGCAAGGTGGAAATAACACAGGCACTATTGCTATTGTGTTACACGGCAAACAAGAAAAATTATTTAACAGTGCTCAATTAAAAGGTCTTAAAAAATTATGCACTGATATTGATAAAGCATATGATCATGATATTACATTTCATGGACACAGAGAGGTTTCATCAAAATCTTGTCCTAATTTTGATTATATTTCGACATTAAAATTAAATAATGGAAAATTAGGACTAAATCCCAAAGAAGATACCTCAGAGCCAAATGATATAGATGGCACAGATAGCACACCAGGTAAGGCAATAAGCAAAGGTCTTGATGCTTCAGGTCTTGGGTTTTCTAATAATTCTCAAGGAACTAAAGATATGTTGGGTACTCAAGGTAAGACTAGAGATATCAAGAACATAATGAATGGTATTTCTGGAAATATAACAGGAGATATGAATTCTGTATTTGGTATGTTAGGTATAAAAGATGGCATAAGTATAGATAAAGATGGTTCCTTTAATATTAAAGGTAATTCCGATGAGATAGATGAGTTATCACCCGAAGAGAGAAAGGAAAGAGCAAAAAATAAAGTCACTGATGCTCTAGGTTCTATTGGTATGGGAGGCAAGAATATTACAGCAAATATTCTTCCTTCAGGATTATCAAAAAGAATAAGGAGCATGAGTGGCATCACTGGTATGGCAAGTGATGGCCTTACTGAAGCAAAAAACCTGGGTTCAAAAGTAATAGGGGGAATTGGTGCAAGTTTATCTAGCATGAAAGGATTATTTGGCAATATAAATAAAGGCTCTATGCTTCCTATTTCAGAGAAATCTGAAGCATCTATTATAGAAACAGACGGAACTGCAAACATTATTAAAAATATAGCAAAAGCTGCAAATATAACAGAATCATCAAAAAATAAAGATGTAATTGTTCAAAACAAAAGAGAGAAAAATATAGGTATAGATGATAAAACAAGAACAATGGCAGCGAAAACAACAGACAAAAGGCAAGAAGTGCGGGCATCTGAAAAAGGAAATACGACAATCATACAGCAGGCTGCACCAAAAATACAGCCTCAGTTGACTCTTAGCAACACAAAATTTAATGATGAGATGCTATCTTTGGTAGGCGGAATAATATAATTTATAAATAAAAATAAAAGGAGTGCTAATATGATGTATCCGTTGGATATTTTGATACCTGGTAATAATGGCGCAAAACCATTTATAATCTTTGTAGCAAAAGAGCAAAAATTTAATGTCAATAAAGCAATGGCATGGGAGAAAGCATGGCATACATCTGTCCCAAAAGGAGGCTTTGTATTAGGATTCCCGAATGGTGGATTAAATGATTCTGTGACTCATACTTATGGTTCAGAGGACCCCGTTATGTCGAAGATTAATAATATATTAGAAGGCTCACAAGTTGCCAAAGATGCAATGGGACAAGTCGGAACGGTCTTAGACCCCTTAAAAACAAATATATACCAAGGTACAGATGCTAGATCGTGGTCGGGCGAATGGGAGATTATCCCTCAGAGTATGGCAGAATCAGCATCAGTGGCTTTATTAT
>Ga0256842_1003493_pt1 | contig 10407 bp, 11 predicted proteins | sample 4559240metaG_FD_185973 | JGI IMG/M metagenome (GOLD analysis project Ga0256842, IMG submission 185973) | Hydrothermal vent microbial communities from Guaymas Basin, Mexico - 4559-240 | ecosystem: Environmental > Aquatic > Marine > Hydrothermal vents | place: Mexico: Guaymas Basin | collected...
CGATGGTGTGCTGCGGGCAGAAGTGGACGCACACGCCGCAGCCCTCGCAGCTGATCGGGTCGATGGTGTAGTTGCCGTCCAGTTGCTTTACGGCAGCAAAGCGACAAACCTCAGCGCAAACGCCGCAGGCGGTGCATCTATCGGGATTGATGACGGCGCTGTTGCCGCTGATAAATGGCAGCGAGCTGTCGTGATGCGGATTCAGCAGCAGGTGCAGGTCGGCGGCGTCCACGTCACAGTCGGCAAACACCGCTGTGTGCTCGGCCGCCGCCAGTGTCGCCAGCGCTGCTGTGATACTGGTTTTGCCGGTGCCACCTTTACCGCTGATGATAACAAGCTGTTTCACTGTGAACTCCTGGTTAAACGGGTGATCTCCTCCGGCAGCGCGCCCAGTGTGTCGCGCAGTTGTGGCATGGCATCCAGTATGCTGTCACCGCGCGAATACGCCGCCGCCACGGCGCGGCTGTGGGGAATCTGCGCCAATAGCGGGATTTTTTCAGTCCGGCAGTAAGCGCACACACGCTCGTCACCGCTGTCGGCGCGATTGATCACCACGCCAAAAGGTATTTCCAACTGGCGCAGAGTGTCCACCGCCAGACGCAGATCGTGCAGGCCGAAAGGGGTGGGCTCGGTTACCAGCACGGCAAAATCGCAGCCGTGTACCGCCGTAATCATGGGGCAGGATGTGCCGGGCGGACAATCGACAATGGTGATGTCTGCGGCGGCAGCGTTATCTTTAACCGCCCGGATAAGTGGCGGTGCCATGGCTTCGCCGATGGTGAGGGTGCCGGTGACAACCTGGATGGCGGCGCTGTGGCCGTATTCGATCTGGCCAATGTTTTTTTGCCGTTCGCTGATGGCCTGTTGCGGACATACCCGTACGCAGCCGCCGCAACTGTGGCACAGTTGTTCGAAAACCATGGCGGTGCCGGATACCGTGACGATGGCGTTGAATTGACAAATCTCGTCGCATTGGCCACAACCATTGCATAGCTGCTCGTCTACTTGTGGTACTGGCACCTCGACTGTCTCTCTGCGCTCAATTACCGGCTTGAGAAAGATATGCGCGTTGGGCTCTTCCACATCGCAGTCGAGCAGAGATACTGCTCGTTTGTCGCTCAACACCTGTGCCAGTGTGGTTGCCAGGGTGGTTTTGCCGGTGCCCCCCTTGCCGGAGGCGATGGCGATGGTCAGGGAGCTCATACCCAGTGGCCTTCTACATCGGCATTGGCGGCAGCGGTAAGTTTTCCGCCTTTGAACAGATCCAAAGCTTCAGCCACGCTGGCGGCCTGGCACGGGTAGACGGCGATTCCCGCTGCGTCAAGTACTTTGAATGCCTTGGGACCGCAGTGGCCGCTGATAACCGCCTGCGCGCCGCTGTCGGCCACGGTTTTTGCCGCCTGAATACCGGCACCCTGGGCGGCGTTGAGGTTCTGGCTGTTTTCCACCAGAGTAAAATCGCCGCTGTCGTCGTCGTAGAGCAAAAAGTGGGCGCAGCGACCAAAGCGTTGATCCAGCGGCGCCTGCAGATCGGTACCCGATGTTGATATAGCTATTTTCATGATTCAATCCTGTAAGACAGACGGGTTGTGGTTGCGTTTGCAGTGATAATACGGCGCGATCTGCGCTGGGCAGGTCGCGCCGTTCAAGTTAACCATGGTTACATTACATTTCAAGTGCATACGTGTACAATTAGGCGCTTGTCAGTTGCCGTTATTGAAGCGGCCGCCACCGCGACCGCCGCCGCGGCCACCGGGGATGAATCCGCCGCCGCGACCGCCTCTTCCCCCGGGGCGCGCGCCACGGGCGCCGGCACCAAAACCCATGCCGCCGCCGCACGGGCCGCGCCCGGCGCGGGGTGTACGGTTGGCAAAGCCACCGACGTTATTTCCATTGCACAAACCCGCGCCCCTACCGGTGCGCGGTCCGAGTCCGTTTGGTCCTGTTCTGTCTCCTGCTGGCATAATGTGTACTCCTTTCGTGATAGATTTATCTATCCTGGCCCGGTCGTTGGCGACCGCAGCCGCCGCGCCCTTGCCGTTGCTGGCGCCAGCGGCGACCGCAACCGGGCATGTGAAACTGTTGTTCAAACGGCTGATGCTGTAGCCAGGCGGTGATTACCTGCTCCTGCTCCCCGGCGACAAAAGGATGAACCTCAAGGCCGGAATTGACGGCGTAATTGTGTAACCGTCCGGTAATGGCACCGCATATCAGAATGTCCACGCCATTGCGGCACAGAAAATCTATGCGGGCAAACGCCGGACCGTCGGGTAAACTGAGGGTAGCACGCGCAGAGCTGTCTTTCTCGTCCACGATCAACGCGGTGCCGGCCACATCAAATACCGGAGCAATGCGATTATTCCATACGGTAAATGCCGCTTTCATCTATTGTCAGTTCCTTCACTATAGACTGATGCGTAACGTTACGCGACTAAGCAATACAGCATCAGGCGTGCCAAAAAGTGTGATTTTGTATAACTTGTTAGAATCACAAAGAGATTGCGATTGTTGTCGTCAGCGCAACCCGTTGCTATATTAGCATTTTTGCACCGGTGCAACGGCTATTGTTGCTACAGTAGCATTTATGCAACTATGAAATATCGTCGCTACGGCGGCGGCCATCGCTGGCGGGCAGTTCGATACCCAGCGCCTTGATTTTACGATACAGGGTGGTTTTGTGGATGCCAAGTTCGCGGGCGCAGGCGCTGCGGTTGTAGCCTGTGCGTTTTAAGGTGGCGATAATCAGCTCCCGTTCCGACTGGTGGCGGGCGGTGTCGATGGTGGTGGTGCCAACGGCTGCCTGGGCGCAGCGGCGCAGGTGGGGCGGCAGGTGTTCCACGTCGATATAATTGCCGGGACAGATGACAAAAGCGCGTTCGATGATGTTTTCCAGTTCGCGGATATTGCCGGGCCAGCGGTAGGTCATCAGGCAACCCATGGCCGCTGGTGTAATGGCGCGGATGTCGCGGCGCAGGACTTTGTTGAAGTGGGTGATGAAATGTTCACACAGCAGGGGGATATCCTCGCTGCGGCGGCGCAAAGGCGGCAGGTCTATCTGCACCACCTGAATACGGTAGAACAGGTCGCGGCGGAAGCGGCCCTCATCCACCATCTGCTGCAGGTCGCGGTTAGTGGCGGCGATAACGCGGGCGTGGCAGGGTTGACTCGTGGTGGCACCCAGCGGTTCAAAGGTGCGCTCCTGCAATACTCGCAGCAGGCGTACCTGCAGCGCCGGACTTATTTCGCCGATTTCGTCGAGAAATATGCTGCCGGTGCCAGCTAACTCAAAGCGCCCCGGTTTGTCGCGCTCGGCACCGGTAAAGGCGCCTTTTTTGTAGCCGAACAGTTCCGATTCGAGCAGATTGTCGGGCAGAGCGCCGCAGTTTACTGCCACAAACGGCGCGGTGGCGCGGCTGCTCAAGTTGTGGATGGCGCGCGCCGCCAGCTCTTTGCCGGTGCCGGTTTCTCCCTGAATCAGCACGGTGGTGTCGCTGCTGGCGGCCACGGCGGTTATCAGCTCAAACACCGCGTGCATGGCCGGGCTGCGGCTGACCAGATCGCCTAAGCGGTGGCGGCCGCTTATCTGGCGGCGCAGGGCTTCCACCTCGCTTAAATCGCGGAAGGTTTCGGCACCGCCGATGATGTTGCCCGCGCCATCGCGCAGCACGGCGGTGGAGATACTGATGGGCACCTGCTCGCCGGCGGCGTTGATAATGTAGGCGTCGCGGTTAACCGTAGGGCGGTTGTCGCGCAGGGTTTGGCGCAGCGGACACGCGGTTTCGCACAGATTGCAGCGGAACACCTCCGAGCAAGGCTGCCCCAGCGCCTGTTCGCGGCTGGTGCCGGTTATCTGCTCGGCGGCGCGGTTGAACGAGGTGATACGCCACTGTTTGTCGACGGTGAACACTCCGTCGCAGATACTTTCCAGTATCGCGTCGGTGGGAGTAGTGGCGCCGCCGCTCATCTCAGATGGCTCCTATCTCAAACTGCTCAATGTGGAAATTGGGCCGGGCGATGATGGTGATCTGCTTTTCAAACTGTTTTTCCAGCTCGTCGATAACGCTGCTCTCCTCGTCGTAGAGCAGGGCGGCAATGTCGGGATGCACCTGCAGATTAACGCGATAGCCGCGCAAATCGTGAATCTCGCGCTTGAGTTTGCGGAAAATCTCAAACACCATGGTGGTGCGGCTTTTGATGTAACCTTTGCCTTCGCAGTAGGGGCAGGGCTCGCACAGGGTGCGGCCAATGCTTTCGCGCACCCGCTTGCGTGTCATCTCTACCAGCCCCAGTTCCGAAATCTTGAGGATATTGGTTTTGCTCTTGTCATTTTTAAGCGCGTCTTCCAGGGCGCTGTGTACCTGCTCACGGTGAAGCTCTTTTTCCATATCGATAAAATCGATGATAATCAGACCGCCGATGTTGCGCAGGCGCAACTGGTAAGCCACCTCGCGTACCGCCTCCAGGTTGGTTTTGAGGATGGTGTCCTCAAAGTTGCGCTTGCCGACAAAGCGGCCGGTGTTCACATCCACGGCGGTAAGCGCCTCGGTTTGTTCGATAACGATGTAGCCGCCGCTTTTCAGCCATACCTTGCTGCCCAGGGCGCGGGCGATTTCCACTTCCAGGCCGTAGGCGTCGAACAGCGGTTCCTTTTTGTCGTACAGCTCAATTTCGTATTCCAGATTGGGCATATATGTGCTGAGAAACTGAACGATTTTTTCGTATTCCTCCTCGGCGTCCACCACAATGTGGCGGATATCCTCGGTAAGAATATCGCGCAGCACCTTGCTGGTCACGTCCAGATCGGAATGAACCAGCGCCGGTGCGCCCAGGGTGCGTTGGCGGGCGTCGATCTCGTTCCACAGCTCGGTAAGGTAGAGCATATCGGCACGCAGTTCCGTCTCGCTCTTGCCTTCGGCGGCGGTACGGACGATGAAGCCGCTGCCGGGGGGACGGATGCTTTCCACCACCGCGCGCAGGCGCTCCTTTTCCTCCTCGTTTTCTATCCGGCGCGAGATGCCCACGTGGTCGATGGTGGGCATATACACCAGATGGCGTCCCGGCAGGGAGATGTTGGAGGTGATGCGCGCCCCCTTGGTGCCTAGTGGTTCCTTGGCGATCTGAGCCAGAATCTCCTGCCCTTCCTGCAACAGATCCTCAATGGGCGGCAGGCTGGGCGGCTCGTCGTTTTCGCCGTTGTCGGCACTGGGGTCGGCGCTGTTGCTGCCGCCATCCACATATTCCACCACCGCTTCCATCTGGTCGATGACATCGCCCACGTAGAGAAAACCGGCTTTCTCCAGACCGATATCGACAAACGCCGCCTGCATGCCGGGCAGCACACGAATCACCTTGCCCTTGTAGATGTTGCCGACGATGCCGCGTTCGCGTGTGCGTTCGATATATAGCTCGGCGATGTGGCTGTTTTCCAGCAGCGCCACCCGGGTTTCGTGCGAGGTTTTGTTGATGACCAGTTTTTTGGTCATGGCTGATACTCCTTGTTTAATGATGGGTATATGTAAAAAATCAATCGTCGTATTGTTGCGGCGTATCTGCCAGTTTAATGGCCACCTTGCGGATGCGCAGGGTGCGTGCCTGTTCGGCGCTTATCTGCAGCAGATGGGCAGCAATGGCCACCGGGCTGCCTTTACGCAGGGTCATGATAAGGGTTTGATGTTCCAGTTGCAACGTTTCAACATCGCCGCGCAAATCGATGGTAGATATTTTGCCCCCTTTATCGCGGCGGTATTCCACCTGCGCTGCCGCCATAAACGCGGTGACGCGCTGTTGGAGCGCCGCCACGTCAAAACCCGCCAGTGGCACGCGGTAGTCGCTGGCGACAATGCTGGCTCCCGGCGATGGCGTGCGCCAATGTACCAGCTCGGCACTGGCAACGGAAAAACCGCGTGGCAACTCGGCACGCAGCCGCTTGAGGGTTGTGTCGGTGTCCACTGCGGCAAACAGCTCCACATCCACCAATTCCGCCACGCTTTCTACCCCGGTGGGCAGAGCGTCGGGAAACGAGGTGCGCGCCTGCGGGTGATAACCCTGAGAAAAACGTACCGGCAATTGCAGGCGGCGCAGGGCGCGTTGAACGATGGTCATAAATTCCAGGTGGCTGATAAAGCGGGCGTTGTCCACCTTATGCAGGATAAGGCGCAGTTTGTAGCGCTTTTCACCCTGGCGCGGCGCGGGCGTAACGTGCGGCAGACACGGGTTTGCGTCGGCATAGCGCATCTTTATCTGCTTAAAATCACATACGCCGCAGCCGCTGCACTGGCCGTGGCGACAGTCGGGGGTGTAGTGTTCCGCCATGGCGTTATCGCGCTCGCGGCGCAGAAATTCGCTGCTGACACCGCCGTCGATGTGCTGCCATGGCAGAACTTCGTTGTCGTCACGGGCGCGCAGATAATCTTCTATGCGCAGGCCGCACTCGCTCATGGCGCGGCGCCAGTGGTCAAAATTAAAGTGTTCGCGCCAGCCGTCAAAACGGCAGCCGAGCTGGTGGGCGTGCAGCAGCACTCGACCGAGACGGCGGTCGCCGCGGGCGAATACCCCCTCCATTATCGACAACGGCGCCTCGTGCCACTTAAGGCGTAGTTTTTTCCGTTTCAGCTCGTTACGCAGATAACCCTGCCTGGCCAGGGTTTCTTCCAGCCCCATCTGTGCCTGCCACTGAAACGGCGTGTGCGGCTTGGGTACAAAAGTGGAGACCGACACATTGACATCGCCGCCGCCTTCAGTGCCTTTGGCGCTGCGCTTCACCTGACGCGCCAGCTCCACAATGCCGTCGAGGTCGGCGGCGGTTTCTGTGGGCAGGCCGATCATGAAGTACAACTTTATCAGGCGCCAGCCCAGGGTGTAGATGGTGCGGCTGGTGGTAAGCAGATCTTCGGCGCTGATCCCCTTGTTGATTACGTTGCGCAGCCGTTCGCTGCCGGCTTCCGGCGCTAGGGTAAACCCGGTTTTGCGCACCTTGCGGATTTCGTCGATGAGCTTGTCGGTGAGGGAGCCGATGCGCAGACTCGGCAGCGACAGTGCCACCCGTTCGTTGGCGTAGCGCTCCATCAGATGGGTAAGCAGTGGTTCGATGGCGCTGTAATCACCGCTGGACAGAGACAGCAGCGATACTTCGTCGTAGCCGCTGTTACGCAGGGCGGTGTCGATGATGGCGGCAATGGTGTCGGCGTTGCGTTCGCGTACCGGCCGGTAGATGTACCCGGCCTGGCAGAACCGGCAGCCGCGCGTGCAGCCGCGGGCAATCTCCATGGCCACGCGGTCGTGCACGGTGTTCATCAACGGTACCAGCGGTCTGGTGGGGTAGGGCGCGCTATCCAGATCGGCGATAAAGCGGCGGCGCACGCTGGTGTAATCGGTGCGACGCGGCACAATGGCGCTGATGCGGCCGTCACTGTGGTAATCGATGGAAAACAGATGCGGCAGGTAGACGCCGTCGATCTGGCGCAGCCGTTCCAGTAGCGCAGCGCGATCATCGCCGGCGGCTTTGGCGGCGCGCACCGCAGCGCACAGCTCCGGCACCACCTCTTCGCCGTCACCGATGACGGCGCAGTCGAAAAAATCGCTCAACGGTTCCGGATTAAAGGCGCACGGCCCGCCGACGATAACCAGTGGATGACGCGCGTCTCGTTCGCACCGTTGCAGGGGAATCCCGCCCAATTCCAGCATGTTGAGAACATTGCTGTAGCACAGCTCGTACTGCAGGCTGAAGCCGACAATATCAAACTCAGCCAGGGCGGTGGCGCTTTCCAGCGATGTCAGCGGCGCATTGGCATCACGCAGATGCGCTTCCATGTCGGGCCATGGACAGTAGGCGCGTTCGGCCCACAGCCAGTCGATGCCGTTGAGAACGTGATATAAAATGGCCGAACCGATGTGGCTCATGCCGATTTCGTAAGTATCGGGAAACGCCAGGGCAAAGCGGATATCCACCGCCGCCGGATCTTTGTTTACACTGCCAGCCTCGCCGCCAAGATAGCGGGCGGGGCGGCTGGCGCGAAGCAGAGCGTTGCATAAATTCATCTATATTCTTTCCAGCCGAAGCATAATTGCGTTGGCGCACAATTTGATGCAGGATAAAGTAAAAAATGCAATTAAACAGAATAGCTCGCCGCACGAATGATTGGCAAGTAGATTTGTCGTGCTTCAAGGTGGAAATTATCGCCGGATTGCGCCATAATTGCCGCTGATGCCGTGGCGCTTTGCACCGGTCGACGGCGTTTTTGATAAATACACCACAGCAATACAGGGAGCTTATGGATACTTCAACAAATGCCACGCTGACAACGCAGGTCGATCTGCATGTTCACACCATCTCGTCGGGTCACGCTTTTAGCACCGTGGAGGAGATTGCCCGCGCCGCCGCGGCGCGCGGCCTGGCCGGTATCGCCATCACCGATCATGGTCCGGCGTTGCCGGGCGCGCCCCACCGTTACCACTTTATGGTGCAGCACAAGTTTCTGCCCGAATATCTGCACGGTGTGCGTATCTTCAGTGGCATTGAAGCCAATATCCGCAACGGCGGCAGCGTCGATCTGGACGATACTCATCTGGCGCGGCTGGATGTAGTGCTGGCCGGATTTCATGCCGAGTGCGGTTACACCGGCGACAGCGTGGTCGTCAACACCGATACCGTGCTGGAGGTGATGGCCAACCCGCAGGTGAACATTATCTCCCATCCCGGTAATCCGGAATTTCCCGTCGATTACCGCCGCCTGGTGGAGCAGGCGCTGGCCACCGGCACGGCGCTGGAGATCAACAGCTCGTCGTTTAGTAAAACCCGCCACGGCAGCGCCGGTAACTGTATGGAGATCGCCCGTTTGTGCGCTGAACTGGGCGCGCCGGTGGCCATCGGCAGCGATGCCCATATCGCCTGTGCCGTTGGTGAACACGGCGAGGCACTGGCGGCGTTGGCTCAGGCCGGAGTTGCGCCGCAACAGGTGGTTAATCGCACCTTGGCGGCAACGTTGGCTTTTCTCGGCAAAAGCGAGGACTAGACGATGCTCATGCAGCGGGAGCGGGAACAGGTTGTCGCCTACGGCAACAAAATGGTACAGGCCGGGCTGACCACCGGCAGCGGTGGCAATCTGAGTGTGCTGGATCGTCGTCAGGGGCTGGTGGCCATCGGCCCCAGCGGTATCGACTACGCCCGGGTTCAGGCGGAAGATGTGGTAATTACCGATCTGGACGGCAGCGTGGTGGCGGGGCGCTGGAAACCTTCGAGCGAGTTGAGTTTTCATCTGGAATTGTACCGCCGCCGTGGCGACGTAAACGCCGTGGTTCATACCCACTCGGTTTACGCTACCACCATGGCCTGCTTGCACTGGGAGATTCCGGCGGTGCACTATCTGGTGGCCTTTAGCGGCGATAAAGTGCCGCTGGCGCCCTACGCCACCTTCGGCTCACGCCAACTGGCCGACAACGTGGCCGCCACCATCGGCAACTACAACGCTGTGCTGCTGGCCAATCACGGCCTGGTGGCGGTCGGCGGCGATATGGCCGCCGCCTTCAATGTGGCTGAGGAGATCGAGCTGGTGGCACGCATCTACTACCAGTGCAAATGCATCGGCACGCCGGTACAGGTGGATGATGCCGAGATGGCGCGGGTGGTGGAAAAGTTTGCCGATTACGGCCAGCAGTAGGGGAAGTTACACGCTGTCGCCGTCAACGTGGGCAATTAGCGGTTGCAGATGGGCAATGTCCGCTGCTATGGGGCTGTTGAGTGCGTGCCACAGATCCCAATCCTGTTGCAGACCCAGCCAGAAATCGGCCGGCATCCCCAGTACCATGGCCAGGCGCATGGCGGTATCCGGGGTTACGCTGCGGCGGCCCTTGATGATTTCATTCAAGCGCGGATACGATACCTCCATATGCCGGGCCAGTTGGGCCTGGGTAAGGCCGAGTGGTTTGATAAACTCCTCCAGTAACATCTCGCCGGGGTGGGTCGGCGGGCGCATAAGTGGTAAGCGGCGATTAGTGGTAATCGGTGATTTCAACTTGTTCTGCACTGCCATTCTCCCATGTAAAACAGATGCGATACTGTTGGTTGATGCGGATGCTGTAATAATTTCGTTGCGCCCCTCTTAACTGTTCCAGACGGTTGCCCGGCGGGATGTTCAGCTCGTTAACGTTATTGACGCGATTGATCTGATCCAGTTTTCTCCGCGCAATACTCCACAACTGTTGAGGACAGCATTGCCTGGCGGCGCGGGATGTCACACCGTTGAAAATATCTTCCGTCCCTTTTGTTTTGAAGTATTGTATCATGGCAGGCATTATAATGGTAGGCGTTGTATGTCAACGCCGTTTGTTGTTGAGCCGGTAGACAAAGGCCAGCACCTCGGCTACCGCTTGGTACAGTTCCACCGGAATCTCGCTGCCGACGGGGATTTT
>Ga0256842_1003494_pt1 | contig 10402 bp, 10 predicted proteins | sample 4559240metaG_FD_185973 | JGI IMG/M metagenome (GOLD analysis project Ga0256842, IMG submission 185973) | Hydrothermal vent microbial communities from Guaymas Basin, Mexico - 4559-240 | ecosystem: Environmental > Aquatic > Marine > Hydrothermal vents | place: Mexico: Guaymas Basin | collected...
TTTTATCGGCGAGAAATGTTTTTACCAACCGTATCCTTTTTTAAAAAATTATATCAAAAAATACTTTTTATCACCCCTTGCACCTTCGTTCACCCTTTTCACTTTATCCATTCTCGATTCTCCATTCTCCATTAATTTGGTATAATACCGTTTTAAAAAGGCCTTCAATGAAAAGAGATCCGAAAAGAATTTTAATTAAATTTTCAGGTGAAGCATTGGCCGGTGAAGACGGCTTCGGGATAAATACGAAAATCTTAAAATATTTAGCGGATGAAATCAAATCCGTGACAAACGAAGGCTTCGAAGTAGCCATAGTAATCGGCGGCGGAAACTTCATAAGGGGAGTCAGCGCCGCAAAAGACGGAATTATCAGAAGAACTTCAGGTGATTACATGGGAATGATGGCGACGGTAATCAACGCCGTGGCAATGCAGGAAGCCCTTGAAAACGACGGAGTGGCCGTAAGAGTCCAAAGCGCAATAAAAATGGAAGAAATTGCCGAAAACTTTATAGTAAGACGTGCAATCAGACACCTTGAAAAAGGAAGAGTCGTAATATTTGCGGCAGGAACCGGAAATCCGTTTTTTACAACAGACACCGCCGGGGTGCTCAGAGCCAGTGAAATAGGTGCGGGAGCGATTATTAAAGCTACGAAAGTTGACGGTATTTATGACAAAGACCCAGCAAAATACGAAGACGCAAAACTCTTAAAAGAAATAAGTTATGAAGATGCTCTTAAAGACAATATAAAAGTAATGGACGATACGGCAATAGCACTCGCAAGGGAAAACAAACTGCCGATTATCGTATGCAATATGTTTAAAAAAGGAAATCTTTTAAAAATACTTAAAAAGGACCCTGAAGCGAAATATTCGATAGTCAAATAATTTTAGTCACTGGTAATTCGTTATTTGTGTATTGGTTAATTGGTTGTATTTTTTAATGTTTTTTACAAATTACCAATACACAAATACACCAATCTACATTTTGTTATAATTTCACATAAAAAGGACACAAATGAGAATAGAACAAATTAACGCAAAAGCACTTGAAAAAGTAAACTACGACAGATACCTTTTAAGCCAGGCAATAGCAAAAAGGGTAAACGAACTTATGAACGGTGCAAAACCTTTAATAGAACTTCCGAAACAAAACATGCAATTAACCGAAATAGCAACCCTTGAAATAGCCGAAGGGCTTATAAAGGTTAAAGAAGTTTGAGAGAAGACTTTCTTCATTTAATAGAAAAAATCAAGCATATAAAAACTACCGGTGAAGCCGTAAGGCTTCTGCTTCAAAGAATAAACACCCCGGTCATTAACGAAGCAATTGAATTTGCCGTTAAAGCTCACAGCGGACAAAAAAGAAAAAGCGGAGAAGATTACGTAATTCATCCCATTTTGGTTGCCGTAATTACAAGCTATTTCAGTGAAGACGAAGATGTGATAACTGCAGCGATACTCCACGATATAGTGGAAGACACCGATTATACAATTTATTATATTAAAGACAAATTCGGACAAAACGTTGCCAATCTTGTAGAGGGACTGACAAAAATAGTTGAAATCAGACAAAGCTCGCTAATTCCTTCTACGTCAAACGAAAAACTGACAAAATCGGCAATGACTTTCAGAAAAATGCTTCTTGCATCCATTCAGGACATAAGAGTCCTTGTTATTAAACTCTGCGACAGACTTCACAATATGTTAACCCTTAACGCCCTGCCGCCTCACAAACAAAAGCGTATTGCCGAAGAAACCCTTGTGGTTTATACGCCGATTGCACACAGACTTGGTATTTCAACGCTTAAAAACGTTTTAGAGGATTTGGCTTTTAAATATCTTCTTCCGGAAGAATACAAAAAAATTGACGATTACCTTAAAAAACACAAAGAAGAATTCAGATTAAGATTAAACGAATTCACTCAAAAAATCCAAAAACTTTTATTAAAAGAAGGGCTTAAAGATTTTGAAGTTAAAAGCAGGATTAAACATTATTATTCAATATTTTTAAAAATGCAAAGAAAAGGGATTTCAATTGAAGAAATTCTGGATTTGCTGGCCGTAAGAATTATAGTAAACGAGCCTATTGAGTGTTACGAAACACTGGGAGTCGTCCATTTAAATTTCAGACCTTTAATTTCACGATTTAAAGATTACATCGCAATTCCAAAAGAAAACGGCTACCAGACACTTCATACAACCGTTTACGACGGCAATTCAATAATAGAAGTTCAAATACGAACGTTTGATATGGATAAAAACGCTGAATTCGGTATTGCGGCTCACTGGAAATATAAACTAAACACCGCCCTTCCGAACATAAAATGGCTTGAAGATATGAAATTCGAAGAAAACATTGAAGATTTTTACGAGCTTGCGAAAAACGACCTTTTCAGCGAAGACATTGTCGTTTATTCACCAAAATTTGACACTTTTACACTTCCAAGGGGTGCCACAGCGCTCGATTTTGCCTATATGATTCATACCGACATCGGAAACAAGGCAGTCGGGGCATACATAAACAAAGAAAAAGCCACTCTTCTTACAACACTAAAAACAGGGGATATTGTAAAAATTGAAACCGGAAACGACATTATCCCAAGATGCAGCTGGATAGAATCACTAAAAACCAGTAAAGCGAAATATGAGCAGAAAAAACTCTGCCGCCAAAAAGAAAAAGAAATAAACAAACGCTTAGCCATTGCGATTTTAAAAGGTATATTTGATATAGATGAAATAAAAATAAAAGCCCTTGTAAAAGCGAATAATTTATGTGAATCAATAAGTAAAATTGTAGAAGATAAAAACTTTTTAAAAGATGTAATCAAAAGACTTTACAAAACTATGAGAAGAAGAAACATCCTTTATTTTAAAAACATAAACCTAAAAGAGTTTGAATTCGGAAACATAAGGGTACTCAGCAACAAACAGATACAGGACATCGGTTTTAATTACTGCTGCCATCCGAAATACGGTGATAAAATTTTAGGACTTTTAAAGAAAAAAGAAGTTGAAATTCACCACAGATTTTGTAATAATGCCGAAAAGAAAATAGACAAAGCGGTTTTTGTAGAATGGGTAAGAAATACACAAAACAGATATTTTCTTGTGGTCACACTTCAAAATAAAAAAGGGGAACTTGCTAAATTCGTAAGTTTTCTGAGCAGGCTCGGAATTTTTATCCATTCAATAAATTTAGGAAAAGAATCAAACAACTGTAAACTGGAAATAGAGTTTGATTCAAAACAGTTTGATAATATTAAACAAAAAATAGCAAGCGAATACAATATTATAGAATTTATTTCAACAAAGGACGCGTATAATGGGTAATGGAGAATTGAGAATTGAGAATGGAGAATTAAATATGGAAAAACATCCTAAACTTGATGAAGCAATGGCTGAAATTAAAAGAGGAAGCAGTGAAATTATTGGTCTTGATTATATTGAAAAACTTATTAACAGATACTTAAATACGGGTGAGAGGTTTACCATTAAAGCCGGATTTGACCCTACGGCTCCGGATCTGCATTTAGGTCATACGGTTCTTTTGCAAAAACTTAAAACATTTCAAAAATACGGAGCAACCGTTCAGTTTTTAATCGGTGACTTTACCGCACAGATAGGTGATCCCACAGGTAAAAGCGCCACGCGCAAAATGTTAACCCCCGAGGAAGTCGCGCAAAACGCCGAAACTTACAAAGACCAGGTATTTAAAATACTCGATAAAGAAAACACCGAAGTGGTGTTTAACTCAAAATGGCTAAACGCTTTGGGTGCTGCGGGAATAGTGGAACTTACCACCACTTACACTGTCGCAAGAATGCTGGAAAGAGATGATTTTGAAAAAAGATTTAAAAGCCAGACTCCCATAGCAATCAGCGAATTCATCTATCCACTTCTTCAGGGATACGACAGCGTAGCATTAAAGAGCGATATTGAAATAGGAGGAACGGATCAGAAATTTAATCTTTTAATGGGAAGGCAGCTTCAAAAAACATACAATGTCGGAAAAGAGCAAAGCGTTATTATGATGCCTCTTTTAGTCGGACTTGACGGAATTAACAAAATGAGTAAATCCTTAGGAAACTACATCGGAATCACCGAAGACCCTAACACAATATTCGCAAAAGTACTCTCAATTTCCGATGAGCTTATGTGGGACTGGTACGAACTTTTAAGCGAAAAATCAATTAAAGAAATAGAAGAGCTTAAACAGAAAGTAAAAGAGGGAATGAACCCTAAAATCGCAAAAGAGGCTCTGGCAATTGAAATAGTTGACAGATTCCACGGAAGCGGCGAAGGGGTTAAAGCAAAAGAACACTTCGACAAAGTCCACAAACAGGGACAAATTCCGGACGACATCCCTGAATTTGAAATAGAACCGCAAAATATAGTGGATGCGTTGGTTAACACAAAACTCGCTTCTTCAAAATCGGAAGCCAGACGCCATATAAAAGGCGGGGCGGTCAGAGTCAATCAGGAAAAAATAAGCGACCAAAATCTGAATCTAACAGGCGGTGAAGAATACATACTTCAAATAGGGAAAAGAAAATTCGCAAAAGTAAAGGTAAAATAATGAAACCCTTAAAAATAGGCAAACACACAATCAAACACCCAATCATCCAGGGTGGTATGGGACTTGGTATCAGCTGGGACAGATTAGCCGGAAATGTAAGCAAAGAAGGCGGTCTCGGAGTAATTAGCGCTGTCGGAACAGGATATTACGAAGACAAAAAATATGCCAAAAAACTTGTTGAGGGAAGACCGCTTTTGGAAAAAGAATTTTACAGCCGTGACGCACTTTTTAAAATTTTTGAAAACGCCAGAAAAATTTGCGGCGACGCACCTCTTGGATGCAACGTATTATACGCTATCAACGACTACGGAAGGGTTGTAAGGGATGCGTGCGAAGCGGGAGCTGACATTATAATTACAGGTGCAGGGCTTCCTATGGATATGCCTGAATATACGAAAGATTTTCCTGACGTGGCGCTTGTACCTATCGTATCAACCGGAAGGGCGTTTAAACTAATAGCAAAAAGATGGGAAAAAAGATACGGAAGAATCCCCGACGCTGTAATCGTTGAGGGACCTTTAAGCGGAGGTCATCAGGGCTTTAAATATGAAGAGTGTTTCAAAGAAGAAAACCAGCTTGAGCATTTGGTACCCGATGTAAAAGAAGAAGTTGAAAAATGGGATCCTGACATCCCTGTAATCGCGGCAGGCGGTATATGGAGTCATGAGGATATCGTTAAATTTATGAATTTGGGAGCCGACGGCGTTCAGCTCGGAACCAGATTTGCCCTTACATACGAATGCGATGCGAGCGATGAATTTAAACAGACTCTTCTTAACGCAAAAGAAGAAGATATCATTTTAATGAAATCACCGGTAGGATACCCTGCAAGAGGAGTAAGGACCGAACTGATTAAAAAAGTTGAAAAAAAAGAAGCGCCGATAATCAAATGTATTTCAAACTGCGTTTTTCCATGTAAAAGAGGTGAGGAAGCCAGAAAAGTCGGTTACTGCATAGCAGACAGACTTGCGGACGCTTATATGGGTGACAAAGATCTGGGACTGTTTTTCACCGGTGCATATGCGTATAAAGCCGACAAACTTCTAAGCGTTAAAGAACTTATGAAAGAACTGCTCGGAGAATAATGAAAAAAATCATTTTCATCAGTTTATTTCTTTTTTCTTTTTTACATTCCGCATGTAACAAATCATCTATCAACAGCGCATACAAAGATTATTACAAATACCAGCAAAAATATATTGCCGCAATTCTCGATAATGACAAACAAAACGAAATAAAAGCCCTTGAAGGGTTAATAGACTGCGGTAAGTTTTTAAAATTCAACGTTGACGATTATAAAGAAAAACTCAAAAAATTACAAACACATAAACTCAAAACAAAAATATACACAAAAAAACCGGCACCCGACGTCACTCCCTCCAATAAAACAAAAAAATTTTCAAAATATATAAAAATTTACTCATACAATCCTTTAAAAATAAAAATACCTGATACAAATATCAGGTACTTTACGATTAAAACCACCCTTTACAAAAAAATAATAGACCTTCCTAACGCGGTAATTTCAAAACCGATTACTAAAAAAACAGGAAATATAAAATTAAAAATAGCCCAGTTTAATAAAAAAACGGTAAGAATCGTTTATTATTCAAAACAAAAATTCACGGTTAAATACAGTATAAAAAACCATATTATAAACATTCAAATCAATCCGTCTCATAAAAAACAAATTATAAAAAGCATTTTACAAAAACCGAAAGCCTTCAAACCACAAAATAAAATAATCGTAATAGACCCGGGACACGGGGGAAAAGACGCCGGAGGCATAGGAGTTAAAAACAGATACGAAAAAATAGCGGTTTTACAAATTGCGAAATATTTAAAAACTTATCTTTTAAAAAAAGGTTACACGGTTTATCTGACAAGAAACAGCGATTATTTTATACCTCTTAAAAAAAGGACTCATTTCGCAAACTTAAAAAAAGCGGATCTGTTTATTTCAATACACTGCAACATAGCACCTAAACACAAAAAAAGTATTCACGGTATTGAAACATATTTCTTATCACCAACAAGAAATGAACGGGCCATAAGAGTTGCAAGACTTGAAAACAAAGAGATAAAAGGGCTTAATTATTTAGACCAAAGGGTAATACTTAATTTTCTAAACAGAGACAGAATCATAGAATCCAACAAACTTGCTATAGATATCCAAAAAGGAATGCTAAGTTCCCTGAAAAACAGATACGGCGATGTTAAAGACAACGGTGTGCGACCCGCACCGTTTTGGGTTTTGGTAGGGACTCAAATGCCGGCGATTCTTATTGAAACAGGATATTTAAGCAATCCTCTTGAAGCATCAAGACTCTTCACACCTGCTTATCAAAAACTGCTTGCAAAAGGAATTGCCCAGGGAATTGAGAATTATTTCAGGAAAAACCCGTAAATTATAATTTTATAACCTTTTACCAACCTTTAACAAAAATAAACCGCCTATTCTATAAGCTCAAATTCATTTTTTTCTGCATTGTAATTATAAACTTCCCCGCTTTCGATAATATAATACCAGCCTATTAAATTAAGTTTGCCCTCTTCCACTCTTTCTTTTACAAAAGGATACGTCATTAAATTATCAAGCTGTTTTATGACATTGAGCTGTTCTATTTCCCATTCCCTAAGTTTAGGGTCTTGTATGTTTTCTACAATTTTTTTTACGTCGTCAATAATTTCAAGCCATTTTTTTACATTGGGAAGTGCCTCAAGTTTTTCAGGCGGATAAAAAAGTGCTTTCAGTCCCCCGCAGTTACTGTGACCGCAGACTAAAATATTTTCAACCTCCAGATATTTAACCGCATATTCAAGTGTGGAAGCAGTACATTTGTAAGTCCCGTCGTTTATCTCATAAGGCGGTACGATATTTGCAATGTTTCTAACTACAAACACTTCCCCGGGCATTGTTTTAGTTATTAAATTCGGCACAATCCTACTGTCACTGCAACCGATATAAAATGTGTGAGGCTTTTGCCCTTCTTTTAATTCCTGAAAAAGCTCTTTATGATTTTCAAAATCTTCTTTTTTAAAATTTAAAACACCTTTAAACAATTTCTCACTCATTTTGCATCCTTTCTATTAGTTTAAGTACGGTATTAAATATTTTTTCAACTGATTTTATATTTACCTTTTCGTTAACTGAATGCGGATTTTCAATTACCGGACCTATTGATGCCATGGAAACGTTAGGAAACCTGTTTTTCAATACGGCACATTCAAGCCCGGCGTGAATTACTTTATATTCTGTATTCATAATTTCTTTCAGTATCTTTGCAAGATCGCTAATTTCAGGCTTCCACGCCGGATATTCCCCCTCAAATTCTATTTCGGCACCAGAGCATTTTTCTTTTATGTACTTTTTTAATTCTTCAAGTTTTTCGTTTGAATTCGCCCTGAGTGATAAAACGATATTTTCATTATCCACCAATGCGAAATTTACCGATTTGCTTACAACCTGAAATTCAAAATCGTATTCGAGCACACCGTGAGGCAGTTTTTTTAAAAATTCCGTGTAATCTTTTGTAATTATTTTAATGTCCCTGCCGTTTTTACTTGCAATTGCAACTTTTGCGTATGCATTAGCCGGAATGGAATTTCTTCTCTCCCCTCCTTTTAGGGAACAAATATTTTTTACCCTGCGAATCATTTCGACAATTGCATTCGGTATGTCTTTGTCAATATCCACACCGCTGTGACCGCCGGGCAGGTTTTCGATTTTCATATCAGCGCAAAATCCGGTAAACTTTTCATATTCCATAGGATATTTAACTTTTACATCCGCTCCTCCGGCACATCCGATATATATATTTTCATCTTCACTGTCAAGGTTTAATAAATATTCGCTTTTTATATTAAGCTCAAGATTAAACGCACCTACAAGCCCTATTTCTTCGTCATTGGTAAATAAAAATTCAAGATTGTCATATTTTTGCATCAAATAAAGCATTATCGCAACACCAATTCCGTTATCGGCGCCAAGCGAAGAATTCTTGGCTTTAAGCCATCCGTTTTCCTCTATAATCTCAATATCCGGCGCAGTTCCCACACACACCATGTCATAATGACTCTGCAGACATAAAACAGGAGTGTTTTTATACGCCAATACATTACCTGCACCGTCAACTTTATAATCATATCCGCACTCATTAATCCATTTGATGATAAACTCTTTCATTTTTCCGGTATTACCGCTGCAGTGAGGGATTTTTGTTATTTGTTTAAAAATTTCCAAAATATTTTCCATATCAATCCTTTCTTTTTTTCCTTCACCCTTCATCCTTCAACCTTTATAACTTTTTAGATATAATTAACAAAAAGGCCTTTTATGAAAATTAAATTCTTATTAATTATCATACCACTTTTTTTCATAGGATGTGTAAATAAAAAAGGCGTTTCACTCAAATATTATCCGGAATGTCACGAATATTACGATTACTATGGTGTTTATCACGAAAAATGCGATAACAATGTGTATAATTTCGACTCGATAAAAAAGAAAAAAGAACTGCCCCCGGTTTGTTTGGACTGCAACTGATATTAATGAAAAGTGAAAGATGATATTTTGCATTTTTGCTTTTAACTTTATTATAAAGGGAAAAAATGAATTTAGATGAAATTTTAAAAGAACGCCGAAAATGGTTTGAATGGAAAAACATTAAACCTATTAAAGAAGAGCTTAATAAATTGAGAATGGAGAATGGAGAATGGAGAATTAATGATGTTATTGAAATAAACACAGATGAAAAATTAATGCCTGAAATTAAAAATATTGCAAAAATGATGAAGCCATGGAGAAAAGGCCCTTTTAAAATTAATGATTTATTTATAGACACCGAATGGAGAAGCTATATTAAATGGAATATAATCAAGCCTCATTTAAACCTTGAAGGTAAAGATGTTTTGGATGTCGGATGTAATAACGGGTATTATATGTTCAGAATGCTTGAAATGAATCCTAAAAGCGTAACCGGGTTTGACCCAAGCGCTCTTTTTAACCTGCAGTTTGATTTTATTAATTCTTTTATTAAAAGCGATATAAAATATAAACTTTTAGGTGTGGAACATGTACCGTTTTACGAAAAAAAGTTTGATACGATTTTTTGTTTAGGTGTTTTATACCACAGACCCGACCCGGTAACGATGTTAAAAGAATTAAAAGCGGGACTCAAACCAAACAGCGAAGTAATACTCGACACGTTAATAATAGAAGGAGAAGAGGAAATTGCGCTATGTCCCGTCAGATATCAGAAAATGAAAAACGTATATTTTATCCCTACCCTAAAAGCACTTTATAACTGGATAGAAAAAGCCAAATTTAAAGAAATAGAATTTTTAGGAAAAAGATATACCGATTTGAAAGAACAGCGTAAAACAGAATGGATTGAAGGTGAAAGTCTGAATAATTTCCTTACTGAAGATTTAAGCAAAACGGTGGAAGGCTATCCGCCGCCGCTTAGGGTCTATTTAAAACTAAAAAATTAAGCTTCGCTCCCTGCGTTCATCATAAAGTAATATACTAAAATAATAAATGCAAAAGTAGTAATAAATGAAGCTGCCAAGATTGTTCCGAATTCCATTTTTTCTCCTTTTTTTTGAAATATAGTAAAATTATACAAAAAAGGAATTAAATGTCAAAACATTTAACCCATACCAAAGATTTAAGCAAAAATGAAATATTACAAATTTTCTCAGATGCAAAAGAGTTTCTTGATTTTAAAAAAAGAGACGATTTAGAAGGTAAGCTGATTATCAATATTTTTTTTGAAAATTCTACAAGAACGAGAAGCAGTTTTGAAATAGCTGCCAAAAGGTT
>Ga0256842_1003495_pt1 | contig 10400 bp, 8 predicted proteins | sample 4559240metaG_FD_185973 | JGI IMG/M metagenome (GOLD analysis project Ga0256842, IMG submission 185973) | Hydrothermal vent microbial communities from Guaymas Basin, Mexico - 4559-240 | ecosystem: Environmental > Aquatic > Marine > Hydrothermal vents | place: Mexico: Guaymas Basin | collected...
GCTGTTTGGAGTCCAACTAATAGATTATATTGGTTTTGCTTTGTATTGGCTTTTAGTTGTTTTCTGGCTGGTTACTTTTATAAAGACTTTTATAAATGCGTACCATGGAACACTGTTTAAGAATTGACCTAATTAAAGTTGAAAGGTGATTGAAAAATATGACAAAAGCGCAATAGTGATAAAGTGTATCTATAAATAATTTATGATGAACTAAATATAAAAGAGTAAAAGTGAGTAAAAACACACTGTATAACTGCTTGGATTATATGGAACTTTTTAATAGGAATTATAAAAAAGCATTGCAGTTCTGTTTTAAAATCTAAACTTTTAAAGAAAAGGGTTAATTGTAATCCTTGATGATGTAGAAGAGATTGTTGAGAAAGATATAAATATTAAGGTGGTTTCAGTGTGCAGGTTTATTTGGCATTCAACCTTTAGAAGAATTTAGCTTATTATGTGTAGATTTTTCTTGCTTATAAATACTGATACATTATCCAATTTCAAGAAATTATTGACTTAAGACAATCAAACAATCTATACTTGACATTATGAAAAATAAAACGGTTTATGTATGTTCAAATTGCGGATATAAAACCACAAAATGGTACGGTAAATGTCCAAACTGCCAAGAGTGGGGAACGCTTGAAGAGATAAAAGATAAATCCACACGCAACAAAACCTCTGTTGATTACAAAAAGCCTCAAAAACTGCAAGATGTGAATATAAAAGAAGAAAGACTCAAAATAAATAAAGAATTTGATAATTTTATAAATGGATTTATTAAGGGCGGTGTATACCTTTTGTCTGGAACGCCCGGTATCGGAAAATCGACACTGCTTTTGCAAATATCTCAAGATTTGGCAAATAACGGCGCCAAGGTTGTATATGTTTCAGCTGAAGAATCTGTGGCTCAGGTTTCCGTAAGGGCAAAGCGTTTGGGCGTAGATAAGATTTATGTTATTAGTGAAAACGATATAGATTCTATACTCGCCATGGCTGAAAATGAAAAACCCGATGTTTTGATTATAGATTCTATTCATACTGTATACTCAAGAGAGTTGGAATCGTCTGTAGGTGGCGTTCAGCAGGTCAGATATTCCGCTGAGCGTATTATAGATGTTGCAAAATCCCGCAATATAGCAACGATTATAGTTGCCCATGTAACAAAAGACGGCTCTATAGCAGGTCCTAAAATGCTTGAGCATATGGTTGATACGGTTTTGTTTATTGAAGGAGAAGATGATTATAGGGTTTTAAGGCTTCAAAAAAACAGATACGGACCAACCGACGAATCGTTGATATTTGAGATGAAACAGAATGGCTTAAGGGTTGTAGATGACCCTACCGTTAAGTTTGTTGAAGAAAAACGCCCGTCAGACGGAATGGTTTATGGGATGGTTGTGGAAGGTAGATATCCTATAATTGTTGAGGTTCAGGCATTATGTGTCGAAACTCCGCTTGCCATACCAAGAAGAGTTTCTGTTGGATTTGATTTGAACAGACTCAATATGTTGCTTGCCGTTGTAGAAAAGAAGCTTAATTTGCCGATGTATAAATATGATGTATACTTAAATATAGCAGGCGGCATAAAGATATCGTCAACGCTTGTTGACCTTGCCGTTGTTGGCGGTATCGTATCGTCGGTAAAAAAGAGAATTTTGCCGCAAAAGACCGTGTTTGTTGGTGAATTGGATTTATCGGGTAATATAAGAATTTTGGAAAGATATAAAAAATATGTAACCAAGATAGAAAAATCGGGTTTTAATGTTGTGTCTTCTATGTCAAATGTTGATGATATCTTTAAGCTTGTTAAGTTTATAAATAATAGTAGATTGTAAAAATAACTTTGTTGGTGTAGTATATTAAAGGGTGATATATGATTGAATGTGTTAATTTAAAAAAGTTATACAAGAAAAAGGTTGCCGTAAGCGATGTGAGCTTGAATGTAAAAGAAGGTGAAGTTGTAGGATTGCTTGGGCCAAACGGAGCAGGTAAAACCACGACATTTTATATGATTGCAGGGCTCGTTAGGCCTGATTACGGTAAAATATATATAGATGGAAAAGACGTTACACATTATCCTATGTACAAAAGGGCTCAAGACGGTTTGTCCTATTTGCCGCAAGAACCGTCTATATTTAGAGGATTGACTGTTGAAGATAATATATATGCCATTTTGGAATTTGTATATAGCGATGCAAAAACTCGCAAACTTGTAGCAGAAAAGCTTATGGCCGATTTAAATATAACCCATATTAGAAGCGTAAAGGCGTATGCTATATCCGGTGGAGAAAGAAGAAGGGTTGAGGTCGCAAGAGCTTTGGCGACAAAGCCTAAATTTATTCTGCTTGATGAGCCGTTTTCTGGAATTGACCCTATAATAGTTGATGAACTAAAAGAAATTATAAAGTCCCTAAAACAGCGCGGTATAGGTATCATCATTACAGACCATAATGTTAGGGAAATCTTAGATATTGTTGATAGGGCTTATCTGTTATATGACGGAAAGATTATAAGAGAAGGTGTACCTGACGAATTAAAAATAGATTCTGAAGTTATAGATATATATTTAGGGAAGAGCTTTTGTAATGATTGATTTAAAAGCCGATTTGAATGTTAATGTAGGGCTTTTACTTACGCCCAATATAGATTTGTCATTAAAGATATTAGCAATGAATGTGCTTGAGGTTGAAGAAAAATTAAAAGAGCTTGCCGAAGAAAACCCTCTTTTAAAGATAGATGACGATATAGGCATTCACAAGCAACCGATAGATGACGATAAAAAATATAAAGAATTGGAAGATTCTTTTAAGGAAAGATTTTATCAAGACGAAAGTGTGGACTTGTTAGAAGTTGTGGTTGCCGATAGCGAAACCTTAACCCAATCCTTGGCTAAACAGTTTGCGTTTGAATACGATTTAGATGAGCAGGAAGGCAAGATAGCTCTGTTTATAATTTACAATTTGGACGAAAAGGGTTTTTTGGATGTTGATATGGATGAAATAGCAGATAAGTTCTCAGTTGATATAGAGATGGTTGAAAGAATTAGAAGAAGTGTTATGCGGCTTGAACCCGTAGGCTGCGGCTCTATAAATACTATTGAGTTTTTGAAGTTTCAAGTGGATATATATGAAAGTAGAAATTCGGAATTGTTATATAATCTTATTGAAGTAATGTATTCCACAACCAATCCAAGTATTAAAAAGATTAAAGATAAACTTAAAATAGACGATAATATGCTTAAGGAATTATTTGAAGAATTGTCGAATTTTTCATTTTATCCTTTAGAAAACTATGCGGTTGTTGATAATAATATATATATAGAGCCGGATATTTATATAAAAAAGGTTGGAGACAAATATGTAGCTATTCTGAATGAAAAAAATTTAAGCAGGGTGCATATAGATGAAAATCTCTTTAATGAATATTCAAGTGATAAGGAAGCCAAAAAATTTTTAGAGGATAAGTACAGGCAGGTAAAACAGTTTATACTTGCTGTAGCTCAGCGCAATAAAACGCTTTTAAAGACGGTTAATTTGATAATAGAAAAACAGAAGAGGTTTTTTGAAGATGGTGTCATTATGCCACTTACGAGAAAGGATATAGCCAATGAGCTTGGATATAACGTATCCACTATAACAAGGGCTGTTAGCAATAAATATGTCGAATATAACGGAAAGATAATACCGTTAAAGGAATTTTTTTCATTCGGTGTTGGTGAAAATGTTTCTAAAGACTTTATAAAGAATACAATTAAAAAGATGATAGAAAAGGAAGATAAAAATAATCCATTAAATGATGATGAAATAAAAAAAATTTTGGAGGGGCAGGGTATAGTGATAACAAGGAGAACGGTAACCAAATACAGAAAAGAGTTAAGGATTCCAAACAGTAGGCAAAGAAAATGTCAGATAATATAGAAAACATTTTAAGGCTTTTGTCGTCTAAAGGGTATAAACCTTTAACCGAAAGTGATATTAGAAAAAGATTGGGTATTAAAAAACACCAGAGAAAGGCTTTTTATAAGGATTTAAAAAAATTAAGAAGGCAAAAAAAGATTATAAAAATAGCTAAGGATAGATACATATTAGCTCCAAGAAACGCCCATTCGGGACTTATTAAAGGGGTTCTTATTAAAAAGGAAGGGAGTTTTTTTGTAGTCAATAATGAATGCGAATGCAGGCTTCCAAAATTGATAAATCCGCAGCACGCCTTAGTTGGTGATGAAGTTTTGATAAAAATGGAAAAGAGGCGTTCAGGTTTTATCGCAAGGATAACGAAGATTTTGTCAAGAAAATATAAAAGCATAATAGGATATGTTAAAAAATCGCCGAACGGTTGGATGTTGGTGCCTGTCGATAGAAAGATAGATTTTTTTATTGACATAAAGGATAACGGTGGTTTTTCTTTGAAAGAAGATGTGGTTGCTTTGTGTGAGATATCTAAATACCCGCTAAAAGGGTTTAGGGCTTATGGAAAGATATTAAAGATTTACGGCAATATCTTTGACGATTCGATAGATTTTGATGTTGTTGTGGATAAATACAATCTGCCGCATACATTTAATGAAGATATTAAAAGCGAAGTTAAAGCTATAAATGAGCCTAAGGGTGGTGATTTTAAAGATAGAAAAGACTTTAGAGATTTGCAAACAATAACTATAGACGGAGCTGACGCAAAAGATTTTGATGATGCCATAGACATAGAAAGGACTAAAGACGGATTTAGGTTGTATGTTCATATAGCTGACGTCTCTAACTATGTCAAACCGTTGAGCGCTTTGGATAAAGAAGCCTTGAAGAGAGGATTTAGTGTATATTTCCCAGGAAGCGTAATACCAATGTTGCCACATGAACTATCGGATGATGTATGTTCTTTAGTTCCCGATAAAGACAGGCTTACACTTAGCGTCATTATGGATATAGACCCAAAAGGAAAAATAAAGCACTATAAATTTACAAAAAGCGTTATAAGAAATAAGAATAGAATGACATATAAAGGCGTTCAGGATATTTTAGATAACAAAGTTGAATGCGAACCCGATTTAAAAAATAGATTGAACGATATGCGTTTATTGGCTAAGGTATTGAGAAAGAGAAGATTTTCTAAAGGGAGTATAGATTTAAATGTTCCTGAGCCTGAGTTTGTGCTTGATGGTGATAAGGTTATAGACGTCAAAGAAAGGCCGAGATGGTTTTCTCATTTTCTTATAGAAGAGTTTATGCTTGCAGCCAATCTTTGCGCTGCTGATTTTCTTTTTAGGCATTATAAAAGCTATATTAGAAGGGTTCATGACGAACCGGATATTAAAAAGATACATCTACTTGCTATGTTTTTAAAAAGATTAGGCATTAAATATAACTTTAACAAAGACCATATAAGCTCTAAAGAAATTCAAAAGCTTATAGAATCAATAAAGGATGAATCAAAGAATAAGATTGTTTCTTATCTTGTTTTAAGGTCTCTAAAAAGGGCAGAGTATTCTACCGAAAACAAACGCCATTTTGCTTTAGGTTTTGACAATTACACACATTTTACATCTCCCATAAGAAGATATTCCGACTTAATTGTTCACAGAATGATAAAATCCGTTTTGGATAAAAGCTATGATTTTAAAGAAGATTTGGAGTTTGTGGTTGATATGATAAGAGAACGTGAGCTCGTTACTGAAGAAGCAGAATTTTATATGGACGATGTAAAGTCGGCGGCATTTATGAAAGAATATCTTGGTGAGGAATTTGAAGGAACAATTGTTAGTATCATACCATCAGGTCTTTTTGTGAGACTGAATAAATATTTTGTTGAAGGCTTTATTGCTGCAGAAAGAATAAAGGACGATTACTATGAATATCGAGAAGAGCTGTTTTCTATGATTGGGAAGAGAAAGGGTAGGGTCTATAGGATAGGCGATACTGTCAAGGTTGTACCTGTTGCTGTAAATAAATTTGCTGCTGAAGTAGATTTTATATTTGCGCAAGATATGGATTATGAGAAACGTAGTTAGTGTTGGTTTTGGCAATTTTGTAAATAAAGAAAGGATTGTTGCGATAGTCGCTCCAAATTCTACACCTATAAGAAAACTAAAAGAGCAACTCAAAGATGACGGTAAGATTATAGATGTAACGCAGGGCAGAAAAACACGTTCTATTATTATTATGGACTCAGGCCATATAATTTTAAGCGGCATAGCCGTAGATACTATTGCAGAAAGGGTAAATGACGAGTGAATTTGATATTTGTAATATCATCACCTACAGGTGTTGGAAAAACAACCATATGCAACATAGAAAATTCAAAGGATAACGGTACAAAAAGGGTTATAACGCATACCACAAGAAAACCAAGGGCAAACGAAAAAGACGGTGTGGATTATTATTTTGTGGATAAAGATGAATTTAAAAAAGGTTTGAAAAACGGAGAATTTGTAGAATATGCGATTGTGCACGGAAATTACTATGGCACAAGCAAAAAGGCTCTAATTGATGTTCTAAACATCGGCTACGATGCTTTGCTTGCGATAGATGTGCAGGGTGCTAAAAATGTTATGCAACAATTTGACAATGTTGTTAGTATATTTATACTACCGCCGTCGTTTGATGTGTGGCTTGAGCGGATAACAAAAGATAATTTAAGGGATGATGTTGATATAAGGCTTAAAACAGCATTGAACGAGCTATCACAGATTGAGTATTTTGATTATTGCATTATAAACGACAATTTAGACAGAGCTATTGCAACACTTGAGAGCATTATTGAATCTCAGAGAAATAAGATGGAGTTTGTAAAGTCCGAAAGGATGAAACTTGTAAATACTTTAAAAGAAGATACCTTAAAATATCTAAAGGAGGATTGAAAAAATGAAAGATGTATTTGTTCCTGATTTAATAAATGGTGCTTTGAAACATTTTCCGAGTAGGTATGAGCTTGTTAGAGTTGCTGCCATTAGAGCAAACTCTTTAATAAAGGGAGATGCTCCACTTTTGGATAAAAGAACTGTAGCGAATCATAAAAGCACCATAATAAGTTTAATGGAAATAAAAGAGGGTCTGTGGAAGAAAAAATAGACGATAACATTCTAAAATTATACAATGAACTAAAGCAAGAAATAAATACCGAAAATGTAGATTTTGATAAATTAGATAAGGCTTTTTTATACGCATACCAAAAACATAAAGGACAAAAAAGAGCGTCCGGTGAAAGCTATATAATTCATCCCATTAATGTAGCAAAAATAGTAAATCACTTTTATCTTGATGACAATAGCTTAATAGCTGCATTGCTTCATGATATATTGGAAGATACCGATACTAGCCCAAAAGAGATAGAGGAAGAATTTGGTAAGGATGTTTTGTTTTTGGTAGACTCTTTAACCAAAATAGGAAAGATAGAGTATAAAAGCAAAGAAGAAAAGCAAGCGGATAATTTCAGAAAAATGATAGTTGCAATGGCTAAGGATATCCGTGTTATACTCATAAAACTTGCCGATAGACTGCACAATATGAGAACTATTTGTTACTTAAATCAAGAAAAGCAAAAAAGAATAGCATTAGAAACAATGGATGTTTATGCGCCAATTGCCCATAGGCTCGGCATATACTGGTTAAAATCTGAACTTGAAGATATAAGTTTTAAATATCTTTATCCGAAAGATTATGATTATCTTGAAAAGAAGGTCAGGGAAAGTCTCGCCAAGAAACAAGAAGTTATAAGCTACATAGAATCAAGTGTAAAAAAGGATTTGGAAGAAGCGAATTTAGATTGCGAAGTTAGTGGAAGGGTAAAGCATCTCTATAGCATATATACCAAGATGCAAAGAAAAAAAATTGACTTTGATGGTGTATATGATTTGCTTGCCGTAAGGATAATAACAAAAAACGAAGCTGATTGCTATGCTGCCTTAGGTGTTATACACAAACGATACAAGCCGTTGCCGGGAAGATTTAAGGATTATATAGCTTTGCCAAAACAAAATATGTATCAATCTTTACATACAACCGTATTTGGACCTAGCGACGCCGTTGTTGAAATACAAATTAGGACAAGACAGATGCATGAAGTGGCAGAAGAAGGTATTGCCGCTCACTATAGATACAAAGAGGGCTTAAGGGTTTTAGATAAGCATGAAAAACAATTTCTGTGGCTTAGAAGATTGCTTAAGTGGCAAAGTGAAGTAAAAGACGCTAAAGAGTTTTTAAATACCGTCAAGGTAGACCTTTTTAGAGGAGAAGTTTATGTGTTTACGCCTGCCGGAGATTTAAAGGTTTTGCCAAGAGGAGCAACCTGCATAGATTTTGCGTATGCCATACATACGGAAGTTGGAAATCACTGCATAGGCGCAAGGGTTAACGGCAAAATGGTGCCATTAAAAACACAACTTGCAAATGGAGATATAGTAGAGATTCAGACCCAAAGCAGCCACGAACCGTCAAGGGATTGGTTAAAATTTGTAGTAACAAGCAAGGCAAGAAGTAAAATAAAACAAAAAGTTAGGGATAGGGAAAGAAAAGAAGCTATAGAAATAGGAAAAAATTTACTTGCAAAAGAATTATATAAGATAAATAAAGGACTTCAGGAATTTATAAAAGAAAATAAAATAGAAGATGTTTTAAGCTATTTTGGGTGCAATACAATCGAAGAACTATTTGAAAGAATTGGCTTTTTAAAGGTGCATCCGTCGTCGGTTATAAATAAATTTTATCCCGATAAAAAGAAAAAACAGATAAAGTCCCCCGCAAAAAAAGAGGTTTACAAAATCAAAGCAGACGGTATAGATAATGTAGTTGTTAAGCTTGCTAAATGCTGTTCTCCTGTTGTGGGAGAAGAAATAGTGGGATATGTAACAAGGAATAGAGGGATAGTTATACATAGAAAAGATTGTGAAAACATACAGAATTTAGGATATGATTGCGAAAGACTTGTTGATGTTGAATGGGATGATGGTAGGCATGATAAACTACCGGTTGATATAAAGATTACCGTATTTAATAGATTGGGTGTTCTTGCATATATTACTCAATCGGCTACCGAACTTTATCTTAATGTTAAAGATATAAAAATAAAATATATGGATGAAAATGAAGAAAAAGCCTTGATACATCTTAAGGTTGAAGTGGAGAATAAAAAAGAAGTGGATAAATTCATAGAGCTTTTGAGTAAAAACGAGAGTATTATAGATATAAAGAGAGGCAAAAAATCGGTCTAATAAAATTATTTGATTGTTTCACCCATTTTGAATATCGGAAGATACATTGCTATAACCAAGAAACCTATCGCGCCTCCAAGTATAACTATTATGATGGGTTCTATCATGGTTGTTAGATTTTTTACGGTGTTGTCAACTTCTCCTTCATAGTAAACCGCTACTTTTTCTAACATTTCGTCAAGCGTTCCTGTTTCTTCTCCAACCGATACCATCTGTATAACCATATCTGGAAATTCACCGCTTGATGCCATTGCCATAGAAAGGTTTTCGCCTCTTTTAACCATGTCTTTCACTTCCATTAATGTTTCTTCCAAAATTACGTTATTTGCGGTTTTGGCCGCAATGTCCAAAGCTTCAAGTATATCTATTCCGCTTGCGCTTAAAGATGCAAGAATTGTTGAGAAGTTTGCAATAGAACCTTTTCTGACAAGTATTCCGAATACAGGTAGATTAATAAGAAGTTTGTCCATGAATTTATGGAATCTATAACTTTTTCTATAGAGCAGTTTTATAAATATAATAAAAGCTATAATAGATGCAATTATATATATTACGTTTTTTCTCATAAACAGACTGATGTTTATGACTATCTGGGTAGGAAGCGGTAATTTCATTCCGCTTGATGAATACATATCTGCAAATGTTGGTATAACGAATGTCATAATTAATGCTATAACACCTATCGCCACAATGGTAACCATTGTTGGATAGATTAAAGCACCCTTTATCTTTCTTCTTAAAGCTATCCTTTTTTCTGTCATCTCAGTAAGACGCTTGAGTACTCCTTCAAGGTTACCTGTTTTTTCGCCTGAATCCACCATATTTATATACATATCCGAAAAGATATTCCTATGTTTTCTTAATGCATTTGATAGAGTGCTGCCGCTTTCGATATCATTTTTTATTTCATATATAATTTCACCTAACTTTTTGTTTGATGTTTGTTCGGCTATGATATTTAAGGATTCATCTAAGGGTAAACCCGATGCCAACATTATCGAAAGCTGCTTGGTGAATACAAGCGTATCGTTATCTTTTATCTTTTTTTTCAAGAATGGAATCTCTATATCCTTTGGTGCTTCTTTAATTGATATTATATTAATCCTTTTATTCTTAAGCTTAATCATAGCATCATTTTTATTGATTGCTATAATTTCACCTTTTCTTTTCTTGCCTTTTAAATCCGTACCTTTCCATT
>Ga0256842_1003496_pt1 | contig 10398 bp, 10 predicted proteins | sample 4559240metaG_FD_185973 | JGI IMG/M metagenome (GOLD analysis project Ga0256842, IMG submission 185973) | Hydrothermal vent microbial communities from Guaymas Basin, Mexico - 4559-240 | ecosystem: Environmental > Aquatic > Marine > Hydrothermal vents | place: Mexico: Guaymas Basin | collected...
ACATCTTTGTTTAATCCGAACGGGGCTTATCAGGGCAGTGCTGTCATCACGCCCACGATGAAGGCGTCGGTGTAGCCTTTCTTCTTAAAGAAATCCCTAACCTCTTCCGCTTCCGCTCTCGTAGCAAAATTACCCACTTGAACCTTATACAGGTTATCCTCAGGCTGGATGATGAACTCGTAGCTTGGGAACTTCTTTTTAAGCTGCAGGAGAACGTCGTTTGCCCGGCGATAGGACGTAAAGGCGAAAAGCTGGACGCGATAAACGAAAGTCTGCTGTCCGATGGACGGCGTTGGGGACGGAGTCGGTTTCGCAGGTTTGCTCGGTTTTGGGGATGGAGCCGGTGGCGCTGGTTTCTGAGTTTCGGGCTTGGTCGGTGTGGGCGCAGGAGCGGGCGGCGCTGGTTTGGTAGTTGTCTCGCCTATTAGAGGTTGAGGTGTGGTGATAGTGCTTTCAGCTTCCGATGGAGCAGCAGGTGACGGCTCAACAGGCGGTGCAGGTGGTTTTTGCTCGGTGATCTGACTTGGCTGCGGAATACGTAAAACCGGCGCCTCGCCGGTACCCGACGATTGAGCCGGTTTCTTGGGGACACAACTTGCAAGAACAAACGCCCCCATCACAAGCCCCAGTATAAATTTTTTCATAAAAATTCACCCCTCTGTTTTCCAGCCATATTTCTTGACAAACTTCTCTATGCGGCCGCCAGTATCCATAGTGGCCATCCTTTTCAGTTCCCCTGTGTAAAATGGATGGCACTTCGAGCAGACCTCTACCCTGATCTCCTTTTTGGTAGAACCTGTGACAATTACGTTTCCACAGGCGCAGCGGATAACGGCATCCTCGTAATAAGTCGGATGTATCCCCTTTTTCATTCCTGTTCACCTCCTCATTAGCGGGCGTTAATTATAGACACATCGCAATTTCCCGTCAAACTGACGGGGGCAAGTAGCCTTCAGGAACTGGCAAAACTTAGCATCAACTCTTAAAATTTCGACCCTTTACAGGAACACAGATTATGAAAAAATCTGCCAGATATCTAATCCTTGCTTGCTTTTCAAGCCTCTTTGTATGGGGGCTTTACAGAATAATCATTTTCGCAGCTGGTAATGCCGTTCTTCCAAATGAGATAGTCAGAATTTTCCTTTTTTCTGCCTTCGTTTTGCTATATCCAGTTTTTAAAAAATATCAACCAACGTTCCCTCACATCGCGGCCATCTGGTTTTTGATGTCATTGATTTTGTGTTGGCTGAAAAATGAGCAATATCTCCGATTCGTGAGCACAGGATTTGATCTCGGCATAAGGGCTAACATCCTTTACAACATAATCAAGCACGGGAGGGTATGGGACAGTCTGAATCAGGCTCATGGGTTCTCCGGGCATTTTTGGCCAGCAGCGTTCCCTCTGGCTTTGCTCCTAAAAATATGGTTTGATCCGAGAGTTCTTTTGTTTTCTCAAGCGGTATGGCTGGCATCCGCCGTATTCCCTCTGTTCCTGATAATGAAAAACGATGAAACTCCATCGGATTTTATGTGGCTCTTTCTTGTCATGTTTCTGCTGAACCATTATTTTCACAACATAAATTCATTCGATTTTCATCCCGAATCACTGGGGACAGCGCTTGTGCTGTGGTTTTTATATTTCACGGAGAGGGGGTCTTTTGTAATAGCATTGATACTGATGGCTGCTGCGTTCACACTGAAAGAGGATATACCGATAGCCTTTGGTTCCCTCGCCCTTTACGGCTTTTTTTACGATAAAAAATTGCGGAAATTCTGGATGACTGTGGGGGGATTGTCCCTGATTTACTTCATTCTCGCACTGGTAGTTATATCCAACTACGGCTCGATCGGGGAATCGATTTCCACACACTATGCATTTGAGCCTCTTCCTTTCAAAAGGCTGGAATATGCTCTTAAGTTTTTCGCTTCCATGGGATTTTTGCCGCTTTTGTCTCCATCCAGAACGCTCATGTTCATCCTTCCATTTTTCGAACATATACTTTCAAGCTGGAAACCGCATTTTCATCTCAGCGGTCAATATACGGCCATGTTATTACCAATTTCGTTCTACGTCGGGATTAGAAACTCAAAGCTCTTATCAAAAGGGCATGCTGAGGCCCTCATTGTTGCAGGGATTTTGATCTCAATACTACAATTCAACGTTAAGAAATACTTGCCGGATAAGGCGCAATTGCCATTGGTCAGATATGAAAAGATAGACTCTTTGCTCTCCACGCTGCCCGATTCCATGCCTGTAGCGGGTGGCAACCATATCACGCCGCACATCGCTCTGAGGGATAGCACATATCAGTTACCGCTGGTGCTGAATGCAAAGCTCATTGTGGTAGATACCACATGGCACGATTTTTACCCGTTAGATGAAAAGAGATATAGAAGCATGGTCGATTCTCTGTTAAAGAATGGATTTGAGAATATCTCCAACGATCTTGGGCTTATGATGCTAAAAAGGCGATGATTGAACTTCTGATACTGCAATACCATAAAGTGACCGACCGCTTCGAGATGGGCGGCACCAGAGTCACCACAAGCCAGTTCCGCCGCCATGTAGGAGAAGTCAGTCGGTGGGGCTACCGGCAGCTGGAACTCGATTCCCTCACTGGTGGTCTTCCTAAGGGCCGTTATGTCCTCTTCACATTCGATGACGGATTTGAATGCGTTTACTTTAACGCTTTTCCTGTGTTACAAAAATACGGTTACAAGGGGCTTGTCTTCCCTGTGGCGGGTTTTATCGGAAAGGAAAACGAATGGGATGCATCCTTCGGGATCAGGTTTAGGCAGATGGATGCCTGTCAGCTCAGAGAACTGGCAAAGCACGGGTGGTGGATAGGCTCACATACGCTGACCCATCCTGACTTGAGGAAATTGGATGACAGAACGCTCAAAAAGGAACTTATTTCGTCGAAAAAGTTGCTGGAAGACATAATCGGCGCTCCAGTGATTTCCATATCTTACCCTTTTGGCCTCTATGACCATAGGGTCCTGAATTTTGTCAAAGATGCCGGTTACCGATTGGGATTCACTTCCCGAAGGAATCTTGTCCCCAACTGGAGCAGGCCACTTGAGATAGAAAGGCAGGGAGTATATCTGATCGACATGTCACTATCCCCTAAAATGGACCGAACTTCTCCAATTTTTATCATGGAATCGCTCAAGCAGATCACCATAAATCAGTTCGCACGGCTTAGCTCTCTTGCAAAACACGATTTGCCAATCTTGAGATGGATATCTGGTATGAGGAAGTAAAGCTCACACAATCAACCTATGAACCGCGACTTTGCGGTAAAAACTGATAGGTATTTTACGGATTCTTATTGTATCCCCGTTTTCGGTGGTAAATTTTTAACACATCACCGTCAAATTCCTCCACGTGGGAGAGCCTCATTTCGTTCACAGCATTCTCGATGCCAAGTTGGAGACCGCCAAAAGCCGGTATCCCTTGCCCTATAATCTTGGGAGAGGTAAAGATGTAAAGTTTATCGACAAGATTTTCAGCGATGAGCCGACCGGCGACAGCGGAACCGCCCTCGAACAGCATGGACTGAATCTTCTCAGAGGCAGCATGTTCGATTAAAGCATGGAGGTCAACCCGGCCGTCAGAGGCTTCCCTGAGGGGCCACACCTCAACGCCCCTGACAGCAAGTTCATCGACCTTGGATTTTTTCTCAAAAGCGGCCTTTTCGGTCGTCGCGACCACCGTTCGGAAATCCTGAGCCGTCATAACCAGATTGGAATCAAGCGGTATCCTCAGCTTTGAATCGAGCACGATCCTGACAGGAGGGATCGGAGGGTAGAAATCCCTTGCCGTGAGCATGGGATCATCAGCCATGACCGTGCCCACACCGACAACTATTGCATCGTATTCGCCTCTGAGTTTGTGGACATATCTGCGGGACAGTGAGTTAGTTATCCACATGGAGTGGCCCTTCGAGTCAGCTATGAAGCCGTCGAGGGTCATTGCGAGTTTGAGGGCTACGAACGGGCGACCGGTCTCCATGAATTTGAAGAAGACCTCATTCAGTTCCCGGGCCTCCTCCTCAAGCACCCCAACGGTGACGTCGAGTCCGGCTGCACGCAGTTTCTCAACCCCCCTGCCGTGCACCACCGGGTTGGGATCGAGTGTAGCGATGACTGCGCGCTTAAGTCCTGCTTCGATTATGGCATCAGCACAGGGAGGCGTTCGGCCGTAGTGAGTGCACGGTTCAAGTGTGACGTAAATCGTTCCGCCCCGAGCGTGTTCGCCTGCATCCGCGAGTGCAACCCTTTCGGCGTGCGGCAAGCCCGCCATTTTATGATAGCCAACGCCCACAATTCGTCCGTTTTTGACTATCACCGAGCCGACCATGGGATTGGGGCGTGTGAATCCTCTGCCAAGCTCGGCAAGCTGGAGGGCCAACCTCATGAAATCCTCATCCAAAAATTTATGGACACATTTAAGGTCTGTGTATCGCATGGGGTGAATTATAAAGAGGGACTCGCACGGAGCATATAACTGAACAATGGGCGTTTCCTTCCGCATCTCACACTCCCATGATGAGATTGAACTGGGATGTCGAGAAAGAACTCGGGTTGGGAGATATTACCCTTTTTCTGCTCTGTCCGCATTCTAAAATTTTGTGGGCTTTCAACGACCTTACCCCTATCAGTTTTCCGTAAGTTTGTAGTGCGATGCTTTATAATTTTGCCATCCTTCAGGAGGATTATCGATGAGAGCCATAATAGTCCACGGTGGTGTCAGTGAGCTGAAGAAGGAGAAGGTAGAACGTGCTGTTAACGGCGTTAAACGTGCGGTTGAGGCCGGATATGCTGTCCTGAAATCCGGTGGCGATGCGCTCGATGCCTGTGAAAAGGCCGTCAATGTCCTCGAAGACGACCCGGTTTTCAATGCCGGGACAGGTTCGGCGCTAACCCTCGACGGTCAGTGTGCGATGGATGCCTCCATCATGCGCGGCTCCACCCTTCAGGTCGGTGCGGTGGCCGATGTCAGAAACGTAAAGAATCCCATCAGCCTTGCCCGCAAGGTGATGGAGGAGACGGACCACGTGTTGCTCGTCGGCGAGGGTGCCGAGAAGTTCGCAAGGATCATGGGATTCCCGGAATACGATCCGATAACCGAGGAGCGCCGAATGGAGTGGAAAAAGCTGATGGACAGGGTGATGAACGGTCGTTCCCTGAAACACTGGAAAAAGCTGTCCGAACTCATCAAAAAGCATCCTGAGATTCTTCATGGGACGGTCGGCTGCGTGGCGCTTGACGAGCGCGGCGAGATAGCCGCCGGCACATCCACAGGCGGCGTTTTCCTGAAACTGTTTGGCCGTGTCGGCGATACCCCTATCCCCGGCGCCGGGACCTATGCCACGATTTACGGAGGCGCTTCTGCAACGGGCATCGGGGAAGCAATGATGCGAACCTTGCTGGCCAAAACCGTCGTGGACTTCATGAAAATCGGGCTTTCCGCTCCGAAAGCTGCGGAGGCCGGTATAGACCTCATCAACAACACCGTGAACATGATGGCCGGAATCATAACAATTGACAGGCACGGCAACATAGGATTTGCCCACAACTCCCGAGACATGATAGTGGGTTTCATCAACGAAAACATGGATTCCATCGAGATTTCTGGCATTCCTGAAGATTGGAGGAAGGATGATTGACAGCTTTTACATCGATGAAATTATAAAAGAGGCGGTTACCCGCGTCTTTGACATAGTGGAATGGGGCAAGGTGGACGCCGATGGTCCATGGGTTTTCGTTGGAAAATTTCAGGGCAATCCCGAAGATGGTATCGAACTTCTCAATGAGATATTCAGGCCCCTGAAATTGATGGTGGCCGTCCGTAGGACGAAGGATGGGCTTTACAAGATCATCATATCCAAAGCCCCACCGGTGCCCCGCCAGAATATCTGGGTCAACGTCCTGCTTTTCTTCCTCACGCTGCTTTCTACGTTCTTTGTGGGGTCATTCATGGTGCTTACCCACACCCCGCATAACCTTGGCCAATTTCTGCTGGGATACAAATTCGCCGTTCCGCTGCTTCTGATATTGGGCATCCATGAGCTTGGACACTATTACCTTGCGAGGAAGCACGGGGTTTATTCCACCCTGCCTTATTTCATCCCGTTCCCGCTCAACATGGTGGGCACACTCGGCGCTTTCATAAAACTCCAGTCTCCTATTCCCTCGCGTAAGGCGCTGCTTGACATCGGGATCGCCGGCCCGATTGCCGGGCTGATCGTCGCAATTCCCGTCACCATAATCGGCCTCATGCACTCGATCGTGGTTCCACTGAGCAGCCTGACGGGCAATGCTTCGCCCATCGAGTTCGGAGAGCCGTTGCTTTTCCTTGGTCTGAGATACATCATCCTTGGTGCCGAGAGTTTCAAAGACAGCGCTGTGCTTCTGACGCCAACTGCATTTGCGGGCTGGGTCGGGTTTTTCGTCACGTCGCTGAACTTGCTGCCAGTTGGCCAGCTTGACGGCGGGCACATCCTTTATGCCGTCTTCGGGAAAAAGCACCTCACGATATCCCGCATAGTGGTTCTGATCCTGATAATCCTCGGCGTAAAATGGGTAGGCTGGCTGATCTGGGCGATCCTGCTGATCGTGCTCGGCATCTCCCATCCTGAACCTCTGGACGAGGTTACGCCTCTTGATGGCAAAAGAAAGGCCCTTGCAGCGCTTGCACTTGTAATGCTTATCCTGACCTTCGTGCCCGTGCCGATAAAGGTCGTCCAATAATGCCCCACTTTCAGGTGGGCGATTTCTGGAGGGAGTCATGAGCGATAAACGTTCAGAACTTAATGAACTTTCCGCAAAACTGCACCGTTTTTATCGAGGCAAGATTCAGGTGGCGCCGAAGGTGCCTGTCAAAGACAGAACGGATTTCTCGGTGTGGTATACCCCCGGCGTTGCTGAGCCGTGCAGGCACATTGAGCGCGAGCCTGACCTGTCGTTCGAGCTTACCAATCGGGGCAACACCATAGCGGTCGTATCCGACGGCACCCGTGTGCTGGGATTGGGTGACATCGGGCCGTTAGCCGCCATGCCGGTCATGGAGGGCAAGGCCCTGTTGTTCAAAGCGCTTGGCGGCGTCGATGCCGTTCCGATCTGCCTCAACGAGACCGATCCCGATAGGTTCATCGAGATCGTGAAAGCGCTCCAGCCGTCTTTCGGCGGGATAAACCTTGAGGATATCGCTCAGCCCAAATGTTTTTACATCCTGGAACGCCTCAGAAAGGAGATGGACATCCCGGTCTGGCACGATGACCAGCAGGGCACGGCGGCGGTCACGGTGGCGGGATTGATAAACGCCTCAAGGGTCGTCGGGAAGCCGCTGGAGGATATGAGGATCACCATGCTTGGCGCCGGAGCCGCATCGACCGCAACGCTCAGGATACTGCTCCTCGCCGGCGTTAAGCCCGAAAACGTGGTCATCGTCGATTACTACGGGATTATCCCGAAGGACGTCGATGAACTGCGTGAGAGATACCCTTACCGCCATGAGCTTTTCGCCATGACAAACGGTCGGGGAATCAGCGGAGGGATGGAGGAGGCGCTTCGTGGAGCGGATGCTGTCATCGCTTACACGGCTCAGCCCGGCCTGCTGAAACCCGAACACATCAAACTCATGGCTGACGATCCGATAGTTTTTGCCGGTTCAAACCCGGTGCCCGAAATCTGGCCCGAGGACGCAACGGCCGCCGGGGCAAGGATTGTGGCAACCGGCCGCTCGGACTTCCCGAACCAGATCAACAACTCGCTCGGATTCCCCGGAATCTTCAGAGGCACGCTCGACGTCAGGGCCAGAACGATAACCGATGAGATGTGCCTTGAGGCGGCCAGAGCGCTGGCAGATTTTGCCGCTTCCCGCGGGCTGGACGAGGAGCACATCGTCCCCACAATGGATCAGCCTGAGGTCTTTATCGAGGAGGCTGTCAGGGTCGGATTGAAGGCCATCGAACAGGGGATCGCACGTCGGGAACTCAGCGAGGCCGAACTCAGAACGATGGCGGAATCCCACATCCGCGCCGCAAAGAAGCTATCCGAAACCCTGCTGGAGAACGGCCTGATAACCGATTGGAGGGACATGGAGCAATGAGGAAGTTGCTCTTCCTGCCCCTGCTCCTTCTCGCTGAATGTGGATACAAAGCGCCGCCGCCCGGAAAACTTGAGTTTCAGGGGCCCGGCGTGAAAATCCTTTCCCCTCAGCCGTCGGACACAGTCAGGGATACCGCATGTGTCGTTTTCAGGGCCAGCGACCCGTCGAAGGTCGGCAAAACCGTCCTCTATGTCGAGGGGAGCAGGGTGGCCGAACTGGAAATATCCCGTCCCGATACGGCCGTCATCGGAACCCTCTGTTTCGATTCAAAGGCATATTACGACGGCCAGCTTAGGATTTTCGTCTCTGCTTACGATTTATGGGACAATCAGGCCAATTCGGATACGATAATCGTTTATGCGTCCAACGGTCGTAAGGCGGAGGGCGAGGTGATCGACACCCTGACTCCTCAGGGGCCTGCTCCGGCTCCCCGGCGCAGGTGAATTCGGGAAAATAGAACGCCCCAAGCTTTAAAATTCTGGACTGCCGAAATCCCTGCCGGGACTCGGCCCTTTGAAACATCGTTAATTCCAAATAGGAGGGTGATTTATGGATTACTTCCTCACAGAAGAGCAGCAGGAACTCAAAAAACTTGTCCGCAGGTTTGCGGAGGAGAGGGTCAGGCCAAGATGGAAGGAACTTGACGAGGCTCACGAATTCCCGCGTGACCTGATCGAGGAGATGGCCCGGATGGACCTCTTCAGGATCTTCGTTCCGGAGGAGTATGACGGGTTTGGTTCATCTGTGATGAACATCGTCGTCGTAGTTGAGGAACTTGCGCGGGTTGAGCCGGGCCTTGCGGTCTCTTTTGCCGCGGTCGGGCTCGGGACTATCCCGATCGTGCTTTACGGGAGCGAGGAGTTGAAACAGCGTTATCTGCCCAGGATAGCCAACGGCGAGCTCATTGCCGCTTTCGCGCTCACCGAGCCAAATGCCGGTTCCGACGCCGGCAACGTTCAGACAAAGGCCATTCGCGACGGTGACCACTACGTCCTCAACGGGACAAAGATATTCATCACCAACGGCGGTGAGGCGGACATCTACACGGTCATCGCATCCACCAGACCGGACAGGGGGATGCGCGGGCTTTCCGCGATCGTCGTCGAAAAGGGCACTCCGGGCTTCAAATTCGGCAAGAAGGAAGACACCATGGGCATCCGCGCATCGGTTCAGCGTGAATTGATTTTCGAGGATGCCCGTGTCCCGGTGGAAAACCTCATCGGCAAGGAAGGACTCGGATTCAAGATCGCAATGGACACCCTCGACCATTCAAGGCCCGGCGTTGCGGCTCAGGCGGTCGGAATAGCTCAGGGCGCAATGGAGGAGGCGGTCAAATACGCACATCAGCGCGTTCAGTTCGGCGAGCCTATCATAAACTTTCAGGCCATTCAGATGATGGTCGCTGACATGGCGACCCAGATCGAGGCGGCGAGGTCGCTGGTCTATTCGGTGGCCAGATACATCGATTCCGGGGCAAAAAGGTATTCCGAATACTCGGCGATGGCCAAACTTTTCGCTTCGGACGTGGCCATGAAGGTCACCACGGACGCCGTTCAGGTCATGGGTGGCTACGGCTACATGAAAGAATACCCTGTCGAGAAATTCATGCGCGACGCCAAGATCACCCAGATTTACGAGGGCACCAACCAGATTCAGAGGCTGGTCATCGCCAGGGAGATAGCCAAAAAGTATCGTTGAGGCAAGACATGGCATACCTTCTGACGGTTTCCGGGCTGAGGGGGATTGTGGGGCGAGACCTGACGCCGGATGTGGTTCTGGAATACTCGGCGGCGCTCGCCACGCTCTTCGGCCCGGATAAAACTTACATCGTCGGGCGGGACACAAGGCCACACGGCCCGACATTCAGGGACGCCGCCATTGCAGGCATATCAGCAGTGGGGGGAGACGTCATCGACGTGGGGATCGTGCCCACCCCCACGCTCCTTTTCAACGTGAGAAACTGGATAGAGGACACCGGGGGCGGCATCGTCATTACCGCAAGCCACAATCCGATCGAATGGAACGCCCTGAAGTTTGTCAGGCCCGATGGACTGTTCCTGTTCCAGAAGGACGTGGAAAAACTGATCGAAATCTACGAGCGGAAGTCGTGGGAATGGAAAGAATGGAATGGTGTCGGCCGTATCGAGGAATACGCCGGTGCGATCGACAACCACATAAACGCTGTTGTGACATCCGATTATCTGGACCTCGACTCCATCATGGATGCCGGGCTGAAGGTGGCAATCGATGCCGTCAACGGCGCCAACTGGTTCGCCCTCCCG
>Ga0256842_1003497_pt1 | contig 10398 bp, 10 predicted proteins | sample 4559240metaG_FD_185973 | JGI IMG/M metagenome (GOLD analysis project Ga0256842, IMG submission 185973) | Hydrothermal vent microbial communities from Guaymas Basin, Mexico - 4559-240 | ecosystem: Environmental > Aquatic > Marine > Hydrothermal vents | place: Mexico: Guaymas Basin | collected...
TACTGGGGTTAAAATTTTCTCTATATAATAATTAAGTTGTTCCGGAGAACGAAATTTTACATCCGCTTTTTCTATTCTGCCCTCTCTTTCAACAAAGACTAAGTCCGGACCGTTTATCATTATCTCTGTAACCGATGGGTCAGCAATCAGAGGTTCTATCGGGCCAAATCCCAAAAACTCTTGTAATAGATCCTTAACAATCTTTTCACCTTCTTTTTTTAACCCCCATGGTAAAAACTTCTGGCAAAGATTAGTTATCCTTTTTTCAATAGTTGCGTCATCATTTACCTCAAAAAAATCTACCGGCAGGACATCCAAAAGTTTCATCCTTATTTCATTCTTTAACTGCTCATACTCTTGTGGATTCACTTAAATACCCCCTCTTATAAAATCTAAGGAAGACCTTATCTCCCTTTCTTCCACGTCATCAGACACCAAAACAGAACCAATCCTTCGGGGCAAAACAAAACGAAACCGCCCCCCAGAGAATTTCTTATCCCGCACTAACGCATTCCAAAACCTATCTTCATTTACATTATATCCCAGTCTTTTGGGCAAGCCAAATTTATCTATAACCCCTTCTATTCGAGATAATGTTTTCTCCGATCCAATCCCCTTTATCAGAGAAATATATCCAGCGGCAACCATCCCCAAGGCAACTGCTTGGCCATGCGAGAATCGATGATTAGATTCTATTTCCAATGCATGCCCAATAGTATGGCCAAGATTCAGAATAAACCTCAATCCCTTTCTTTCTCTTTCATCCTCAGAAACCACCCGCGCCTTTATTTTAACACATTCCTCCACAAACCATTCCCAGTCAAAACTCATTCCCTCTACCTTTTCCAGATATGTGAATAAGTCAGGAGAACGGATTATCCCATATTTTATCCCTTCAGATAACCCCTCTCTCATCTGTTTTATATCCAATGTACTTAAAAACCGAACATCTATTAAAACCAATGCTGGCTGATGATAAACTCCAACTATATTTTTACCCGATGGCAGATTCACCGCAGTCTTACCTCCTATTGAGGAATCTATTTGAGATAGTAACGTCGTAGGAATCTGCACAATAGGCACACCACGCCGATACGTCCCAGCCACAAATCCTGCCAAATCACCTACAACGCCACCCCCAAAGGCAACAATCAGGACCGATTTCCTGTCCTTATCCAAATCTGCTACTCTCTTGATTACATCGGCAAAGACAGGCAAAGACTTTGCCTCCTCTGAATCCGGAACTATGATAAGATAACCTCTCTTCCATCCGACCTGTCTTAATACAGGGACTAATTCCTCACCCCATAGATCAAACACCTTTTGATTGGATACAACTATCGGAATACGGGGATAGAACTTCTTCTTGTATTCCCCAACCAACTCTTGCAAGATCCCATTTCCAATTAAAACTGGATATCCTGGTGTAGTATTAACCATTACCGTTCTCATCAACAATATCTCCTCTTAAGCCAAATATAGCCCCCAATCAAAACTAAGACAAAAGCAAATATAAGAGGGTAAAACTTTGCCAGATACTGTTTAACCAAAATCTCATTAGCTCCTACATAAAACCCAATCAATGCCAAGACAATAACCCATATCCCTGCCCCTGCGCTTGTATAGAGTACAAACTTACCCAAATTCATCTTCCCCAACCCAGCCGGCAGGGAAATATATTGCCTTATTCCCGGCAATAACCTCCCAATAAAGGTAGTTATCTCACCGTGGCGGGAAAAAAATCGCTCCACTCGCCTCAAGTGCGAATCACTAAAACCAAACTTAGTTCCTAAGGATACCACAGCCGGTCGCCCCCAACGATAACTCAGATAATAATTAAAAAGGGCGCCCAGTATCGAACCAAAGACACCAGCGAAAATGACACCTAACAAATTAAGATCCCCTTTTGAAGCCAAATACCCCGCAGGCGGGATAACCACCTCGCTGGGAAAGGGGAAAAAAGAACTCTCTAAGGCCATCAACAAAACAATAAGACCATAATAAACCACACCCTCCATAACTTGTTAATTTTAACATAAAATCAAATGAGTATTGCATAATATGTTACGCAAATCAAAGGTAGTGACAGGCAACAAAAAATATAGAAACCATTAAGCATCTCTTTTTCAGTCTAATTGTACCTTTTCTATCTTCTTTCAAATTAGGCAATATACCTTTGTTTTTCCCAAATCTACTTTTAAACCAAGTAGGTTTCTTTATGATTTATTACACAACACTCTGGGGACTATCCCTTCTTATCTTTTGATAATCCACCATAGCACAGAAACGCAATAAATACCATTAATCCTCAAATCTTCTCAAATAATTCTTCAAAAAAGTGTAAACATCTTTATCGAAATGTTTATTTGTCCTGTCAGTAGCAGCCAATTCATTATGCAAAAGAACAAAGAAAAAAGGATACTTCTTATCAATATCCAGCCATAATTGGTAAACCATCTCTAATGCCTTTTTAAAATCCTCTTTGGTCCTAATTTTCTTACCAGTGGGGCCTAACAAAGGCCAATCATCACCAAACCCTATGTGAAGATTTTTTATATCCAATGAAGCCAAAAAATTAACTAACCGAGGGAAACCCGTGTTTGCAAACTCATCTTCTTCTTCAGATATACCTTTAAAGAGGATGTAACAGTTATTATTCACAGCATATTCAATTATATTTTCTGCAATTTTTATATTATCCTTAACATAATATCCCCTTAAAAATAGAGGCGTAACTGTTAGGATTAACTTCTTATTACTGAAACATTGATTATAAAGATCTATTACTTCCTTTACATATTTCTCCCAAACTTTCAATGTCCAACCGGATTTTATAAAAGCAGATGTTGCCTCAGGAGCAGGTTGAGCAGTTAAATATCCTATGTGGCCTATTCCAATTTCTACATATTTAACTGCAGGATTATCATTATAATGTTTTGCTAATCTCTTTACATATGAAGCATATATTTCTAAAAACTTATCATCCCACACCTCAGGGATTTTCACCTCTCCTCTTTTTTCTGAAAAAAAGGTAATGTAAGGAACCTCTTGAAGAACCCATTTAGGAGTAACTAAATTACCCCCTTTTTGCCCATATGGGATAATCCGCAATACGATGGACTTATTAGACTCTTTCCAGATATTCACTAACTTGTCTATTTTGGAAAAATCGTATTTGTCAGGGTAAGGTTCTACCTCCGACCAAGGAACAATTATTATCACAGCATCTAATAATTCATGCTGAATAAATAGATTCGGCCTCTTACAAGACAATTTGTAGTGAAAATCAAAAAACAAGACATCATCCTCACTTGACACTCGTCTACTTTTATCATCATTGATTCCTTTCTCTTCTAACAGGGAATCGGCCTCTTTAAGAAAAGAATAAGATGCATCTATGTTCCCTTCTTTATAGAGCCTTTTGGCCTTGTGTATCAAACTTAGGATTTCCTGAGGAACACCCTCTCCTTCACTTTTAATTTTCTTTATTTTCGATCGCACCTTTTTAAATTCAAACCTTACATCCTTAGAAGTAACCGCAAACAAATTAACAACACAGAAAAAAGTACAACACAGTGCCAAAAACATAATACTCTTTTTCATTGAATCATCCTCCCTCTTCTTTATGCTTCCAATTACATAAATATTATATAACTATTCATTTCCAATATCCCTTTACAAAGATACCATCCTCCCGATATTCCTCTTTCACAATTCTTCCCTTTTGCCTTATCCTTGCCAGAATCCCTGCCTGACTGTAAGGGATAAGGGCCTCTTTATATGGCAAGACAGGAGACAATAAAATAGTAAGTTTTTCCATCAATTCCTTAAGGCCCTCCCTTTTAAAGGCAGATATACAAACTGGGTTCGGGACTACCTTTTCTATCTCATCCAGTAAAAATTCTGGAGCAATATCTATCTTATTTATCGCTGTCAAAATAGGCTTATTATTTCCTATTCCAATCTCATCTAAAACCCGGAAGACTGCCCGACGCTTTCTATCCCAATCTCCATCGCTTCCATCTATCACCAAAATCAAGGCATCAGAGAAAACAACCTCCTCTAACGTCGCCTTGAAAGCCTCCACAAGATTATGAGGCAGCCTATCTATAAAACCAACCGTATCAGAAAGGATTGCAACTCTACCATCTGAAAGATAAATTCGCCTTGCTAAAGGATCTAATGTAGTGAACAAATCATCCGAAACCTTTTGTTCAGCCAAGGTCAGGGCATTTAATAAGGTCGACTTCCCCGCGCTCGTATAGCCTATTAAACTCACCGTAGGGATCTCTACCCGTTTTCGAGAAGAACGAATCCGTTCCCGATGTGCCCGATACCTCTCAAGTTCTCGTTTAAGTTTATTTATTCTTTGGGCAATACGCCTGCGATCCACTTCTAACTTAGTCTCACCGGGCCCCCTTGTGCCAATCCCTCCTCCCAATCGGGAAAGCATAATCCCTTTACCCGTCAATCTCGGCAAAAGGTATTCCAACTGGGCCAATTCTACCTGCATCTTACCCTCTAAGGAATGGGCATGTCGGGCAAATATATCCAGAATCAACTGAGTATAGTCTATTGTCTTAACACCCAAAACATCCTCTATATTCCTCTGTTGACTCGCTTTTAAATTTATTCCGAAAACCACCAAATCCACTGGAGTATTATCAATTAGTTCTTTTAACTCTGCCAACTTACCCCGTGTAAGATAAAATGCAGGATTAATCTCTCTTAACTCGACCGCAAGTTCTCCAACAACTTCTCCTCCTGCACTCTCAACCAACATACGCAACTCTTTTATATAAGTAGAGGCCTTTCTTTTTTCATTCGGTAAGACTACCGTAACAGATAAAACCCTTTCCATCTTTCTCTCACTCAGAATTGCTAACAAACTCCAAAAATTGTGAAGCATTATCTTTAAGGAAGTTCGCTTTTATCCTATGGATGCGCTCGGATAGATAAGGGTGGGTACGAAAATAATTTATTGGCCTCTTATGAGAAGAATACCTTTCTTCTTCATCTAACCGCTTAAATAAATCCACCATAGCCTCTACATTATAGCCAGCTCTTCGCATATATTTAGCCCCTAATTCATCAGCCATAAATTCGTCTTGTTTCGAATAAGCCGAAAACAATGCCTGAAGAGAACCAGAAACACCTTTAGTCAATTCCTCATTACCCGAAGCAGCACTGGCAATAACACCTGCCAGGGCCAAATAACTTGCCTGCATACGCTTTATCCCGTGTTTGGCTACAATGTGGCCTATCTCGTGGGCAAGAACCGAAGCAATCTCATCATCACTCTTACAAAACTCCACCAACTCTTTGCTTATGAAAACATATCCCCCTGGCAAAGATACTGCGTTTTTATCTGGAAGATCGACCACAACAAATTGATAGGGAATATCCTTTCTATCGCAGACACTGGCCAACTTCTTGCCTATCTTCTCTATCCGTTCCTGAACTTTATCATCCTCTATTGGTGGGTAGGCCTCCATAAAACTCTGGGCAACGCGAGACCCTATCTCCACCTCTTTATCTGGCGGGTAAAGAATAATATCTTTTTTATGCGTTACCAAACTATATTCGCTACAACCTGCTGATAAGAAAAGTAACAGAGAGGCAAAAAACAAAGGGAAATATCTATTGAACCTTAACTCCATCTACCGTGGTAAGTTGACGAAATCTATCTATTATCTGCCAAGTCCTTGAACCAGGACGCCCATCTCCTATTATCCTATCGTCTATTTTTACTACTGGTATTATCTCCGCCGCTGTTCCAGTTAAAAAGACCTCCTCAGATGTGTAAAGGTCATATCGGGTAAATCTTTCCTCTCGTACTTCCATCCCAATTTCCAATGCAATATCCATCACTGTACGAGCAGTAATGCCTTTCAACACTCCAACTGAAGTAGGAGGGGTTACAAGGTTATTACCCTTTATCATAAATATATTATCTCCCGTACACTCTGCCACATAACCTTCGTGATTCAGCATCAAGGCCTCTTCATACCCCCTGTGAATTGCCTCGATTTTTGCCAGTATGTTATTCAAATAATTCAAAGATTTCACTTGAGGATTAACCGCTTCAGGGATGTTCCTTCTGATAGGAACCGTTATTATTTCTAACCCATTTTTATAAAGTTCCTCGGGATATAATTTTATCTTATCAGCGATAACCACAACCGTGGGCCGAGGACATTTTCTTGGATCAAGCCCTAAATCTCCAACACCACGACTCACTACGACCCTTATATATCCATCCGAAAGATTATTCTTCTTCACTGTATCGACTATAGCAGAGATTAATTCATCTTTGCCCATAGGGATATCAAGCATAATCGCCCTCGCTGAATCGTAAAGCCTATCTATATGCTCTTTTAACTTAAAAATACATCCAGAATACATCCTTATACCCTCAAAGACACCATCACCATAGAGATAACCATGATCTAAAACCGAAATTTTGGCCTCTTCCTCCGATAAAAACTGTCCATCTATATATATAACCATTCCACAACCCCCTTATGTGAACCAAAATTATTACTCTTTTCTATTTTAACATGATAGGCCTGAGTTTGCCATCACGCAATTCCACCACCCTATCCATCCGCATCGCTATCTCCTTAGAATGCGTTGCTAAAACCAAACCCGCACCTCCAACACTACAGGCACGAAGTAAAAAATCTAACACCCTTTCTTGCAAATAAGGGTCAAGACTCCCGGTCGGTTCGTCAGCCAAGATCAAACTTGGCCTATGCACTACAGCCCGTAAGATAGCCACTCTTTGCATCTCTCCACCTGAAAGATATCTTATTTCTCTATCAGCAAATGCCCCCATTCCAAAATCTTTCAACAAAAGCAATGCCTTTTTGTAAGCAGACTTTCTATCCATTCCTATCAAAAGCAACGGTAAGGCTACATTTTCTACCACAGATAACTCAGGTAATAGATGATAGAATTGGAAAACAATCCCTACATTACGTCTCCGCCAGAGGGTCAAGGAGGCCGGATCTTCTCTCCTTATCTTCCCCTTCCAAACAATCTGGCCAGAATCAAATTTATCCAAACCTGCAATTATATTCAATAAAGTACTTTTCCCTGATCCAGACTTCCCTACAATCGCCACCGACTCTCCCATAGACAAGTTCAAATATAAATCCTCTAATACGACAATACTCTCCTCGCCTTGATAATAAGTCTTCTTGATCCCTTTTATCTCTAAAATAAACATATTGGTACTGCTGCAATCAGATACTTATTCAAAACCTGAAACAAAACTGTTTATAGACCAATAAGTTAGAATAAAAAGAACGAGCCTCTTTGGCAGGGGGGTATTGTCACGCGAGTGACAGGAGAGGGCACTTTTGGGACTTCTCTCGCACCAAAGAGGCTCGCTTATATTTATAGCACATCCCACACCTGATTGCAAGAGAAAATCAGACATCGCCCAATTCTTTCAAAAACCCCTCTACAGCATCCTTCCAAGGCCTTAATACAACACCTTTCTCTGACGCTAATACACTCCACCCTGGCCGTTTTGCTCGAGTCGGAAACTCATTTGAACTAACAGGGATAACCCTTGCATCAATTCTCGAACAAGAAAGTAGATAGCAAGCAAAATCATACCATGATACAGATCCAGAATTGACGACATGCAAGAGACCTGTTTTCCTTTCTCTCAAGATGTTATTCCATATAAACTCAGATAGATCCGAGGCATAGGTAGGGCTGGTGATAACATCATTCACCACCTTGACCACCCCTTTTTCTTTAGCCAAGGACATAATCTTTAAAGGGAAATTTGAACCCTTCCCTCTTGCACCCCACCGGCTATAAAGTCCAGATGTTCGTATAATGGTAAAATTAGACAAATAAGATTGAATTACCAGTTCTCCCGCTAATTTCGACCTTCCATAGGAATTTATAGGGTTGACATAATCTGACTCTAAATAAGGGGTTTCCTTTTTCTTACCGTCAAAGACATAATCAGTGCTTATATGGATCAACCATATCCCCATCTCTTTGCACACCCGGGCAAGGTTCATTACTCCAATACAGTTTACTCTAAAGGCCGCATCCGGATCTAACTCTGCCTGTTCCACATCAGTATAAGCCGAACAATTGACTATAACCGAAGGAGCGATCTTTCCTATACAGGAAAAGACATCAGATTCCACAGTGATATCAAGTTCCTCTTTATCAAGGCCAACGATATCGATCCCATCGGGTGCTGACACCATCAATTCTCGTCCCAGTTGCCCTTTGGAGCCAATAATCAAGATCTTATCCATCAAACACCTCGGCATCTCTTAGATAGGGAAGATTACGATCTTTGGGTGAGATTATGAATTCATTAGAATCATATCTCCAGTCTATACCAATATCAGGATCATTAAATCTTATTCCTCTATCATATTCAGGAGAAAAATACTCATCTACCTTATAGGCTACAATCGTATTATCCTCTAAAGACAAAAAACCATGTGCAAAACCTCGTGGGATAAAGAACTGCCGTTTGTTTTCCCCGCTTAATTCCACCATTACCCAACGTTTGAAAGTAGGACTCCCCTTCCTTAAATCAACCGCAACATCCAAGATCGCCCCCCTCACTACTCTAACCAACTTGGCCTGAGGCTTAGGGTAAGTTTGATAATGCAACCCCCTTAGCACAAACCTATGGGAAAGAGACTCATTGTCTTGGACAAAGTTGATATTCAACCCAGTTAATTCTCTAAATCTATCCATTCTAAATGTCTCTAAAAAATATCCCCGATCATCTACATAGACATCTGGCTCGACTATCAGCACCCCTTCTATCTCTGTCTTAATTACCCGCATCGATCCTCCTTATCCTCTCCCACAAATAATCCCCATAAAAAGTTCCAGATAAACGCCCGGCCAAACGTTTTAACTGTTCTATATCAATCCACCCATTGTTAAAGGCAATCTCCTCTATACACCCTATCATAAGACCGGTCTTATTCTCTATCGTGGCAACAAACTCCCCTGCCTCCAGAAGGCTGTTATGAGTACCCGCATCAAACCACGCAAACCCCCTTCCCAAAAGTTTTACCTTAAGTCGTCCCTCCTCAAGATACCTATTGTTTACCGAAGTAATCTCTATCTCCCCCCTATCTGACGGACAGGCCTCTTTAGCATACTCCACCGCCATAGAATCATAAAAATACAGGCCTACCACAGCAAAATTAGATTTTGGAGATCGGGGTTTTTCCTCTATAGATATTACCCGTCCTTCTGAATCAAACTCTACCACCCCAAATCGCCACGGATCCTTAACATTGTAACCAAACACATAGGCCCCACCATTTTCCTCTATATCCGCCATTGCCTCTTTTAAAATATAGGTCAAATCATGGCCAAAAAATATGTTATCACCCAAGACATAGCATACCGACTCACCCTTCAAAAACTGTTCCGACAATATCAATCCTTCTGCCAACCCACGAGGAAAGGGCTGAATAACATACTCTATTCTCATCCCCAATTCCTCTCCATTCCCCAACAAAGCGCGGAATTTATCGAGATCACCGGGATTGACCACCAGCATAACCTCCCTTATACCACACAACATCACCATAGAGAGAGGATAATAAATCATAGGCTTATTATAAATCGGCAAGAAGTGCTTATTTATTGGCCCAGTTACCGGCGCCAATCTGCTCCCACTTCCACCAGCCAATACTACAGCCTTCATATTAAAATCCCGATTATTTAATCCAAAACCACATATATGGGCAAACAAGGAACTATGGATACGTATAGATTATACATCAAGGCATATATTCCACCAAGACTTCTTCTCTCCACACAAGGGTATCACTTTAGCGTAGGGACAGAGAATAACACATCTTATAATATCATTGCATATCTTCGATAAATTAAGTTCTGTTTTTATTCTCAAATTCAAGGTTATCACTATTTGATAGGGTTAAGATTCTTGGATATACTTTAAGTATGCAGATTAAAAATATTTTTGAAAAATATATAAAAATATTGATGGTCCTCTATATTCTCGGGACACTATCCTGTTCCACTCTTTTGGCCGGAGGGAAACCAACTTTTTTGATAGGACTCCAACTGCAAGATTATTCCTACATCGTATCACCTCAACCACTTTATCCTAAGGAAAGAAGAATTCTACAAGAGGCCTTCATATTAGGGAGCAAATCCACCACAGATCTATGGGTCAACTTGCAATATAACTCACCCCAAAGATTTGTACTCTCTCCTGAACTAAGAGGCACAGATCTATCTCAAGCACTCCTTGAATTTGATATCAAACTTAAAGAGTCAGCCCAAAAGATAATACAAGAGGAATTAGAAATCACAAACGACACTAAATTGCGAATTCAGATCCAACCTACTACCGTATGGATA
>Ga0256842_1003498_pt1 | contig 10396 bp, 4 predicted proteins | sample 4559240metaG_FD_185973 | JGI IMG/M metagenome (GOLD analysis project Ga0256842, IMG submission 185973) | Hydrothermal vent microbial communities from Guaymas Basin, Mexico - 4559-240 | ecosystem: Environmental > Aquatic > Marine > Hydrothermal vents | place: Mexico: Guaymas Basin | collected...
GCGGTGAAGACGGTCGTGGTTATCTGCCGACCCGCAGGTACGCCGTCATCATCGATGAAGCGCACAGTTCCCAGTCGGGCGAAACAGCGACTGAACTTAAGGGCGTGCTGGGTGGTGCCGAACTTTTCAAAAAGGCGAAGGAATTGGCCGAGGAAGAAGGCGAAGTAGAGTTGGAGCGTCTCTTTCGCGCCATGGCCAAGCGGGGCCGCCAGCCGAACATGAGTTTCTTCGCCTTTACCGCCACGCCAAAGCACAAAACCCTGGCTATCTTCGGACGGAACGGCGAGCCTTTCCACCGTTACACCATGCGCCAGGCCATCGAAGAGGGATTCATCGAGGATGTGCTTAAGCATTATGTAACGTACAAAACGTACTTTCGGCTGATCAAGAAGGCCGAGGATGATCCCAATGTCGAGCGCAAGAAGGCCGCCAGGGCGCTGGCCCGCTTCATGCGGTTGCACCCGCACAACATCGGCCAGAAAACCGAAGTGATGGTCGAACATTTCCAGCAGCACACCCGCCACAAGATCGGCGGTCGGGCCAAGGCCATGGTGGTGACCGGATCACGACTGGAGGCTGTGCGTTACAAGCAGGCGTTTGACCGCTATATCGCTGAAAAAGGCTATCCCATCAAGAGCCTGGTGGCGTTTTCCGGTACGGTGGAAGACGACAAGGTGCCGGAGAAGACCTATACCGAAGTGGAAATGAACAAGGGGACCAGGGAAAAGGAATTGCCGGAGACTTTTGCGGGGCCGGAATACCGCGTGCTGCTGGTGGCGGAAAAATACCAGACCGGATTTGACCAGCCCCTGTTGCATACCATGTATGTTGACAAGCGGCTGGCCGGTATCCAGGCGGTGCAAACCCTGTCGCGCCTTAACCGGACTCATCCCCTGAAAGAGGATACCTTTGTCCTTGATTTTGTGAATGACCCGGATGAAATCCGGGAAGCTTTCCGCCAGTACTACGAAGGCTCAGTTATGGGTGAGGAGGTAGATCCTGACCGGCTCTACGAAGTCAAGGCAGAGCTGGATGCTTCCGGTATCTACCTTGAATCGGAAGTGGATGAGTTTGCACGGATCTTTTTTGCCCCGAGAAAGCGGCAAAGCCCGGCGGATCATAGAAAGATGAATGCGATTCTCGATCAGGCGGTGGCCCGGTTTGTCCATCTGCGGAACAGCGAAGAGGAAGAAGCGGACAATTGGCGCGGCAAGACCCAGGCGTTCCGTAACCTCTATGGCTTTTTGAGCCAGGTGATCCCGTATCAGGACAGCGACCTGGAAAAACTCTACACCTATTTGCGCCATCTGGCTTTGAAACTGCCAAAACGGAAAACCGGACCGGGTTACCAGTTCGATGAAGAGGTGGAACTCGATTATTACCGCCTGCAGAAGATCAGCGAAGGCTCGATAAACCTGAGCGATGGGTATGCCAGGCCGCTTGACGGGCCAAGGGAAGTGGGGACGGCCGAAGTGCGTGAGGAATATGTCAGCCTGTCCCGTCTTGTCGATATCATTAACGAACGGTTTGGCACTGAGCTCAATGAAGCGGATCAACTCTTTTTTGATCAGATTGCCGAGGCAGCCAGCCAGAACGAAGATTTGCGCAAGGCTGCTGAAGTGAACCCCATCGACAAATTCCAGCTTGTCTTCCAGCAGGTACTGGAATCGTTGTTTATCGAACGTATGGAACTCAACGAAGAATTATTCATGGATTACATGAGCAGGCCTGAGTTGCAGGAGTTGATTTCCAAGTGGCTGGGCAGCCAGGTTTATGATCGTCTCGGAGGCTTGAAAGGTAGCGAATGATGTGTGTTTCTTGGGAGACATCCACTGCTGTCTCACAGTTTCAGATGAGTGATAACTGTTCAAATTCACAGTCATTTTTTGTGTCCGGCGGTCGAAACAGGCTCATCAAATCGCGCCGCTCGAACAAATTAAGCTGCAATATTCGCAACATACGCTGCAACGAAGTCCCGAGTTTCGACTGGAACTTCAGAAATGAGAGCACCAGATACGCACAGAGGGCGATCCAGAGCTGAGTCTTGACGGCGTTCATTGACGTACCGAGAAAGCTCTTTGTAGTGGTCAAGCAAAAGCCGCTGATTTTGAACTGGTTCAGGGCCAAGGGGCGACTTTCCAGCGGTGCGGTAGAGGGGATGAATCTGAAAGTAAAACTCACTATGAGAAAAGCCTACGGTTTCAGAACCCTAAAATGCCTGCAAATCGCCTTATATCACGACCTTGGGCAATTACCTGAACCAATGTATTTCCACAGATTTTGCTGACGAGCCTTAAACAAAAGGACTATCTTCCGAAAGTAAAGTAGGTTCAGGTTTGCCTATAAAGTAGCCCTGCATCATAGATACTTTGCCGTTAAGATATTCAAAAGTTTCTTTGTTATGCACATACTCGGCAATGGTCTCAACATTCATACTTTGTGCAAATGGCAAAATAGCCTCAAGCAGTTGCTGCATCTTGGTATCATGAGTTATGTTTTGAATGATTGAGGCATCAATTTTGATGAAATCAATATCAAGTTTTGCAATTTGTGCAAAATTGGAGAAACCGCTCCCAAAGTCATCGAGGGCGAATTTAATTCCACTCTTTTTGAAATAGCTTATGAACTTATTGATCAGTTCAAATTCACTTAAAGCTTCTGTTTCGAGAATCTCTATTGTCAGTCGTTTTGCTGTATGTGGATATTTGACAATAAGTGTTTCCAAAAAGAGTTTGACTGTTTTATCTTTTATGTCTGTCGTCGTTAGGTTAATACTAAAATTACACTCCATATCTTTGAAAGTCTCAAAAGCTTTGTAGAGCATTGTTTTTGTAAATTCTGTATAAAAAGGAGCTTGAAGCAGCGCTGATAAGAAATCTTTTGGTTGAAGAATGTCCCCACGATACTCTACGCGCATTAAAACCTCATATTTTATGACCTTGTTAAGCTCCCCACATCTGTAGATAGGCTGATAGTATGGAATAATTCTGTCAGAAATCATAATTTCTTTGAGTTTGTGTACCATTGTCAGCTCATGACGATACTTTTCGACAAGTATTTTAACCTCATCAGTACTGATGAGCTCCTTTTTGTGGCTGTTTACAAGTACAAGTTCACAGGCTTCCAGAGATAACTTCTTAAAATTATCATAAGCTCCATAAAAATATATTTGATACTCAATACCAGTTATTGTTACGAAGATAGAACTATTTAAATTTTTAAAAACTGTTTTCGCCTCTTCTTCGCTGCGCACCAAAACAGCAAACTCATCGCCATAAATGCGATAACTCTTAACAGCGGTTTGAAGTTTGAGAAATGCAGCCACTTTTTTGAGCAGTATATCTCCGATATCGTATCCGTGGAGCAGGTTTATCTTGGTGAAACCTTTTATATTTACAATGAGAATAATTAGATTGTCGAGGCTTTCTACATCTTTAATCAGTTGAAAACGGTTAGGAAGAAGCGTTATCGGATCAACGTAGATGGAAAGAAAGATATCTTCAACGAACATGCTTCCAAGAAGCGTAACCATCTTTAAAAAGAGCGCTATCGTTTCTATGTAGGTGAGTACAAAATAGAAATACTCTTTTTTGTTAAAAAAATTCAGCGCAAGCTCGGCAGAGCGATATAGTTCTTTGTTTGTTACAAGAAAGTTGTTTTTTACATCTTCATCATCAAAATAGATACCGGCCTTTTGGTTGAGATATTCTATAAAAGGCTCAATTCTCTGGGCAATATCCGGAGGGGGGCTTTGGTGGAGCAAGTGTTCTACCAGCGCTTCAAGCCAGTTCAAAAGCTCGTCGACTATACCAAGATCCTTACGACCTACCAGATTTGGATTATTATGGATACCGAGTTTGAGCAGCTTTATCTCTTTGGGAAGGCGTTGTTTTAAATAGCCTTTTGCAAGAATATTTTCATTGCGCTGTAGTATTTTTTTATCCTTTAAGGATAGTTCATAGGAAAATTTGTCAAGGAGTATCGCAAGCTGAGAAAAGGTAATGGAGTTGTCATAAACTTCCGACCCCATTTTCTCAATTACCGACCTTTTGGTTGAATTGTTGGAGATTTTTGCAAGCAAATCTTCTAATAGAGCTTCATCTTTCATATCCATCCACTCGTCCGCAATCCTCATATCTCATACCTTTCATGAACCATAACATAGCTATTGAGTTTACTCAAAAACAAACTTGATCGAAAATAATCCCGCCAGATGGCTTTAACGGTATATTTCCCTGCCAAAAAAGTCTCGCGCGGGGGGCAGGAATATGCTGATAGGGGGGCTCCACTGATTCAGGTTAACGACAAATACCGCTATTGCCAATATTCAATTATTTATTGCAGCAATATCTGGCAGTTACTATTGTTTTATTGCGGTGTGTCGGAGTCGGGTGGGAAGACCGGTATATATATATAAAATGGGTTGGTAAATCTCGCCTGTCTGGTGTAAGCTCGCGATAACTGTGACTGCGACTACTTCTGATGCAGCCTGCGGTTATCTACGTGATGTTGATTCAGGAAACCTGCTTATGAGTGAGCCACAAAAATACACGGTGATGGTTGTAGATGACAGCAAGCTCAATATTGAGATTCTGGTGGCGCTGCTCAGTGACGAATATGACATCATGGTGGCCAGGGATGGGCAGTCTGCTCTAAGAATAATGCGCGAAAATGTTCCCGATCTGGTTCTGCTGGATATCATGATGCCCAAAATGGACGGTATTGAAGTGTGCCGTCACATGAAGGCGGATTCGGTGCTGCGGCATGTGGATGTAATATTTGTTACTGCCATGGGGGAGGATTTTGACGAACAACACGGTCTTGAAGTAGGAGCTGTAGACTATATCACCAAGCCGATTCGCCCCAGCATTGTTAAGCTGCGCGTGCGTAATCATCTGGAGTTGCGCCGTATTCGCCGTCAGTTGTTGCAACATAATCATGAGCTGGAAGAGAAGGTGTGCCAGCGTACCCACGAGATTCAGCGCATTCAGGATGTTACCATTGAGTGCCTTGCTTCCATTGCCGAAACGCGTGATCCGGAGACCGGTGGCCATATCCAGCGCACCAAACACTATGTGAGCCTGTTGCTTGATAAAATTATGCTGCAGCATCCGTGCTGTCCTGATTTGACACCGGAAATCGCCCAGATGATTGTCAAATCGGCGCCATTGCACGATATCGGCAAGGTGGGTATTCCTGATAGTATCCTGCTGAAACCCGGCAAACTGACCGATGAAGAATTTCAGATTATCAAGGCTCATCCTTACTATGGTTACAAGGCGCTGCACAAAGCGGGCGGCAGGCTTGGTTCCGGAAGTTTTCTCGATGTAGCCGCTGATCTCTCCTATACCCATCACGAAAAATGGGACGGTTCCGGTTATCCGCGCGGGCTCAAGGGGGCGCAGATTCCATGGAGTGGCCGCTTGATGGCGTTGGCAGATGTCTACGATGCTCTGATAAGCCGCCGATCCTACAAGGATTCTTTCTCTCACCAGCGGGCAGTGGAGATTATCAGTCGGGGGGATGGCCGCACCAAGCCGGATCACTTTGATCCGGTGGTGCTGGAGGCGTTTATGGCCAACCACAGCATGTTCGAGCAGATAAGCAGGCGCTACAGTGATGAAGAATGACGCCGGTCGTCTGGAGTACGATGGTACGGCAACGAGGATAAAGCACCCGTTGGCGATAACTGTCGGTCTGGTGCTGTTGTTTTCTCTTGTTGCCGGGTGGTTGCAGGCAAACTATTTTCATCATCAGCATCTGGTAGCTGTAGCCGACGAAGAGCTTAACGCTCTGACCGCCGAGATCGACGGAAAAAAGCTGGAGCCGGTTATTGCCGCCACCAGACGTCTGAGTCAACACAAAGTGGTGGCGGAAACCGCCGCAGGCAGGATGAAACCGGACAATGGCGCGGTTCTCGGCATTCTTGACAACGCCCGTTTTCTTCTCTCCTGTTCACTGGTATATATTCTCGACAGTGCCGGGAACACTGTTGCCTGTACTCCGTACGCCAATGGCAGTAAAACCCTCACCGGCAAAAATTATTCTTTCCGCCCGTATTTTACCGAGCCTATGCGCAGCGGGGAAGATTTTTCCTATATTGCCGTGGGGGTGACCACCGGTAAACGCGGTCTGTACTATGCCAGTGCCATCACTCTGGCGGGTAAACGCGTGGGGGTAGTGGTTGTTAAAACTGCGTTGACCAGCATAGACAAAGAGTTGTCCAGTCGGCCCTGGCCGTGTGCGTTGATAAGCGATGATGGCGTTGTTATAGCTGCCAATCGCAGTAACTGGAAGTATCATAACGCTTTCCCCATGAGCGTTCAGACGCGGCGGCGATTACTCAACAGTCATCAGTTTGCCAACCGACAGATCGCCGCGTTGCCGATTGATCTAAGCAACGATCGTGTCACCATCGCTAAACAGTCCTATCTTGTTCTTCATGGCCGCTGTCGTCTGGACAGTTGGCGTGTGTATCTGCTGTTTCCCGCTACTATGCCGCCGCCGTGGCAAATTGCACTGTATATTGTGCTTACTGCCGCTGCACTGTTGTTGCTGGTAATTACCGCCGTGGCCATCCGTTCCAGGCGCCGCAGTATGCTGAAGCTCAAAACCAATGAAGCCAATTATCGCTCCATGGTGGACAATCTGCCGGCGGCTTTTTTCAGAGTCGATACTGAAAACAATGTCGTTATTACCAGCCCGGCCCTGCTGGAGTTGGCCGGCGCAGCCAAACAGGATGATATCCTTGGGCGGCAGTTCGATATCTTGTGGGATGATCGCCGTCAATATCAGGAGTTTATTGAGGAAATAAGCGGCAATGCCAAGGTGCACAACTTTGAGTGTACCCTGAAAAAATTAGATGGAAGCTGCGCCTGGACCCTGTTGAGTGCTACGTTCTTTTTTGATGCCAATGGCCATAGGCAGGGGATGGAAGGAGTCTTTTACGATATCAGTTTGCGCAAGAAAATGCGCGAGCAGATAAAGATTCTCACTGAAGCAGTGCGGGTAAGTGCTCACGCTATTTTCCTTACTGATATCGACGGCAACATTCAATGGGTAAACGAGGCGGTTACTCGCCAGACCGGCTACAGTGCCGAGGAGGTTATCGGCCAGAACCCCCGCTTGCTGAACGCCAATTATCACGACCGTGAATTCTTTCACCACATGTGGGAAACTATTCTCAAAGGTGAGGTGTGGCGTGGTGAACTGAAAAACCGGCGTAAGGACGGAGTAATAATTGATGTTGAGATGACCATCACTCCGGTATTCGATGACGCAGGTCATATCAGTAATTTTATCGCGGTAAAAACAGATGTGAGTGAGCGGAAAAGATCTGAGGAAGAACGTACCCGCAGGCTGATAAACGAGCGGATTACTACCGAGATTGCGCGCAGTTTACTTGGCGGCAAAATAAACAAGGGCGAGTTTGACAACGTGGTGGGGAAAATTCGTCAGGTGACGGGTAGCCGCTGGATAATTATTTTCAGGAAAGTCACCGCCGCCGACAACGAGGTTTGTGTGCGCAGAATATCCGCGTCTTGCAACACTGCTGAAGAATACGACCGGCTCGACGGCATGTTTTCCGGCCCGGTATGTTTGAATGATACACAATGGTTGGAAAGTATGTATGCCGGTTCGGCCCATGTCGGTTCTGCCGGGGTGATTAGCGATGGTGGTGAGCATCCATTGAACAGTGTGACCATGCTGAGCATTCCATTCTTTTGCGCTGAGCATTGGGGTGGTCTACTGGCCATGGACAGCACGGATGGAGAGCAGCGCTGGCAGGATAGCGACCTTTCCTTTCTTGCCACCATCGCCGAAATGATCGGCAGTTATTTCAGCAATCTGGAAACTACCCAACGCCTGAACAGGGAAAAGGAGAAGGCAGAACAGGTCAACAAGGTTAAAAGTGATTTTATTGCTAACATCAGTCACGAAATTCGCACTCCCATCAATGCTATCACCGGCATGTCTCATCTGGCTCTGGCAACCGATCTGAATGAAAAACAACGCGAGTATCTGCACGCCATAGAATCGTCCAGCAGTCATCTGTTGAGAATTGTGGATGATCTCCTTGATTTTTCTAAAATTAGTGCCGGGACGATAAATAGCGTCAGAGAGGATTTTTACGTCAGGGAGATTGTCGCTGCTGTGGTGGAGGCCATAAAAGACAAGGCGCGCGGTAAGCAGCTGCAAATAAACGTGGAAATTTTGCCCCCTGAATACCATTTGAGTGGTGACAGTATCAGCTTGACTCGGGCGCTGCTGAATGTGTGTGAAAATGCGGTAAAGTTCACCAGCAGTGGTTCAATTAGCATAACTGTAAATAGTCGGCTGCAGGCAGAGCAATGTGTGGTCTCCATCAGTGTAGCCGACACTGGCATCGGTATTCCGCCACAGGCGCGCGCTAATCTGTTCAAGCCTTTTTCGCAGGCAGACAGTTCGTCCACGCGCGAACACGGCGGTACCGGTATGGGGTTGGCGGTGGCGGCGCAATTGCTGGCCGCCATGGGAGGAGAGATTGTTCTTGAAAGTACCTCCAGCAGCGGTTCGGTGTTTACTGTTACCGCCCCATTTTCTCTGTATGCTGAACAAGTGGGTAGTGCTGAGGAGGTTGCAGATGTATCCCTCGGCGATATATCGGTTCTGCTGGTTGTTCAGGGCGCATTCAATCGTGCCCTGTTGGAAGAACTGCTCCTGCAGCAGCAGATGCAGGTGACCTGCTGCACCGGTATTGATGAAGTGGAGATTGCGGCAATTGCCCGCCATGATGTGGTAATAGCGGATAGCGGCGCGGTGCCTGAACTCGCGCAATTTGCCGAAACCTGCGCCCCGGTACCGGTAATCGTAGTTGGCGGGGCAGAAAAAGAATTTGATCCAAGGGGCAATATTCACACGTTGGCGGTTCCACTGCAGCCGCAGACACTGTCTGCCTGTATTCGCGGCGCACTGGAGCGCAAGGTTGTTGTGCCGCCACAGAGTAGCACGCCTGCGCTGGATACCGACCTTGGTTTGCAGAGAGTTGTGGGTAATCGTGAGTTGTATGCTCGGTTGCTGGGTAATTTCAACGCTGAATTCGGTGACGTCGCCAAGGAAATAGCTGCCGCCTGGCGGCAGCGGGATATGGCTACCCTGAAAAGGGTTGTTCATACCCTCAAGGGTGCTAGCGGTGCGCTGGGAGCCATGTTGGTGCATGATGTAGCGCTGGAACTGGAAAATGCCTTGACAGCAGCGGTTGGAGACGCTGAGGTTGGTGCAATAATAGAGCGACTCGACCAGGCACTGCAACAGCTGTTGCCGCTGGTTAAGCAGGCCGCCGGTTTGCCGGAAGTAAAACCGGCGCAATCAGAAGTTCAGACTGGTTCATTGCCGGAATTGCAGGAAATAATAGTGGCAGTGCATCCGGCCATAAAGCAGGGTCGGATAGCTGATTGCCGACAACTTGTTGACCAACTGAACGACTATACCTGGCCCGAACCTGTACGGCGGCAGGTAGAAGAGTTGGTAGCCGCTCTTGATGATTACGATTTCGTAACCGCCGAGTCGCTGGCTGCAACGTTAATAGACATGTAATCAATTATCTGCGGCGACTGAAATGAAGAGACTGGTTCAGGATAAATTTGCTGATACAAAATTACTGGCACTGTGTTTTGCCGCAGGTTCGCTGTTGCTGGTTTTGTTCTGGTTTAATAATTATATCAAAATAAGAGATAGCTATTATAAGCATAAAATAGAAGAACTGTCTGCAACCATAACAACCATAAACGATTCGTATCAGCGCTCGGCACGCATAATCTACGGTGAAATTGTCAACAATCCGCAGTTTGAGCAGATATACCGTCACGCCAATTCTGCTGATGAAGCAGAACAGCGAAAAGCCCGCCAACAACTGCTGCATCTGTTCGGTCCGCTTTACTACCGTCTGCAAAAAGAAAATATCCGTCAGTTGCATTTCCATCTGCCCGACTGCACCAGCTTCCTCCGTTTTCACAAGCCGGAGAAGTTTGGAGATAATCTTGCCAAGGTTCGCCGCAGTGTTGCTTTGGCCAACCGCACTCTTGAACCGGTTGCAAGTTTTGAAGAGGGGAGAATTATCAATGGGTTCCGCTATGTTTTCCCCATAATTCTCCACGGAAGGCACCTGGGAAGTGTGGAGATCAGTCTGAGTTTTGCAGCTTTTAAAAAGGAACTCACCCGGCAGTTTTCGCGCCAGTTTTTATTCATAATCAGGAAGGATATTGTCTGCCGCAAGGTATTTCCGTCAGAGCAGAACCACTACCGGCGCTGCAATCTAAGCGACGGTTATCTGGTGGAAAAAAATGCCAGAGTGTCGCAGCTGGTTGCCCATATAAACGATAAACTCAAACCGTATGTGGCCGACCAACTGGACAGA
>Ga0256842_1003499_pt1 | contig 10394 bp, 9 predicted proteins | sample 4559240metaG_FD_185973 | JGI IMG/M metagenome (GOLD analysis project Ga0256842, IMG submission 185973) | Hydrothermal vent microbial communities from Guaymas Basin, Mexico - 4559-240 | ecosystem: Environmental > Aquatic > Marine > Hydrothermal vents | place: Mexico: Guaymas Basin | collected...
CTTTAAGGGGATAAAGTCTCTTTACATCGTTTATGTCTCTTACTCCACCAGCGTAGATAACAGGAAGTTTGGTAAGAGATAAAAACCTTTTTACAGGTTCAGGATTAATCCCTGTTTGCATACCATCCTTTGAAATATCTGTATAAACAATAAAACCAGCACCCATATTTTCTGCATCTAAAACAACGCTGTCAATTGTAAGTCCTGTGTCCTCAACCCATCCCCTTGATTTTAGCTTGCCCTTTTCAGCATCAAGAGACACGCCTATTTTGCCTTTATATTTATCACAAAGGGACTTAAAAATTGATGGCTCTTCGAAAAACATAGTTCCAATTATTAGTCTAGTGACACCAGCATCAAAATACCTTCTGGCTACTTCAAAGTTGCGAATGCCCCCACCAAGTTGTACAGGGATATCTACAGAATTACATATTTTTTCAATTAGATTATAATTTTTTGGAACCCCTTCAAAGGCTCCATCTAAATCCACAATATGCAAATATTTGGCTCCCTTATCTGCCCAATGTTTGGCCATTTCAACAGGATCTTTGGAAAATACAGTTACATCATTGTATTTTCCCTGTCTAAGTCTTACACATTCTCCATTTTTTATATCAATAGCAGGAAATAATATCATAGTCCAAGCTCCTTAATGCCTTGAATTATACCCTCCTCTGCAAGTTCATAGGCACTAACCCACTTGCCACCCCTTTTTATAAATTTATTTATTTCCAGGATATCTTCAGAAAGGGGTTTTTGTTTCTCATTATATAAATAAGAACGTATCAGTCTACCATGTTTTATATCTATAAGATTTAGGGAAAACATCACCCTGGCTGACTCATATGCTCCCCACTCGCCCCCTACCCTGGGCTTGAATATAAATAGTTGGGGAACAATTAAATAATCTGAGGGAATACATTTCCCTATTTCAATCCATTTTTCAACTGGATTTAAATATGTTTTATTTTCTTTTAAAACAACTAATTCCTTACATTGATTAACAAAATTAGGTCCAATTATCTCAATTCCTTGTCTAGCAGATACCCTGGACAAAAGGATATTTGTTAATTTTTTCAATACGTCTCTGTCTATCTTACCAGAATCTTTGACTATATAGCCAGATAACACATCATGGGACAAAGTTGGGTGCTCAAATGGTGCTATGGCTATTTTCCCTTTGATAATATTTTTAGTTTCCTTTTTACTTACCCCTGCACACCCTGCAAAAAAAATCACTAATAATATTATTATTAAATTTTTTTTCACTCTAAAAGCCCCTTTGTGCTCATTGTTTTTTCCTCAAATACAATTTGTGTTGCTTTTCTCAAGGCAATACCAAAACCTTTGAAAGCTGCCTCTATTAAGTGGTGGCCGTTTTTACCATAAATAAAATTTATATGAAGATTTATCTGGGCCTTATTTGCAAATGACTTAAAAAATTCCCTCCAGATATCCCTTTCCTGACCAAAAATTACCTGGGGCAATATCTCATCATTATTTAATACAAAATATGGCCTTCCTGACAAATCCACCACAACTTCAACCAGGGCCTCATCCATGGGCACCCTCACCCATGACATCCTGTTTATACCTTTTTTACCAGCTAAGGATTTCTTAAACACATCTCCGAGACAAAGCCCTATATCTTCAACTAGATGATGTGCATCTACTTGGATATCACCACTGGCTATAACCTGTAAATCAAAATTTCCCCAAAAACAAAATAAAGTAAGAAAATGGTCAAGATAGCCAAGTGATGTATCTATTTGAGATTTCCCATGACCATTTAAAAGAAATTCTATCTGGATATTAGTCTCCTTTGTCTGTCTCTTGTACTCTATTTTCTTCATTTACTTCTCCTGCTTTTTTGGGTTCAGTGTCTTTATTTTCATCAGTATCTTCTTTTGTTTTCTCTTTTCTACCAAAAATATGGGCAATCCAGATACCAACTTCATAGAGTAGCACCAATGGACCAGCCATAAGCACCTGGGTAACTGCATCAGGTGGTGTAAGTATGGCAGCAATAATAAATGCTATTAAGATTGCATATTTTCTGTATTTTCTAAGGAATTTTGATGTAACTAATCCTAATCTTGCTAAAAAGAATATCACAAGGGGAAGTTCAAAGACAAGACCAAAGGCAATTAAAATTCTAATTGCAAAAGACAACCCCTCTTTCATACTAATCATAGGGCTTATATAAATATCTGCAAAGCTCATAAAAAATTTATAAGCATATGGGAAAATAACAAAATATCCAAAAAGCGCACCTATTATAAACAAAAATGCAGAACATAGAGAAATAGGTAAAATAAATTTCCTTTCTTCTGGATATAGACCTGGTTTTACAAAGAGCCATATTTGATAAAAACTATAGGGAAGGGTCAGAAAAATACCAGATATAAATGCCATTTTTAAATATACAAAAAAGGCTTCATGGGGAGATGTGTAAATCATTGTAGAATTTTTTGGAAGCGATCTAAAAAGAGGAAGCATTATATAATTAAATATTTGTTTTGATACAGGCACGCATGCAAGCATTCCCAAAAAAATAGCAATAACAGCCTTAACCAGTCTCCGTCTAAGTTCCTCTAAGTGGTCAAGGAGGCCCATCTCAGCCATCTCATCTTCGCTGGAATCTTTAAGGTCTTCTAAATCAGGCAACCTGGGTGTATTTTCAGCCAATTCTATTTCACTTTTGGATAGGTTTTCCTTTTCATTCATCCAACATCATCTCCTTGTTTTATGTCTTTTCCTACTATCTAATCAGTTATAAGTAAAAAATGAAGAGTTTGTGAAAAGTTATTCTTTAATATTTTAAAAATCTTGTAAACCCTTTTTTAGGTGGGAATTTTCTTTTGATTTAAAATGGAAGGGGATAATAACCTAAACTGGTTAGTTTAACAACTTCAGGTCATCTGGTATGTTACATAATCTTTGTTATATTCATCCATAAGTAATATTAACCCTCAAGATCTGGTTTTTTTCTTCATTATTTTCCCTTGCAAATCCTCTGACCTCTCTATAACATCAATTCCGTAAATGGTTCACAAAAAATTTTAAAAGGGGTGTTTTTAAATGTTAGATAAAAATCTACTTAAAAGATACGCCAGGGTCCTTTTTTGGGGACTTGAGACTGCAAGATTAGATAAATTCTCAAAAGAAGACATAATCCTGGTGAGATACGACCTTCCAGGAAGGGATCTTGCCACTGTAGTATTTACTGAGATTTTGAAAAGAAAGATGTATCCTGTTCAAAGGATAACCTTATCCCCTGCAATGGAGTATTCATTTTATTTAATTGGTGATGAGGATCAAATATCCTTTATACCTCCAGGGGAGAAGGAACTTTTTAGTAATTTAAACGGTCTTATCTCAATCTTGGCACCTGAGTCACTCACCCATTTAAAAGATGTTGATCCAGCAAAAATTGGCAGGTCTTTAATTTCCAGAAAAATCTTAAGAGATATTTTAGATGAAAGGGAAAATAAGGGGTTATTTTCCTGGACCCTATGTCTTATGCCAACAGAAGAACTGGCTAAAAATGCAGGGCTTAGTATAAAAGAATATACTGACCAGATCATCAAGGCTTGTTATTTAGATTATGAGGAGCCAGAGAAAAAGTGGCAAGAAATTTTTGAAAATGCAAAACAAATAAAGGAATTTTTAAATTCCCTTCAAATGGAAACCTTACATTTAGAGTCTGAAAATTGTGATTTATATGTAACTGTTGGACAAGATAGACAGTGGATAGGGGTATCTGGCCACAATATCCCAAGCTTTGAGATCTTTACATCACCTGACTGGCGGGGCACAAAAGGGATTTTTTATATGGACCAACCTTCCTTTAGGTCTGGAAACATCATAAAAGGACTCAAGCTGGAATTTAAGGAAGGAAGGGTGGTAAAGCTATCAGCTGAAGAAGGAGAAATTTTTGTAGAAAAACAGATCCAGGTAGATGAGAATGCATGTAAGATTGGTGAATTTTCCTTAACTGATAAGAGGTTTTCAAGGATTGACAAATTCATGGCACACACCTTATACGATGAAAATTTTGGAGGTGAACATGGAAATTGTCATATAGCCCTGGGAGCATCATATGCTGATACATATCTTTTAGGGGGAGATAAATTGACAAAAGAGTTGAAAGAACAGCTCGGATTTAATGACTCTGCCCTCCACTGGGATCTTGTAAATACTGAACAAAAAAAGGTAACTGCCCACTTAAAAGGCGGAGGTAAAAGGGTTATTTACCAAGATGGAATATTTATTTTATAATACTTGCTGCAAATATTATGATAAGGAGTTAAAAATTAAATGCACGAGATGTCCATTGCACAGGGAATTATGGATGTTGTTAAACAGGAGATGACAAAAAACAAGATGAAGGTCTTGTTAAAGGTGAAGATTAGAGCAGGTAAACTAAATGCAATAGTACCAGAAGCACTTCAGGTTTGCTTTGATATGCTGCTGCAAGACACTCCGTGGCCTGGTGCAATGTTGGAGATAGAAACTATCCCAATAAAACTTAAATGTCCAAAATGCTCCCAGGAATTTTTACCAGAAGATCAGGAGTATATGGGTTCCATTATCCAGGCGCCATGTCCCAATTGTGGTACAGATATTGGACACGAAATAGTCTCTGGAAAAGAGCTTTTAATTGAATACATTGAAGCAGAATAAAAGGAGTATCAAGATGAAAATTCCAGTAATCAGAAAAATTTTAGAAAAAAATGAAGAAAGAGCAACTGAGCTTAGAGAAAGATTTGACAAAAACAATACCCTTGTACTCAATTTGATTAGTTCACCTGGAGCAGGTAAAACTACCCTCCTGGTAAGGACCCTCTCTGCTCTAAAAGATCAATTTAAGATGGGAGTTATTGAGGGCGATATCCAGACCACGGCAGATGCTGAAAGGATTGCTCAAACTGGGGTACAGACAGTACAGATAAATACAGAAGGTGCGTGCCATTTGGATAGCAATATGATCTATGCAGCGACACAAAAGATGGATTTAGGTGGATTAGACATACTCTTTGTTGAAAATGTGGGCAACTTAGTGTGCCCTGCTGAGTTTAAGGTCGGTGAGGATTTTAAAATCGCACTCTTAAGTATCCCTGAAGGGGATGATAAGCCAGAAAAATATCCATTACTTTTCTCAGAAGCAAAGGTGTTACTTTTAAATAAAATTGATCTTCTTCCTTATCTTGACTTTGACGTTGAAAAGGTAAAAAGGGTTGTAAAGACTCTCAATAAAGATATTGAGATATTCATGGTCTCTGCAAAAACTGGACAAGGCTTTGATGAGTGGCTAACTTGGCTAAAAAATAGAGTGCTTGAAAAAAAACAGGGAAAATAAAAAGGGAGGCTTAAGCCTCCCTTTTTATTATTCAATTTTTAGGACTCAATTGGGATCTTTTTACCCCTAGCCTCTTCTTTTTTAGGTAATCTTATTTCTAATATACCATTTTTAAATTTCGCAGATACCTTGGACTCATCAATTTCAGTTGGCAAGGGTATTGACCTATAGAAGGAACCATAACTACATTCAATCCTGTGGAAATTGTCTTTTTTCTCCTCTTCTTCTAATTTCTTTTCTCCCTTTAAGATCAAGGTGTTGTTTTGAATTGTGAGCTCTACGTCTTTTGGCTCAAGACCTGGAAGTTCTGCCTTTACTTTAATTTCTTTTTCATTTTCACTTATATTTATAGCGGGATATGTTACTTCTCTAAACAGAGAGAAATTAAAGGGGTCTCTCCATAAACTCTCAACAAGATCAAATATAGATTCACTCTTTGTTACATCACTCTCTTTTCTCAGTGCTGGTAGAAACCTTAGTCCTAACATATCCCATCACCTCCTTTTTTATAATTTTTCTTGCTTTTTCTATAATAGAAAATAAAAAGCAATGTATAGGTGTCAAGGGGTTTGTTAAAAAATTTTATTCCATAATATTCCAAATATTTTGAATAGTTATGCCATTATTCACGGCCTCTTTGATTTTATTCTCATCACCTAATATTACAATTACTCCCCTATCCTTTAGGCAGGCCACATACTCTGCAAAGGATTTAAAATCTTCCTTTGTACAGGACAAGACCTCATCTCTTATTTTTTGTCTTATCTTCTGGTCGTCCCCAACAATATACCTTGTCATTGCTTGAAGTCCCTTTGCATCTGGCAATTTGTAAGCGTCAATGACAGATATTGTACCAATTATTGCCTTTTCAATCTCTGTATCTTCAATATCTAATTTATTTAAATAATTGGCTGTGTTATCATACACCTGTAATGTATTTAAACAATTTGGATCCCTGTAGGATATAAAACTAAGTATTTTTGAAAATCTATCTAGACTTATAAATCCTCCATAAGCTCCGCCCTCTACTCTAATTTTATTCCATATATACGTATTTCTCAAATATCTTGTAACAACTAGATGAGAGCCTTTAAATTCATAGCCAGTCTCTTTAAGATTAACCCCTTTGCCAACATAATTGACTTGGGCAGGAACCACCATTGCCTCGTTACCTTCAATATTTTGATAAATCATTTTGTGTATATATCTTTTCGTGCTATAGAGTTCTCTCCCAAACGCACTAACATGTGAATCTGCCTTTGTTAAAATTTCACTATTACCTGTTAAATTAAAAATAATAGAAGATGCTTTATACAAGCAATCAAATGTGTTGTGTAAGTCCTTTAATACATCCTCAAAATTATTTTGGGTCCTCTGAATTAAATATCTTAAGAAGAGTAAATAGCTAACTCCGCCAATTTGTTCATTTATCCAACCAGTTAAATCAAGCTTTGCTGCCAGCCTTGTGGATACAACCATGTGACCTGCAGGAATAAGCATACTTTCCAGTTTTGCCTTTTCCTGCATTAGAATTTGCAAGAATCTATCCTTATTGTTTAATGACGGATGTTGAAATATCTCTGTTAATATCTCAAAAAGATCAGGGATATTATCTTTAAGTGTTTTAGATCTAATAATTAAATATGCGACATTTTTTCCTGCGACATCCTTTGATATAAAGGTCTCATGGTGTATGCCACCAGTTTTAGCCTGAATAATCTTATCTAAAGACACATAATCGTGTTTTGTAGTTCCCATCTCAGTTAGAGCACGGCCAATTAAGTTTACATATCCCAAATATTTCTGTGGTACTGATTTTAAATCAAAACCTATATCAAAATACAAAATATTATTAGTCTCAATATCGTGGTATAATACATCCCCATATTCTCTATTTGATATAGTAGTAGGCACTTCTTTTTCTTCTCTATCTATATCTTTTAATTTTATGTGCGGGATTTTCTTAATATCTTCCTCTTTATCTTGTTTTTTCTGATATTCTTTAAATTTTTCTAAATCCTTATATATAACTTTTTTGTCCTTTACATTAGATAAAACTTTTTCAACTCTTTTTTGTTCTTGTATTACAAGTTCTTTGGCCAGTTCTTCTTTTGGAATTAATTTTACAGTTGTTCTGTGTGTGTTGTTTAAAAAATATTTTGCTACAAGTTCTTCAAATATCCTTTCACCTTCAGCAATATTTTGCTTTATTAAATTTAAGGGTTTTTCAAAACAAAGGGTAAGCAAGGGATCTTCATCATAAAGCCAGGTAGTGAGCGCCCTGAACATTACAACAAGTCCCCTTGGATAATTTCCAGTATTTAGCTCCCTTAAGTCAAACTCAAAACTATTTATGGCAGCATCTACTAATTTTTTGTCAAAATTATTTTTATATATATCTTCTAAGGAATTATTAATTATTTCCCAGACCTTTTGAAAATTTTCCTCCATGACACTTTTAAGTCCAGTAGAAAAATACATCTGTCTTAGGTCTTGCTCCAACCCAACTCCACAAAGTCCTTCACCCAGTCCAGACTCAATTAAATTTTTCTTAAGCACTGAGGAATCCATATTGATGAGTAAATATTCAAGTATCTGCAATCCAAAATTAATGTATAAGAGTGATGTTTCATCTAGTAGCCAGTTAAAAGTAATAAACGGCTTTGAGTTTTCTGCGGCTGGATAATAAAATTCGCATTCTTTGGGTCGGGTAAATCTATTTTGCAGTGGAATAGTTGAAGATACCTTTATTTCATCAAAATCTCTTAAATACTCATCTATTATTTCAAGCCTTTTTTGTTCAGGGTCGTTTCCCCAAAAAAATATCCTGGAATTTGATGGATGATAATATGTCCTGTGAAATTTAACAAAATCCTCATAAGTTAGATTTATAATCTCATCTGGATGCCCTCCTGAATCAAAACCATAGCAAGTTAAGGGGAAAAGTGTTTGCTGGGAGTATTCCATTAACATGGAATCAGGAGATGAATATGCACCTTTCATTTCATTGTAAACAACTCCCACTATTTTGGCATTATTTAGATCATTTCCTTCTACTTCTATGTGCCATCCTTCTTGCATAAAGATTTCTTTTGTAAGAAGGGGATTAAATACAGCATCTAAATACACGTCTATCAAATTATAAAAATCCTTTTCATTTTGAGAAGCAACAGGATAACAAGTCTTATCTGGAAAGGTTAGGGCATTTAAAAAAGTCTGCATAGAACCTTTAAGTAATTCAACAAAGGGTTCTTTAACTGGATATTTTCTGGAGCCACAAAGAACAGAATGTTCTAAAATATGCGCAACACCTGTAGAATCTTTTGGTGGAGTTCTAAAAGTAATTCCAAATACTTTATTTTCATCATCATTTTGGATGGATAATATTTCAGCTCCATTTTTCTTATATCTATAAAAACTTGCAATTGAATTTAATTCTTTTATTTCCCGTTTCCAAATCAGTTGGAATTTATCTTTTACCATATGTTTTCTCCAATAATTTAAGTTAAAAATTTAATGTACCTGGTGTTCTGGGAAATGGAATTACATCACGAATGTTTGACACTCCAGTTAAAAACATAATGAGCCTGTCAAATCCAAGTCCAAATCCCGAGTGTTTAACTGTTCCATAACGCCTTAAATCTAAATACCACTCATAGTCTTGTATTTTCATCTCAAGTCTTTCCATGTTTTTAACAAGTACATCAAACCTCTCTTCCCTTTGACTTCCCCCAACAACTTCTCCAATCTTGGGAAGTAAGATATCCATTGCAGCAACTGTTTTTCCGTCATCATTTAATCTCATATAAAATGGCTTTATCTCCTTTGGATAATTGTACACAACAACAGGGCCATTAAAATATTTTTCAGTAAGATATCTCTCATGTTCTGTTTGTAGGTCTTCTCCCCATTTGGGCTTAAATTGAAATCCCATTTTCTTTTCAGCCTTCTCTAAAATATTTATGGCCTCTGTGTATTCTATTCTCACAAAGGGTTCATTTATTAATTTCTCAAGCCTAGAAAAAAGTCCTTTGTCTAAAAATTTAGAAAAGAGTTCAATATCCTCAGCTCGTTGCTTAAGAGTGGTCTTAACCACATATTTTATCAATTCTTCTGCTAAATCCATGTCATCATTTAAATCAAAAAATGCCATTTCAGGTTCAACCATCCAAAATTCAGCTGCATGTCTTGGGGTATTTGAGTCTTCTGCCCTAAAAGTAGGCCCAAAGGTATAGACCCGACCAAGTCCAAGGCATATGGCCTCTGCTGTAAGTTGTCCAGAAACAGTCAAATAGGCATCTTTTTTAAAAAAACTGTCTTTTTTCTCGCCCTTTTTTATTACCTGAAACAGATCCCCTGCCCCTTCACAGTCTGAAGATGTAATAATAGGTGTGTGGATGTAAAAGAAATCTCGTTCTTGTAAAAAATTATGGATGATGTACGAAACTGTTGATCTAATCCTATTAATTGCTCCATATTTATTAGTCCTAACCCTCAAGTGGGCAATCTGACGCAAAAATTCATCTGAATGTCTTTTTTTCTGCAAAGGATACTTATTGGGATCAGCTTCACCTAAGATAAAGACCTCTCTTCCCATAAGTTCCCATTTTTGTCCCTTACCTGGCGACTCAACAATATCCCCTTTTACTTTTATTGAACTTCCTGTAGTTATTTTTTTTAGATGGGCAGCAGATATTATTGAGTGGTCAATAACAACCTGCAGATTTTTAAGGCACGATCCATCATTTAATTCAATAAAGGAAAAACCCTTGGAATCCCTCCTTGTCCTAACCCATCCCTGGACAACAACATCCTTTTTTTCTTTATCCAAATCAATTATCTCTTTTATCAACATTTTTGTATCCATATTTTTTGTATTTTTATTTATCACAAAGTTAACTATATCAGCCAATATCTTTTTTTGTTAAAATCATCTTTGAAATTCCAGCACCATCTGAAATTTACAAGTTGTCTTAGAATAGTCAAGCGTAAATTAAATTAGCTTAAAACTTGGCTTTTGATACTTCTATAA
>Ga0256842_1003500_pt1 | contig 10392 bp, 6 predicted proteins | sample 4559240metaG_FD_185973 | JGI IMG/M metagenome (GOLD analysis project Ga0256842, IMG submission 185973) | Hydrothermal vent microbial communities from Guaymas Basin, Mexico - 4559-240 | ecosystem: Environmental > Aquatic > Marine > Hydrothermal vents | place: Mexico: Guaymas Basin | collected...
TTTTCTAGATTCAGAACAGGTAGATTTAGTACCGGAATTTATTTTTAATCAGGCCAGCTCTAATGTGTATAATTCATTAGATGTAGATCCAGACAAAGTGAATGAAGTTTTTGATGGATGTTTGGCTTACATTGCAACTTTCCCGGAAACTGAAAATCCAATTTTCACATTCCAAAGTGCTGATGGTTCCGACTATGACGGACTTCCAATAGCAATGGAAAGTGATCCGGATGGCAAATTTATATTACTTGGCTTCCCGCTTTATTTCATGCAAGAAGATCAAGCTTCGGAATTTATGCACACCTTACTTAACAATTTAGAAGAATTAGATTCCAATGAAGAAACTATTTCTGAGCCTGAAATAGTGTTAAATGCATATCCAAACCCATTTTTCATAAATCAAAGTGATCGAGGTATAATCAATATTTCTTATAATCTACCAAACGATAGCGAAATAAATCTTTCAGTTTATAACAGTAAAGGTCAAAAAATCGCTACCATATTTCAAGGTTATCAACCTGCGGGCGAATATGTAAAAAGCTGGAATGCTCAATCTTCCAATAGCACTTCCGTGTCCTCAGGCGTATATTTTTACAAATTATCTACAAACAAATCTGAAGCTATTGGAAAACTGATAATCATCAAATAGTCGTATTTATAGTAACAACTGCTACAAAAGTAGCTTGGATATAGTTCTTGACATAATATATATAGTAAAAAGAGATGCTAAAAATTAAATTTTATATAAAAAAAGGAGAATATTAATGAAGAAATTTGTATTTATTACATTATTGATCGCATTAGCAGCTATGCTTTCTGCTAATACCGTATCAATAAATGAAGCTATTCAAGTAGCTAAATTGAAATTGCAAATAGAGGGGCAAAATAATCACAGTATTGATAGTTCAGAAGTGGTAAAAAATGATGCCGGTTTGGAAATTGCCTATCTGTTTAACTTAAAACCTGAAGGTTTTGTATTAGTTTCAACTGATTCTGATATCAACCCAATTATCGGTTATTCTTTTGAGAACCAATTTATTACTGAAAAATCTTATCGCAATGCAGCTTTAGACATGATCACTCATGATCAAACAAATCGTCATGAAGTATTAGATCAAATGCCTAATGAAATGAGAAATAATAACAATGACTTATGGAATGCATATCTTAGAAATGATTTAGACAAATTAATGACTCGTGATGGTGTATGGCCACCGGAAAATTATCAGTCACCAAATGATGGTTGGATGCATACAGAATGGGATCAAAGTTACCCATACTTCAATTTCTGCCCTCTTGATAATGCAGGAAATGGACGTTCTGTAGTTGGTTGTGTTGCTACAGCTGCTACTCAAGTTATTTATTATCATAAAAATTTCGAACAACCAAATTTCACTGATGCAGATGATTATTGGAGTGGATATGACACTTATGTGCGTATTGATGATCATGCAGAAGATAATGATTTTCCTGCTTTCCCTGAATTAAATTCTTATCTTCAAACAGCTGAAGAACACCTTGAAAACAACACAGCATACACAAATGATGATTATGCAGCTTTATGTTTTGCTTTTGGAATTACTGTGGATATGAACTACGGTTCTAGTGCTTCAGGTGGTTCCGGTGCTTATACCGGAGATGTTGATGATGCTTTCGTTCAAAGATGGGGCTATGAATCAGCTACACATTACCAAGGATTTTCTACCGGTATTAAAAATATCATGATCGGTAACATGCAAAATGGTTTACCCGGTATTTTAGGAATCATCCAATCAGGTGCTCCTTATGGACACGCTATTGTTTTTGATGGCTATAATGAAAATGATGATACTTTCCATCTTAATTATGGATGGAGTGGAAACTCTAACGGTTGGTATAATATTCCTTCAGGAATGCCACAATTCGATACAATTACCAGTGTAATTGCAAATATTGATGACGGATATGATACATTTGATCTTACAGGAAATATCAATGCTGAAGGCAACGACCTTACCGGACTTGATTTCATTATTAGACAAAATGATTATGTTATTAATGTAGAAACTGAAGACAATGGAGATTTTGAAGTTCCTTACCTTTTACCTGGTGAATACCTTGTAGAAGCTACATTACCTCTTGCTGATGGTGGATATTACTATTATTCTCAAGTTATGAATCTTACAGCTGCAAATGGTTATATTTCAATTTCAATGCTTCCGTTTACAGAATTTACAGGAACTGTTAGTGCCGATGTAGCAATTAATAATGCTACTGTAGCAATATATAAAGACGGAGTTATCATTCGATCTACTCAAACAGATGCAGACGGATCATTTACTCTCCCCGGTATTCTTCCCGGAAATTATGTAGTTACAGCAAGTATGCAGGATAATTATTTCGGTGCAGCTGATATAGAAGTTACATTCAATAATCAAGAAGTTGATATTGCCATGCAAAATTATCCTTATGATTGTACTATCAATTTTGCCGGCCCGGCTACTGACGTACATACATTCCCAATTCCATTCACATTATCAATGGGTATCCAGATTGCAGGAGAAACATTGGCAAATTATAGTGATGATGTATTTACCGGAGTAAGATTCAAATCACCTGCAGATCCTGAAAATGCTGAAATATTTGCTCAAATTTGGGAAGACAATACTCTCTTATGTGAAACAGAAGTTACAGACTTCTCTTATGGTGAATGGGTAACTGCTATCTTTGATAATTTCATAAAAATTGACACTGATAAAATCTATTATGCCGGCTATAAAATCATTAGTGGTGACGGTGTAATGGCATGGCATGATAATGGTCCAAGAGTAGAAGGTGGAGCTTTTACATCTAATACAGGTTGGATTGTATTACCTGCATCAAATGATTATAACTTTAATATTCAAGCATTAACAGTATCTGAAACTCTTATTGGCGAAGATAACGAAATGCTTCCTTTAACTAAATTAAATAATAATTATCCTAACCCATTCAATCCTACAACAACAATCAGTTTCAGCATTGCAAAATCAGGAAATGTTAACTTGGATATCTATAATGTTAAAGGTCAAAAAGTGAAAACATTACTCAATTCAGTTCAAACAGCAGGTGATCATTCAGCAGTTTGGAATGGTAAAGACGACAACAACAACAATCTTTCAAGTGGTGTTTATTTCTATAAACTGCAAACTGAAGGTTATACATCAACTAAGAAAATGTTACTTTTAAAATAGGTAATATTTAACAGATAAATCGCACAAAACCCTGTTATTTTTGGTAGCAGGGTTTTGTCTAATTATAGACAATATGGGGTAATAATTTATGCATATTAAAGAAAACATTGAAAAGATTAGAAAAGAAATTATTGAAACCGCCAAAAATTCAGGACGAAATCCTGAAGAGATTAAATTAGTGGTAGTTACCAAGACACACTCTGCTGAAATAGTAGATGAAGCATTGGAAGCAGGCGCTAAATATATTGCTGAAAACAAAATCCAAGAATCTGAAGATAAACTTCCTAAATTGAAAAACAAATATGAGGAATTCCATTTTATTGGACATCTTCAATCAAATAAAATAAAAAAACTTATGCCAATGCGTCCGACTCTTATTCATTCAATCGATAAAATTTCAACAGCTAAAAAATTAAACAACTATTTGGGAAAAGAAAATCTTACTCAAAATATCTTAATTCAGATCAATACTTCGGGAGAAATTAGTAAATCCGGTATTGAGCCAAATGAATTAGTCGGATTTTTGGAAGAAATTTCTCAATTGAAAAATCTACATATTCAAGGTCTTATGACAATTGGACTAAATAGCCCTGATGAAAGCAAAGTTCGTCAAAATTTCCATGAGCTCAACAAGCTTTTCGAATTAAATAAAAATAATCCCTATGATAATGTTGAGATGAAATATTTATCAATGGGAATGACTAATGATTTCAAAATAGCTATCGAAGAAGGTTCCAATATCGTAAGAATTGGTAGTGCCATTTTTGGGAAAAGAATTTATTAGTAAGAAAGATTTATGATCTCAACTATAATCTTTCTTTTATCTCTTTCTATTTTGGGAAAATTTTTCCTAAAACAAATAATCTCAAGGGCGGATATGATATGTTTTTCAATATTATTTATTACTATCATCCCCGCCTTTATTTAAAGTAAAATATCATGAATCAAAATTTCATTATGATAAAAGTTAAATCCATATCTTCTAAAAAAAATAAGCTTTAAGCTAAGGAAACAAAAATAGCATTATGTTTAATATCTCTTTTCTTAATTCCGGAATAATAATCTTCACATTAGCTGCCATTTTACCTATCTTGATCTATCTTTTTGCTAAGAAAAAACCCAAAAGGATTGTTTTCAGCTCACTTAGATTCATCAAAGAAACTACTCAACAAAACCGGCGTAAAATGAATTTGAAAAACATCATTTTGCTTATTATAAGAATATTAATAATCTTATTTACGATTTTGGCTATTGCTCGTCCTGCCTTAAAATTTGATTTCCTACAAGCAAGTGATGCTCATCCTAAAACTGCTCTTGCAATTATTGTAGATAACTCCTACAGCATGGATTATCTGATTGACTCAAAAACAGCTTTAGAACATGCTAAACAAAAAATTAAAATAATAAATAATAAAATTTCGGAAGATGATATTTCGATAATTCTTACTTGCGATTCAAAGTGGAATGAATTTTTTGGAAATGTTCATTATGGGAAATTGGATAACAGCTATCTGGATATTTCTATTACGCCAAATCCTCTCCCGCTTAATGATATTCTAAAAATTGCCGAAAACAAACTGGACAATCTTGATCTGCTTAATAGAGAAATAATTATTATCTCTGATGGACAAGCTGCAAAACTTCCTAAAAATATTAACATTCCAACTTTTTATGTGCCTGTTCATGAGAAAGAATCACTTCCAAATATCTCTATTCAAAAATGTAATTTTTCTCACAATCTGATAGACCGCAAATTGGAAAATAAAATTACTTATTCCATAATTAATCACAGCCATACAATTCAAGAAAATGTTATTTGCCGACTTTTCTTAGATGGCGTAAGCAGTGCTGAAAAAATTGTTAACTTAAAACCAAACCAAGAAAAAACCTTAGATTTTAAATTACAGTTACAGGAAAGTGGCTGGCATAACGGTTTTGTGGAAGTGGTAAACGAAAGATTGACTTTTGATAATAAAAATTATTTTGCTTTTTTCCATAATCCTAAACCCAAATTAGCTATTGTTTCTAAATTAGGAAAATTACCAAAACCTCTTGATGCTATCGCAAAAATCTATGATAAAAACTATAAAATCGTTACCGACTTAACTCTTTATGATTTGCAAGGTTTTGATGCAATTGCTGTTTATCAACCACCTCATTTAAATTCCAAAAATAGATTTCTCTTAGATAAGCTTTCCAAGGAAAGAGGAATAATATTTTTTGCCGATGCAAGTTTAGACAACGATTGGAAAGATTATTTATCCGAAAAATTTAATTCTGATTTTATCTCTTATCATAATGAAATCAATAAGAACACAACGATTACTTCTATTCAAAAATATCACCCTATTACAAGAGATATTAAATCAGATAAAACCCTAACGATTAATGATTATTGGAAAATCAAAACTAAAAGTAATATTCTGATGGAATCGGATAATTCTGCCTTAATCGTAGAAAAAAATAATTCTATTTTGTATTTATTTGATCCTGCCAGTTTGATTAATAAATTCTTAGTATCACCTGTTTTCCCCGTTATCGCATATAACTCATTTATTTTTTCTCAGAAAGATGATGATTTTATTACTTTTACAACAGGTAATAAAATAAATTTCTCTGAAGATTTTATCACTCCCTCCGGAAAAAAAATATCCGCTAAAAGCATATTTTTGAATTCTCCCGGTATCTATAAAAGCAAATCCAAAGTTTTTGCTGTAAATATTCCCTATGAAGAAAGCAATTTTCAAAAACTTGATTACAAAGGCAATATTGAACTTTTAACCCCAAAAAATTGGGAAGATAAAATCATCTCTTCCCGCTATGGCTTCGAAATTTGGAAATTTTTGCTTATAATTGTAATACTGCTTTTCATTTCCGAAATGTTAATTATAAAATTCTCGGAGCGAGATGCTTCTTAACTTACTTATTTTGGATTAATTAGAACTTCTCAAAAAAAAATTGACAATCAAGTTGCAAATCAGCTACTTAGTAAAAATGAACTCTAGTGAGGAGAACTCATGATTAATTCAGATATAAAAAAATTATATGAAGCGCATAACTTCAAAGAATTTTGGAATTCTAACGGATTCCTAAAATTAGAAAATATTTACAAATATCATGATGATTCCGACTTAACTCAAGTGGGTAAATTAGATAACATTCTCAAACACTTTTCTAATATTTTTATCTCTGAGAAATTATTCATCTCTGCTCTGGATCTTTATAATATTAAAATTAGTTATTATTTTGATAATTACAATCATGAAAAACTTCTTGAATCCATACAGCAAGCTGATGCTTTAATTACGGATATCTTGGAAATAATTGATAAACGCAAACCTAAACAAGAACCTGACCATAAAAGATTCTCAGCAACTTATCTATATTTTTATAACAAATGCCAGAATTTTGTTTTAAATAGAACAAAACAATTGTGTAATTCCAAAACTAATTTAGATGGTGAATTACAAAATTTTGAGATTGAAGTAAAATTACAAAATAAATATTGCAGACGTTATCTTGAACTAATGTATCTTTGCCTGGAAATACAATTTGGAAAATATAAGCATCAATCCTTTACTGATGAATTAACAAAAATGCATAATAGAAGATATCTGGTTAAACATTACGCCAAATATTATCTTTTGGCTAGTAGATTGAAAATGAGATTCTCCGTTCTTCTTATGGATTTAGATAAATTCAAACGCGTAAATGATGTTTATGGTCACTTAAAAGGAGATGAAGTTTTAAAAGAAGTAGCCAACGTTTTGAAAAATTCTTTTCGCCATACCGACATTAAAGTTCGCGCTTCCGGTGATGAATTTATTGTGCTACTTTTTAGTGAAAATAATATAGATTTACTATCAATTACAAAAGATGTACTCGACAAAATTACATCGTTAGAATTTATTAGTGATTCCGGTGAAAAATTTCATATAGGTGCTAGTATAGGCATCGCCACCTGTGATTTCTCTGAGATTAATGATGCAAAAAACTATCAATCTCATTTTGAAAAATTGATAAAAAAAGCAGATATTGCAATGTATCATTCTAAAAGAAATGGAAATAAAATCACAATGTATTCAGATAAAATAAAAAATACGTTAAAATAGAAAGGAAAATTTATGGCTCAAGTAGAAGTAAAAAATGTAATTAAAAGATATCCAAACGGTTTCGTTGCCGTAAAAAATGCAAATTTTGTTGCAAAGGATAAAGAATTTGTTGTTTTAGTTGGTCCTTCCGGTTGCGGAAAATCTACTACATTACGTATGATTGCCGGTCTGGAAGATATTACTGAAGGTGAAATCATTATCGGTGATAAAGTAGTAAATAATGTAGAAGCAAAAGATCGTGATATTGCAATGGTTTTCCAAAATTATGCGTTATATCCTCACATGACAGTTTATGATAATATGGCATTTGCCTTAAAATTACGCAAAGAAAGCAAAAAATCCATTGATGAAAAAGTTAAGTATGCAGCAGATTTATTGGAGATTAACTCACTTTTAGACCGTAGGCCAAAGCAATTATCCGGTGGTCAAAGACAGCGTGTAGCTTTGGGACGTGCAATTGTTAGAAATCCAAAAGTTTTCTTATTTGACGAACCTCTTTCCAATCTTGATGCAAAATTACGTGTGCAAATGCGTACCGAAATAAGTAAATTACACAAAAAATTAGATACTACCATGATCTATGTAACTCATGATCAAGTAGAAGCTATGACTATGGCAGATCGCATCGTTGTTATGAAAGATGGAATAATTCAACAAATCGACACACCATTAAATCTTTATAACGAACCTGAGAATATTTTTGTAGCAGGATTTATTGGAAGTCCGGCAATAAATCTTATTAAAGGTAAAATCTTAGAAAAAAACGGAGAAATTTATTTTGATGAAGGAGATTTCAAACTGGCTACTTACGCTGATAAAAAATTAAAACAATATGTCGGAAAAGAAATAGTTATGGGAATTCGTCCGGAAGATCTTTATGATGCAAATTTCGATGCAATGGCACAGAAACCGCAAAAAATTGAAACAATCTGTGATGTGGTTGAACCAATGGGAAATGAGTTTGTTGTTTATCTAAAATTGGGTACAGCTAATTTTGTTGCTAGATTCGATCCTAAAAAATTACCTCAAGTGGATAGCAAAATAGAAGTTTCCATCGATATGAATAGGGCTCACTTCTTTGATATAGAAACAGAGCAAAGAATTAAATAATTGTTTACTTTAAGCCGGTCATAAGATCGGCTTTTTCTTCTCTTAGGGGGGACAATGAGAAGAACTATGTTAGCAGTAATTTCACTGCTTCTTATCAATTTGCATGCAATTTCTCCATCAGCCTTTCACGAAGCATCTAATGGATTATCATTATTAAATAAACATCCTTCCAACAGCACTATTCACAGCAGCTTAATATGCAAAGGTATTGAAACCTCAGTTACTCGTATATTTAATCTTACACAATTAAGCTATTACAATTTTCATATAAATTATTCTATTAATTCTTTTGGATTCGCCTACGGAATAGCATATTTAGATAATCCTCTGTATCAAGAATATAACAATAATTTATCCGCTTCATATTCTTGGAAATATTTAACGTTTGGTTACGGCTTGGATTACATCTATACTAAAACAAAAAACTATTCTGACCAACAAGCAATTCCGATGAACCTAAGCTGTGCTTGGAAAGAAGATAATTTCAGTACTGTTTTTTCATTACATAATACATTTTCTTCAAAGCTTGCAAATGTGGATTTGCCAAAAACTTTTATCTGGGAAAGCAACCTGAAAGTAAGCAAAAAATCTAATTTTAGTTTAGGTTTTGAAAAAGAAGATAATTTTGATTTTTCTATTAAATTCGGAACAATCTATCACTTTTTCAATAATTTTGCTCTGATTACCAGCTATCAATATCAACCTAATCGTATGGGTATTGGCACTGTTTTCTCTATTAACAAAATCCAGTTGTGCTACGCAATCCGAACTCATGATCATCTTAATCTTAGTCATTACATTACCCTTTATTATGAAATTTCTAACTAATCTCCTTTTTATCATTTCAGTCCTCCCCTGCTTCGCTATAGATAACACTGTAGAAAAATTATTATTAAATGAAGAAGAAACTTATCACGCGACAGAATTGTATCAGCAACTTGATGAATTTGAAAAAAATCCCATAAATATTAATACTGCAACTCTAGAACAACTTTCAAATTTTATTTGGCTTTCAGAAGATGATTTACAAAAAATCTTACAATTTAGGAAAACAGATAAATTCAAATCAATTGATGATCTTAGAAATTTAGGAATTGCCGATCTAAGCATAGATGCATTAATTTCATATATCAGATTTACCGATCCAATCAAAATAAATTATTCATTCCTAACTCGTGCAGAAATTATTGAACGTAATTTTAAGAAGGAAAATCCTGTAAAACTCTTACAAAAATCAAAAATAAACTTAGGAAAAACAAACATCGGTTTTATTTCCCAAAAAGATGCTTTAGAAAAAAACTACTTTGATTTTTATTCCTATTATTTGGAACATCAAAAACAAAATTTCCACATCATTCTTGGAAAATTTAGAACAACTTTAGGACAAGGCATAATGTTTGCACCTAAGTTAGGAATGTCAAAAAGTGCTGCCGCTTCCAGCATCAAATTCCGTCATAATAGTTTATTTAAGCCTTACACAAGCACTTATGAAATTTGGGGATTGCAAGGAATAGCACTTGATTGGAATATAAATAACAATTGGCAAATCGCTTCATTTGGTTCTTACAACAAACTCACTGCAAATTTGTCTGATGGGAAAATCACATCTTTCGATCAAACCGGAATTCACCTTGATTTAAATAAAAAAGATAATGTAACAGAGATTGTTTCAGGAGTTATCCTCGGTTATAATTTCCAAAGAAATTATATTAATCTATACACTACATCTCAATATTTTGATAAAGAATTTATTTTGCATAACAGTAAGTATTTTGCCTTTGGATCTGATTTTTTATTTTCCTTAAACAATAAACCTATTTTTGGTGAGATAGCTTTTGCAGATAACCTCTGTGCTTTCAATTTTGGGAAAAAATGGGGCGACGACAAGTTACAGCATTTGTTAATTTACAGAAATTATCCCGAAAATTTCCCTACTTGGCATGGTAAGCCTTTTTCCG
>Ga0256842_1003501_pt1 | contig 10392 bp, 20 predicted proteins | sample 4559240metaG_FD_185973 | JGI IMG/M metagenome (GOLD analysis project Ga0256842, IMG submission 185973) | Hydrothermal vent microbial communities from Guaymas Basin, Mexico - 4559-240 | ecosystem: Environmental > Aquatic > Marine > Hydrothermal vents | place: Mexico: Guaymas Basin | collected...
CTGTTGTTTGGCAATAAGCTCGATAGCATTTTTATGACAATCTTCACAGAAAAAGTAGTTTGGCCAACAAGGTTTACCGCATATTCTACAGAGGCGTTCACCTGTTTTCATTTTTTTGTTTTTCTTGGTATGGTTTGGTCCACCTCTAGGAAATAGTTCTCCTGGTTTAAAGCCAAGTATTTTAAGCCTTTTCCAGATGCTGAAATGCGAGACTTTAAGCTCTTTTATAATTTGCCCAATTGTTTTCTTTTCTTTGCTGAACGCAATGAACATTTCTCTATCGTTTTCAAATCCTCTTTGCTGAGCTATTTTAGTCCAATCAATCATTTCCCTTTTCTCCTTTTTTCGGTTTAGGTGGGTAAATCTTCTGCACAACCACATCACCATTAGGCTGTTTGATTTTAAAAACGATTTCTCCCTTTTCGTTTATTTCTGGATCGCAGGGCCAATATTTGGTATAGATAATCCCCCAATCGCCGTAAGGATAGGCGAACTTTCCTGGTTTAAAGAGCTGTTCTTTAGTCCAGCCACAGGACAAAAGCTTAACCAAATTTGCTTTAACCCATCTTTCAGCTTTAGGATTTGGCTTCATTTGCGTTTTCTCCATTGATGTTGCATCTCATTATCACCAAAACTCCTGGTCTGCTTTTAGTAACGCAAAATCTGTCTTTGAATCCCGCTACATAATTCCACCCATCATCAGGTAAAATCCCTGCCTTAACCAGCGCATCAAGTATGAACTTCTTGCTTGCAGCAATATTATCAGGATCCCGCCGTTTGTTTCTCTCATACCAGATAAAGTCAAAATAAACCCTGTTCTGCACAGGCTTAAGCTTGTGTGCCTTACAGATAAGAATCACCCTTTCTTCCCATTCCCGCTTTTCCTGAGCATACTGGCTATATCTGCCATTTCTTACTTTGGCTGAAGCTATGATGTGGTTCATTCCAGGAAGTGGACCCTCTATAAAAAGCCTTTGTTCGTTCATTTGCTTTTTTCCTCCTGTGTTTTAACATTGAGCATTTTCTTCCTCACCAATTCGTTCAATTTCAAAAACCCTGTAATTGGTGTCTGTGATTTCTTTTTTTGCTTTCTCCATGTTCCCTTGTTTCTGAGGCATAGTAACTAAAGGAGCAATAGCTTTAGAGCTGGCAAATTTAGGATCCTCCAGATAGCCTCTTACCAGATTTTCTTTTTCGATTATTCCAACAACTTTTGCTGGTCCTGTCTTTGGAAGGCTTTTGTAAATAGCCAGAAAGTCTTTTCTCCTGAATGGAAGTTCGTCTATTTTCCACCTGTTCACTGCTTCCCATCCGCCCATAAGTTCAATGCATCTTGCTATTCTACCATCAGCGAAAACAACAGAAACATAAGCTCCACATTGCTCTATAGCATCCAGAAGGGTAGCCCATGCCTCTTCTGCCTGCTCTGTGTCAGAACCCTCAATAAGCTCAATTATCTCCACAGGCTTTGGGAAAAATCTGCACATAACAGCTGCTTTGTTAAGAGCCTCTTTAACCACAGTCCACGGGTATGGCTTTAACGCTTCCCAATAGATGCTCAAAAGAATCTCACTGATCTCTTTGTCAAAAAGTTCGCCTAATCCCAACAGCATTTTGCTAAAATTTTCTTTGTCTCTTTCTTGCATCACTTCCTCCTATCCAGTTCTGGTTTTCCCAAGCCAGTTAGCCACAACCTGAATATTGCGAGCTGTAATCCTGCTCACTTTCCCTACAGGCCCTGCTCGTATGGTTTTGAATTGCCTTTGCCTCTGCATCTGCATCTTTAAAGCAAGCTGGTCGAATTTTTCCCTGAGCTTCCTGGTTGATAAGATATTTACTTGCCAGAAAGGATCTTTCTGACACCACCTGATTACCTGTTCTATTTCCTCAGGCGTGCGTTTATCCACACGCAACATCAGGTCTATGTGTTTTGCCCAGGACTGAAGATTCGGACGTTTGAAATTCGGTCTGTGTTCAATGATGCAGTCAAGAAGAAGCTTGGCAAGCTGATATTCTTGACTGTCTTCGCTGAAAGTTTTATTCTTGCTCTTGTCTTTACTGCCTTTAGAGACCAGGGTAGGAGAGTTTTCTTTTTCCTCTTCGGGGATATTCTGCTCGTCGTAACTGTCAAGTTGCGACGAAGAAATATCCCCGTTAGGGGATATTTCTCCAGTATTATTATTTTTCTCTGTTACTGTTTCTGTTACTGTTACTGTATCTGTTTCTGTATCTGTTACTGTTTCTGATGAGGGGTGGGTGTTACCACCCTGGGGACACCCTGTTGACACGGTGTCATCACCCTGATCACAGGGTGTTGGCACAGAGGGAAAATCATATTCGGATAAGTTAATATCAAATTTTTCTATAAAAGATTTGTTATAAGCGATAAACTTAGCTATAAGGTCAGGAGGAAAAGAAGCAATTGCGTTTAAAGCAGATATAAGAAAACTTTTATTTTGGCATTACCGTTTAAGAAAGTTTTTAACCCATACAATGTTTCTTTTTTTATCCCAAAATACTTTTTCTTTCAGTTCTTCCATTACATCATCAATCTTAAATCCCACCTCAAATTCAATTCGTCTTTGGCTTATTTGATACATTCCTGCTTGATTGCATATCTCATTTGTCCAGAGATAGATAAAGAGGAGTTTTGCCTTAGGCGATAAAGATTCGAACCAGGGATCCTGCCATGTTCGTGTATCAAAAACTCTATAACTCATCGCTTTACTCCTTGTTGTTAAAAAAACGATCTATAATGAACAATATTTGCATCTTTATGGGTCTGAATTGTTTTTGAGCCTCCTCAACGAGTTTGTGGTAAAGTTCCTGATATTCAGTGAAGTCCAAAGAGATAGTTAATTGTTTTTTGTTTTTCTCATTATTCATCTTTTCCTCCTTTTTGTTCTTTTTGTTAAGTTTGTAATAACAAGCAGGACACAGCCATTTGTCAGAATCTTTGATAAGGGTAAATTTTTTACATTCACTGCAATTGCCTATTTTTTGTATTCCCCATTTCCATTTTTTTGCTTTTTGAACTAACTCTTTAACTTTTTTACCCATTTCGCAGTTTAAACAATGTCTTTTCCCATTGTATGGATCTGCGTTTTTTTGATTATCCAGACATGCAGTTGCAGTGAGATAGGCATTTAATTTTTCGCAATAAAAACAGCGTTTTTGTTTTTCCTGTTCAATAATGTTGTCCATTAAGGGCCTCCTTCCATTTTTGTTGTTTAATTGGTCTATCGTCCAGATCTGGTCTGTAATAGTAGTGCCATATTAAAGCCAGGATTCCCCATCCTGCGTGAGCCAGATGGAGCAATCCTGTTTCAGGATCTTTATCTTCACCTTTCCAGAAAGCCCAGAGATGTCTTTGTATAGCTCCGAAAATTCGTCCCCATTTCAAACCCTTTTGCCAATTTCTATCCCCGTATTTCTTCGCCCCGAAAGTGAAAACCCGTCCTATTTCCTCAAGAGATTCAGGTGGAAACAGATCATAACGGGTTTTGTCCTGGTCATACTTGATAGCCTGATCTTTTTGCTCCATCCTTTCTCCTTTGTCTTTTTATTGAAATTGCGGATCCCCTGTTGTAGGATTGCTGGACTCCATCATCGGCTTTTTCAACAACATTTTTAAAGGAGTTCCAGCGCTGTGTTCTTTTGTTAGGGTATCCAAGCATCATCAGCCTCTCTTTATTTTTGCACTTACTTACTCATTTCCTTTAACAGCATCCTCAATTGCTCTTTGGCTTTGATGTCTTCATCAATTTCTTTTTCCAGCACCTCTAGCTCCTGCTTTGTAATCACTCCATCTTCAAGTGCCTTTTTCACCTCTGCCATTACATCTCCATGCTCTTTTGCACATGCTACTATTTGCAAAAGAACATCTCTGACAGCAGGTTCAGCCTCAGCTTTTTTCACTGCTACAAGTCCACATGGCTTCAGGAAGAACTCCAGGAAGCGGTAATCCTTTGTGGCATTGTAAAGTTTGCTGATAAGATCAGGTGGGAAATAACGCCTGCCTTCTATATAGTCATAAAGAGTCTGTGGACTTATGCCCATTTTATCTGCTATTTCATCTACCCTGTGCTTTTTCTCAAAGATGAACACATAATAAAGAAGACTCTGAAACCCTGTATGCTTAATCAACATGCCGATTTCCCTATGTCTTTTTTTGTTTATTTTGTTGCTTGTTAGATTTAGGCTTTATATATGGATTGTAAAACTCATCAGGGTAAAGCCACGCTAAACGAGAAACTCCTGTAACTTGCTCAAGTTTCTTGGCAAGTTCAGGGGAGGGACGACGATCGCCACGCAATATTTTGGCAATTGTATCATAATGAATTGTGGTTATACATTTAACTTTTTCATATAAAGGTTTAATTATTGCTTTCATAATGTCATAAATTTATAATAGACAATGCGTCTAATGTCAAGACTTATTGTCAAAATTTACTCTTTAGACAATTTGTATTATGAAAAAATATTATGGGAGATAAAAAAATGATGGCGATAGAAGTAGGTAAACGCCTACGTGAAGTGCTAAAAAAGAAAAACATGAGTATAGCTGAATTGTCTAGAATTATAAATGTCCACTATGACACAGTCTGCAAGTGGGTTAGGGGAGATAGATTGTTGAAGGGTGAAAATCTTAAGAAAGTTGTAGAAGTTTTAAAAGTCTCTATGGATTACTTATATGGAACAACTGTTACAATACAAGATCATCCAGACAATTTTTTCCCTCACTACCATGAAGTAATGTCCCTACCGCCTCACAAACGCTTTGACAAGATAGTAGAGATAGCAAAACAAGAAACAGGATGTCCCTTAGTGGTGTTTGATTCTGAACTTAGAGAGAGGTATGCAAGGGGAGAAGTATCGGAGCAGGAAGTTTATGAGAATATAAAAAGGCACATGGAAGCTGTAAGGGATGCTATAAAGAAGGTGGATGGGGATAGTTGAAGGTAAGCCTATAAATGGAAGTTATGGAAACAAAGACAGAAGGGGGCATTAATGCCAGAAAAAGTTAGTGATTTGACCATTGAGCAGCTCAAAACTTTAATAGCTGATGCCGTAAGAGAGAGCTTGGAAGAGCTAATTGAGGATATAATTGCTCTTTCAAGTCCATCTTACCTTCAGTCTATTGAGCAGGCAAGAAATAATTATAAAGAGGGCAGAGTTAAAGAACTCGATGAAGTGATTTAAGTTTTAAATGTTTGCATCAATGCCCAAATACACAATCATAATAGAAAAAACAAAAAACAACTATTCAGCTTATTGTCCAGACCTTCCAGGATGTATTGCAACAGGAAAGACAAAGGAAGAAGTGATTAAAAACATGAAAGAGGCAATAGAGTTTCATTTGGAAGGTTTAAGACAAGAGAATCTACCGATTCCAGAGGCAAAGACTATAGCTTATCAATTGGAAGTGATTTAAGGAAGGAGACAGGAGCCATGACAACGGTTAAGTTTGTATATTGGCAAGATGGTAAATGGTGGTTGGGTTATTTAGAGGAATATCCTGACTATATAACGCAAGGAGAGACATTAGAGGAGTTAAAGGAAAATTTAAAAGATCTATATAAGGATCTGACAAGTGGGGAAATTCCGTGTGTTAGGAAAGTGGGTAAACTGAAAGTGGCATGAAGAGGAGAGAGTTGATTAAAAGATTAAAACAAATGGGTTGCATTCTTATAAGGCATGGGAAAAGACATGATTGGTATCAAAATCCAAGAACAAAAATCTCCCAACCAGTTCCAAGACATAGAGAGATTAATGATAATCTGGCAAAACATATCATTAAAATGTTAACTGACAAATAAATATATTAAAGTCATGCTTTATAAGTTCATATACAGATTAGAAAGGCGGTATAGCTTTTTTAATAAAAAATTTTGTTCTGCTGATTTTTTGCTTTCCTGGGCAGAGGATTTGGGAATAAATGCGATACCAGACAGACGAATTGATAAAGCTCTTTCTTTTATTTCACCTAAAGGCAAAAAGGTTACTCTCTACAATCCATATCTCAACCCAGACCAATTAACCCTCACCATAGGCCATGAGCTTGGTCACTGGCTGTTGGGACATGTAGAGAATGCAAAAGTTTTATATAATCCTAATGGCCTCTTTTGCACATCAGGATTTGAAAAAGATGCAGGAATAATAGGGTTTCTTTGCTGGTATCCTACTTGGAAGCTGGAGGAAACTTATAAACAAAGAAACTATTTAGATCCGCAGGAGCTGGCTTGGGAAAATGCTAACTGCGATACTGAATGGGATTTCCTGGTTGAGGCATTTGCTGCAAGAGGGAGGATATATAGGGCGTGGAAGAAAAAACTTTTAGAGAATTTTTAAGAAAGAAGTAGAAGCTAAGCATAAAAAACTGATGTTTTTTCCTGTCCCACGAGCTATTTTTCTCTTTCTTGAAGTTCCTTTATGATAGCTTTTAATGCAGTAATTACTTGTTTTTTAACCCGATACTCATTAGATAATTTCCCTTTTTTGTAAATAAAAATTGGTATAATTTTGTCTTCTTTTATGCCATAAATTAGTCGTAATCCTTTCTGTTGGCCTATTTTATATTCTTTAAGAGCTATTCTCACCTTTCTTATTGTAAAAGGGCTAGAAAATCCTGGATAAACATCTCCTTGATGTGGCGATTTGCAAAGGTTTGACAGGAAGGACTCTATAGAATTTTGGCTGTTAGGATATTTTTTAATAATCTCTGCTAGAAAAGAATTAAAAGATTTGGTCAGTATTAACTGATAGGAAGACATTTAAACCGATTCACTAAGCTGATTTATCAACTCTTTAAATTCATCGTCCATGCATAAAGTTAAATCTTCAATAAAGTCATCCCAATCAATCAAGACATTTTCAATTTTTTTTCTGGGATATTTGAAAAATAAATTGTTTGGTAAAGTTTCAAATATTTGTATTAATTGATTACGCCCTTCACGAGCAGCATCCAGGACTTTTCCCCAACATTCAGCACAATGCTCACAACCATGTTCATACTTTGTCAGCATGTTCCTTAATTCCTTGATTGTATTTCGACTAAAACTTTCTATCTTGGTAATTTTATACAATATCTTGAGATAAAGTATTATTATTTCTAAAGCTGCATGAGTTAAGTGTTTTTCTCTGGTTAAATTTTCTTTTAATTCTTCCAAAAACCTCATAAATTGAGGGAAACTTGAGTCGTTATAAGTAATCGTTGCCATCTTAATTTCTCCTATTTGCTTGATCTTTATCCATACGGCTCTATCCTCTTTTTTAAAGAAAACCATTTCTCTATTTTAAAGTCAAGCAATAAAGCGAACTTGGTTAAAAAGTCAATTTTTTACAGCTTGACAAAATTAGACTAATTTTTTTAGGCTATCATTACTATGACTGTTTTACCTTCTATAGAAGTTTATAAATTAATTCAATCTAGGGATCTTCTTATTGATCCTTTTGAGCTTAGAGAAGAAGAAACTCCTCCTGCTTCAGTAGATTTACGCCTGTCTGGGAAAAAGTTAATTTATAAGTTAGATAAATATACTTTAGGAGATGAAATTCCAGAAGATTCAAAAGAATATGAAGTGATTGAAGATGGAGTTTATAATTTAAAGCCTGGAGAAGGGGCAGTATTTCAAATTTACGAGAAAATAGCACTGCCTTCTTTCTTGATAGGAATCATTTTCCCAAGAAGCAGTCTTACAAGACTTGGAGTTTCTTTGAATCCTACTTACCTTAATCCTGGTTATCAAGGATACTGCCCTGTTCTTTTAGTCAACCATTCTCCTTTTGAGGTTAAAATTCCTTTTAAAGATGGGAAAAGTCCTCGTATTGCTCAAGTAATATTTATTTCTCTTAAAGAAAATCCTCATAGAATTTATGGAGAAGGAATAGACGAAAAATATCAGAACGATAAGGGTTATCATTCCCGCTTTTATCAAGATATTGATGTTTATGAAGTCCTTCGTCCTTTAGTTGACATTGTTAAAAAACATGGATTTTAAAGAGCGTAATCCCCGTGATTCTATAATAAGTGCTCTTATTTTTGTTTTATGGCTAAGACTATTTAAAAGAGAAGAAAAACTTTTTCAAAGTTTTGATAAAGACCTCGAACATAATAAAGAAATAGAACGAACTTTAAAAGCAAGAAGCAATGAAATTTTGCAACAATTTGAAGCTCAGCTTTTAATAAAAGAGATAAAAGCCGAAATTCAGAAATTGTTTAAAGAAAAAAAGTGGATTAATTTCTTATTAATTGCCATTCAAGTGTTTGGATTTGGATTTTGTGGTTTCCTTTTGAAGTATTTTTTCTCTCTACCCAAAGAATATTTATCAACTTCTTCTATAGTCTTGGGCATAGGATTTTTAGCTACAACTTTCATTTCTTTTATTTTGGCCCTTTTGAAAAAATAAACCACCTTCCTTTTTAAGATTAAAGGAACCTTTCTCTTCCTTCCTTTGTCAAAGCAACTCAACCCACAGATAATCTAAAGGATTGGATTTTAAACCTGTTCCTTCTAAAGCCAAGCATTGGAGTTCTTCTTTTGCTGAGGAGCAAAATGTTTATACAAAATGTCTATATTTTTTTCTTGACAATATAGACATAATGTCTTACAATTTCCATCCAACAAACCCCAAAGGAGGCAAACATGGGAGAGATAGCAGTTAAAGGGCCAAAAGAGGTTACTAATTTTGATATGCCTATTTGTTATGATCCCCATAAGGTTCTCAGTATGGGGCAGAAGATGGCAAAGGCTTTAAAGCAAGTTTTAACGCAGAACAGGTGGACGGTAAAGATTGGGTCAAGTGAGCATTTGAGGTTTGAGGCATGGCAGACTTTGGGATCCTTTTTTGGGTATGTGCCAACGGTGTTGAAAGTTGAGGAGATAAGAGAAGGGAATAAGGTAATGGGCTATTTATGTGTTGGAGGGGTAAAGAGATTAAGAGATGGTGTGATTGTTTCTGAGGCAGAGGCAACATGTATGAGGGATGAGCCTAATTGGAAAAACAAGCCTTTGTTTCAGTTGCGATCTATGGCTCAAACCAGAGCATGTGCCAAAGCTTTGAGGTTGTGTTTTTCCTGGATTGTAACCCTTGCAGGATATGATCCCACTCCAGCAGAAGAAGTGGAAGAAACCAGCGCACCATCTAAGGAAACTTCTTCGCTCCAGGAAAAGGAAAGTGGAGTTACCAAATCGCAGTTAAAAATGATAGGGGTGTTATTTGACAAACTGGGCATAACAGATAGGGAAGAGAGACTTGCCAATGTCTCAAATATCATTGAAAGGGAGATAAATTCAGCAAATGATCTAACAAAAGAAGAGGCCAATAAGGTGATAGAATCACTTAAATCTGCTGTTTCTTTTGAAGAAGCTATGGAGCAAAAAAATGACTAGAAAAGAACTTATACAGGAACTCAGGCAGCGGGGGATAGATAGGGTTTATGGCCGTGCCCTGTCCCGCTGCCTCAAATCAGAACTGGAAAGTTATTACCATAGACTGCAAGAAGGGTCAAATATGCCTCATTTGTCTGTATCGCAGATAAACATGTATCTTCGCTGTGGGCTTCAATATTTCTATCGCTATGTGATGGGGATAAAACTACCTCCAGCTGGTGCCATAGTGTTAGGTAGTGGAGTGCATAAGGTGATTGAAGAAGATTACAAAGAGAAAAAAGAAAAAGGTAAAAACAAGGCTCTTTCTGAGAAAGAGGATATGTTCATAGAGGAGTTTAAGGAGCGAATTAAAGAAGCTGATTTAAGGGAAGATGAAAAACCTGAAGAAATGGAAAAGCAGGGGATAGAACTTATCAAGGTCCATCACAAAGAAATAGCTGTTATAACGGATCCAATAGAAGTAGAACAGCCTTTTGAGATTCATTTTGAGGGCAAAGATTATTCTTTAATTGGCAGGATAGATTTGATCACTATAGAAGGCGTCATAGACCACAAAACAGCTTCCAGGAAGTTCAACCAGAATCAAATAGAAACAGATCTGCAATTGCCAATTTATAGTTTCATCACAGGGATCTCTGATGTTGGTTTTGATGTATTGGTAAAGACCAAAAAACCTTCAGTGCAAAAGATAAGGGCTAAGTGCGACAAAAGTAAGGCAAAAAGAGTAAAGGCTTATATAGCCAAAGTAGCAGAAGCCATAGAAAGACAGGTATTTCTACCAGCCCAGCCAGGATCCTGGGTTTGCTCTCCTAAATGGTGTGGGTATTGGGAAATCTGTCATAAGGAGCTGGGATGAAAAGTTCAGCAGCAATGCTTTGTAAGATGTGTTCCTCACTAATGTATTTGTGCGTGTTTAATTCTAAAGCTTATACATGGATAGGTTATGTTTGTCCTAATTGTGGGAGAGTGGTGACCATAAAACCAAAGGAGTCAACTATCA
>Ga0256842_1003502_pt1 | contig 10387 bp, 8 predicted proteins | sample 4559240metaG_FD_185973 | JGI IMG/M metagenome (GOLD analysis project Ga0256842, IMG submission 185973) | Hydrothermal vent microbial communities from Guaymas Basin, Mexico - 4559-240 | ecosystem: Environmental > Aquatic > Marine > Hydrothermal vents | place: Mexico: Guaymas Basin | collected...
CATTGGCAAAAGGTGTTGTAGATGAAAGCAGGTCTGGGGATATCAGCTGGTTGTAGCCTGAAGTATTAAATCCGTAGCTTCCTGCTAATCCAGTAGCCGGAGGTGTTCCCAAATGGTTAAACCCGCTTATATACCAGCTAAAACCTAACTGCTTTTCAGCGTTTGATTGGATTTGAACGATTTTAGCCCTTATCATTACCTGTTTTTCGGGTCTGTCAATTTCCTTAATTACGTCTGCGATTTCTCTATAGTGGGTATCTGTAACGTTTAGAATCAGGGAATTCGTAGCTGGAATTGTTACGATTTTTTCTTTGTCGTTGAACTTAAACAGTTCATTGAGCTTTTGTGCTATTTTTTCTGCATCAACGTATTGGAGCTTTATTATGTGGCTGTTCACTGGTTCTAACTTCCTCTGAACGACTATTTTCCTTTTCGGTAAAACTCTAATGTAATTATCTGCTTTTATGTATGTTAAGTTTAAAGGGTCTAAAACGGCTCTTAGGGCTTCTTTCCACGGAACAGGTTTGGAAAAGTCTATGTTTACTGTGCCTTTTACTTCTGGGTCAAATACCACGTTTAACCCAACGGCACTTGCTATCGCTTTGATTACCGACCTTACATCGGCGTTTGTAAATTTGAGGGTTAACTTTAGAGTCGTGTCTTTCTTCGTTTTCAATTTTCCGTATTTGCTGCTTTTAGAGGTAGAAATTGTAGCTATCGATATGTTTTTGTTCTTAACGTTTATTTCTACCGCTTTTGCGTCCGTTTCAACCTTTATCTGTGAAACTTCTCCACTTCTGCGAATCTCAATATTTTTAATTGAGTTGCCGGAAATTTGATAAGAACCCTCTTTTAGTTTTAAGCCGTATACGTTTATGTTGACAAAGTTTCCTGATTTTGAGTATTCAATTTTTTGAGGTTGTTGAGGTAGAGAAATTGTGAGTCTTTCGCCCGACTTAGTCTTGGTTACCTCAAACTTTGGTATTACGTAGTCGGCTGGCTCTACGATTAACCTTATTAGCTTTCCCGTTTGGATGGCTTTTAATTCCCCTTTCTTTGTAAGGCTTAACTCTATGAGAGAACCTTTACTATAAGGTTTTATTGTTGCAGATTTAACAAAGTTTCCTCTTTTACCTATCTGGTATGTTTTTGAAACGCTGCAATTTTCCAGTTCAACTCTTATTTCTGTTCCTTTGGCACTCCGAGGAACGACCTTGCAAGCTTGAGAAGAGGATACGTCTATCTCAAAACGTTTCCCGTCATAAATGGCATTTATGTTTTCAATTTTTCCTGCGTAGGCTATTCCGCTTATCAGTATAGCTGCGGTGGCAATAGTGATTATTTTTCTCATTTGGTTAACCCTCCGTATTCACTTTGAGGACTAAAGTTTTCTTTACCAGCTTTTTCCCCAATTTGGAGTATTTGACGATATATACCTTTTCAGGCGTTACTTTTGTTACTTTTGCATCTGGAGCTATAGGGTCTCCTGGTTTTATTATGAACGTTTGACCGGTATTAGGGTCTGCCGTCACTAAGCAATAGCGACCTTCTCCAGTTCCTATTACCCCTTCTACTACAAGTGAATTGAAAGGAACGGGTATAACGGGTTTAAACAAATTGACTTGTGAAGGTTTAAGGTTTAATTTCTTTTTGTTTAGGTATGCCTTTTCCGCCAACCTTTTCTTTATGGTTAAGTTAATGGGGTTTAAGAATGGGTCCTTCACGCTGCCAAGGACAGGAATAGAAGTGAGTATAAAAATGGCTGTTATAACGGCTATTTTTCTGCCCTTCATCGATTACCTCTTCAAGTTGAAAGCTTTAATTTTCATATTGACTTGAATGGTGTCTTTTGAAGAATTATCCTTCTCTGCCTTTACTTCTCCAGTTCTCTGAACAGATTTTATCGATATGTTGCCAAAAGAAAGAATCCTGTTGGCTTTGGATAGTTTTTCACACCACTTTAAGAAATGGGGATAGGTTCCCTTCATCGTTATTTCGTAAGGAGTTTCAACGTAGTATCTTTTCTGAACGGGTTTAGAGCGTTTAATACTCATTATTTTCATTTGGGAATCGGCAGAACTTATGGATTTAATGATTTCATCAACCTTTTCCGTTCCCGTTGGCAGCTTTGATTCTAAACTTTTGATTTTCTTTTCCAGTTTTGCTATTTCCTGCTGAAGCGCATTTCGCCTTTTTTCTACTGCTTTGAGTCTATTTACGGAAAGTAGAAGTGCGTTTCTATCCTTTTTTAGCTTTAGTAGGTTTTCTTTTAGCGGTGCAATTTGGGTGGAGTAGAGAATCAGATATAGAATTCCTCCAGAGATAATTATCGCTATCCACCTTTGCCATCTTGGAATTTCTTTCACTCTTTCGTATAGGCTCCTTAAGGCTTCCATTACTTTTTCTCCACATTTACTTGGAACGTGTAATAGTCAATTTTCAGTTTTAATTCTTCGTTTCTGTATGTCTTCCTGTAAGCGTTCTTGAAGGTAATGTTCCCTAATTTCTGTGATATTTTCTTTAAGAAATCGGAAAGTTGGTTGAGGTTGAAAGAGTGTCCTGTCAAGAGCAAACTTTTTCCGTTTTCTGAAATTGATTCAAGCCATATGCCTTTAGTATTTGAGGGGTTTGCAAAGAAGTATAAAAAGGATGGAACGTTCCTGGATTTGTCCAATTGTGATATTACGTATAGTTTTCTGTTAAGTTCTTCTTTTTTGCTTTTGAGGATTTTCTCTTCTTTTGCTATGGCAGCCAGCTTCCTTTTCTCCGCTTGTAGGTGATAGATATCTTTTTTAACGTTGGATATTTCCTGCTGGATTACCAGTTTTTGCAGGTGAGCAATCATTAAAATTCCTGCTATCAGTAGCAAAGTGAATATTACGTCGGGATTTAGAAACTTTTTAATCGGGGATTCTTTAACTTCTGCAAAGTTAAACCTTAGCATTTTCGTCACCCTTGTATCTTAAAGATAATCCTGTGGCTAATGCAAATTCTTGAGATTCGGGAATTTGCGCAAACTTTAAAGGTTCTCCCAAGTAAACGTTTTTGCCTGTGTAATTTTTTATATCTTCTACGATTCCTTTGAGTTTTGATGAACCCCCAAAGAGAAATATTTCTTCAACTTCTAAGTTGAATCTGTCTTTAAAGTTTTCTATGGTCCACATAATTTCCGTGATTAGCTTTCTTACAAACTTGCTGATTACCTTCTCATAGGCGTTTGAGTAAGTTATGTCTTTTATCTTCTCTCCTCTTTTTAGAATTTCTGCTTCTTCTATGCTGATTAGAAATTCCTTCTGTATCTGTTCTGTTATGTAGTTTCCTCCCGTTTCTATGTTCCTCGTTACGTATGGATATCCCCCGAAAGAGATTATGATTTTTGTAAACGAAGCTCCGATATCCACAATGCAAACCGGCGTAGCTGTTAGTTCAGGGTTGTTCATGTAAAACTGATTGTTGAGTGCAGCAGGTTCGATATCAACTACGGTAACTTTTAAACCTGCCTGTTCGAGTAGGGAAACTCTGTCTCTGATAAACCGCTTTTTTACAGCGGCTATTGCTATATCGATTTTTCCTTCTTCAATTGAAAGAGGAAGGATTTTGTAATCTATCTTTACTTCAGAAACTTCTTCAGGGCTTATGATGCTCTGCATATATTCTCTTACCGCCTGTTCTGCGTCTTTATTTTCGGGGACGCTTATTACAGTATAGAAACAAAGAGAAAGAGGTATGTGAATGGCAATTTCTTTTTCTTTAACGTTGGCTGAGTGCAGCGCTTCTTCTATGTAGTTTAATAACATATATCCATCAACAATTTCTGTTCCTGAGATGATTTGCTCTTTGTATTCAATTTTTGCTCTTGATAGGAGCTTGAATTTTTTTCGCTGGCTATCAACGGAAACAACTTTTATGCTGGAGCTTCCTATGTCGATACCCGGAAGGTATTCCTCCCCTCCAGTGAGAAATTTAATTATTTTTTTCATCTTATCCCCTTAATGACACTTATACTTACAATCGGCAGGAGTAGAGAGTAAATAATAAATCCCACTACAAATCCCGCTAATAACATAGTAACAGGCTCTAATAAAGATGTCAAATATTGAGTTTTCCTTTCAACTTCTTCTGATAAGATTGATTCAATTTTTCCAAGCATCTGCGGTAGTTCTCCCGATTCCTCTCCTGCTTTTAGGAGCTGAATTATAAATCCCGGTATGACGGAACTTTCTGATAGTGAGTAGCTTAGAGAGTGTCCGGAACTTAATAATTCTGGTAATTTTTGGAGTTTGTTTTTTATGTAACTGTTTTTAACAGCTTGAAGAGAGATGTTAACGGATTCTAATAGAGGAGCGCCAGATTTTAGAAGTATTGATAGAGTGGAGAAGAACCTTTGCAGTTCGGAAAGTAGGAGGATTTTACCGAGAATTCCCAGCTTTAATTTCCACTTGTCTATTGTTACAGGATTTTTCTTTGCAAAAAGATATGTAAGTGTAGTTACAAGTAAGGAGAGAAATAATAAAAATGTGTAATGATTGATAAATATATTGCTGACTGCTATTGTGAGTTTTGTAACTGTTGGGAGTTGGGCACCTGTAGATTTGTAAATGTTTACAATTTTGGGAACTACAGTAACCAGCATAAATACTACAACGCTGAACGCTATTGATATGAGTATTGTGGGATAAGCCAAAGCTTGAACTACCTTGTTTTTGAGCTTTTCTCTCTTTTCTAAAATTTCGGCAGCTATAAGTAGATTTGACGATAAGTATCCGCTTTTTTCTCCTGAATGGATGAGGTTTATTAAAATGAGGTCTTTAATGCCGGCTTTTTTAATCGATTCTGTTAGCGTTAACCCTTCCTTTAATCCGGAAGCTATCTCTAAGTAGAATGCTTTTAATTTTTCCGACTCTGCTTCTTTTGAAAGTGAATTAATTGCGTCGAGTATGGGTATTCCCGCGTTGAGCATTATTCCTAAAGTTCTGAAAAACAAAGAGAGTTCTTCATTGGAAATTGCCGATTTTCGTAGTGGAAACGGAATTTTTAGTTTGGCTGTTGCCTTTGCATTTTTCTCTTGAATTTCGTAGGGAAAAATGTTTTGCCTTTTTAATTCTCTTATAGCAGCAGATTTACTGGGAGCTTCTATTACACCTTTTGTTTCTTTTCCTTCTGATGTGTAACCTTTGTAGGAAAATACTGCCATCTACCCTCTCGTAACTCTCAATACTTCTTCTGTTGTCGTTATTCCCATTTTTACTTTTTCTGCTCCGTCCATCCTTAGGGTTTTCATTCCATTTTTTATAGCCAGCTCTTTGATTATATCGGAATCTTTCTCATCTAAAATGGCTTTTCGGACGTTTTTATCGACAACAAGGATTTCGTAGATGGCTGTCCTTCCTAAGTAACCTGTTCCCATACAGTTTTCGCACCCTCTGCCTTTAAAAAGTTTTCCTTTGAAGTCTTCTATGCCTAATTCTTTTAGTTCTTCCTTTGTGGGTGTGTAGGCTTCCTTACAGTAAGGGCATATTTTTCTTACAAGCCTTTGGGCTATAACGCCTATAACGGAAGATGCAACTAAAAATGGTTCTATTTTCATATCTATGAGCCTTGTAACAGAACTTGCAGCATCGTTTGTATGAAGGGTGGAAAAAACTAAGTGACCCGTTAAAGCGGACTGAATTGCTATTTCTGCCGTTTCTACGTCTCTTATTTCTCCTATCATTATGACATCCGGGTCTTGCCTTAGGATGCTGCGAAGGGCGTTTGCAAAGGTTAAACCTATCTCCGGTTTTACCTGAACCTGAGAAATACCTTCGAGCTGGTATTCAACTGGGTCTTCTACTGTTATTATGTTTATCTCTTCTCTGTTAATTTCGGAGAGTGAGGCGTAAAGGGTTGTTGTTTTACCTGAGCCTGTAGGACCTGTTACTAAGATTATCCCGTGGGGTGTATTAATGAGTTTCTGGAATTTTCGGTAATCATCTTCTAAAAGCCCTAACTCTTTTGTTGAGTATAAAATGGATTCTTTGCTTAAAAGCCTTAAAACTATTCTTTCACCAAAGTAAGTTGGAAGTGTGGAAACCCTTATGTCAACTTCTTTGCCGCCTATTTTTATCATTATCCTGCCATCCTGCGGCAGGCGTTTTTCTGCTATGTCTAACTTTGCCATTATTTTGAGGCGGGAGGTGATGGAGGGGATTTTGGATGCCGGGATTTCTCTTACCGTTTTGAGCACGCCGTCTATTCTGAATCGAACTCTCATTTTGTTTTTAAAAGGTTCAAAGTGAATGTCGCTTGCTTTAATTCTAACTGCGCTCATTAATAGGTCGTTAACCAGTTGAATGATTGGTGCTTCTTCTGTTGACGCTAATAGGTCTTCCTCTGAAGTGGCTTCTTCGATTTCCTCTTCTTGTTCTGTTGAGGACAGGGATGCTAAAAACTCATTGATTTCGTCAAAAGGTATGACTAGAACTTTAACGGGTTTTTCTAAAATCCATTCTACCTTTTTCAGTGATGAATAATTAAAAGGGTTGTCTGTAGCAACTAAAATTTCATCTCCGCTGTCAGATATAGGAATTATACGTTCCTTTCTTATGAAGTTCGGAGTTAGCTTGTCAATTAGTTTGTTATCCGGAGGAGAAGGAAGCTTTTCTGAGAAGTCAACGCCAATTTTCTCAAATAACTCTTTCAACTGAGGAGAGTTCCACTTTAGCGTTCCTACAACTTTTGAAAAGGATTCTGCAGCCGATTTGGGAACTATTCCCTTTTCTTTAAGTAGTTTAACGAACTCCTTTTCAGTTAACATTTTCTATGGTTACTCCTTCCATTTTGAATTTTCCAAATCCCTTTATGTCGGAAAGGATACCTTCTCTTGATTTTTCAATTTTCTTTATGTTGCTTTCGTATATTTCTGCTTTTTTTCTTGTTAGAGCACTTTCTTCTTGTCTTGTTCTTACCACTTTAGGAGTGATGAATACCAATAAGTTAGTTTTTTCTATTTGGTGTCCCGTTTTCTTAAACAGATTACCAATAAGTGGAATGTTGCCTAAAATAGGAACTCTTTCTACTGTAGTGAGTTTTTTACTTTTGATTAAACCGCCTATTACTAAAGTTTGTCCGTCTTGAACGTCAACGGTTGTTTTTGCCTCTCTTTTTGAAGTTATTGGAGCAGTTTGGTCGGCGTTTGCGTATCCTACAACGTCTTCAACTTTTTCGTAAATCTTTAAGCGGATATCTCCGGATGCAGTAATGTGAGGAGTTATTTTTAATGTAATACCTACGTCTTTGTAATCGTAACTGATTACAGGATTGTTGTTTGCGTCGTATTTAAGTCCGGTAGAATAGGGAATTACCTTGGATATGTTGATTTCAGCTTCTTCGTTATCTAACGTAAGTATCTGAGGTGTTGCTATGACATTTACTCCTCCCTCTTTAGCGTAAGCGTTTATGAGCAATCCGATATCTGGCTTTCCGCTACGCCATTTGGCAAGACCTAATAAAAGACCTGGGGAAGCAGAAGGATAACCTTCTTGCAGTGGGAGGTTACCGTATAAACTACCGCCGAAAGGAACTAAATCACCACGAGATAGGAATTTCCATTCAACTCCCATTTGCAGTAATTTATCCATGGACATTTCTGCGATTTGAACTTCTACGAATACCTGAGGTCTCTTGACGTCAATGTTTTTAATGATGTCTTTTATTATTTGAAAATCCTCCGGGGAGGAAAGTATTATAAGTGCGTTGCTGCCTTTATCTGCTACTATTTTAACTGTTCCTGTGAGTCCCAGCTTTTGAGAATTGCCTTTGAATAGCTTATCCAGTATTTTCGCCGTATCTTCGGCAAAAGAGTAGTTAAGTTTTACCACGTGAATGTTTCCTTCTTCTACCTTCAAAGGTTTGTCCAATTTTTTATAAAGTTCTGCGACTTCTTTAATTACGTTGGGCGTTCCTACCACATATAGAGTGTTTGTTCTGCTGTCCACGGCGAAGTGGTAATAGTCCCTTCCCGGCAGAGGGTATGTTCTGACGATGTCTGAAGCGAATGATTTGTTTAGTAAAGCTGTGAGGATTTTGGCAGCATCTCCTGCTTTTCCGTTCTTAAATTGGAAAGAAGCTATTTCAAACTTTACAGGTGTTACATCGAGGCGGCGCAGCACTTTCTCAATTTTGTGGATATTCTTTTCTTTGTCCGTTATAACTATGGCGTTGGCATCTCTAACGTAGCTCGCTCTGCCTATAGGAGAAAGTAGGTTTCTTATAAGTCCTTCTACAGTTACGCTTTTTAGGTGGCGAGGAACGATTATGTATGTGAGTATTCTATCCCCGCCGTCGATTTTTCCGCTTTTAACGGTGGCGTTTTCCTTAGTAGCGCTTCTGCTTCTTACTATTTTTACGTAACTGCCGTAATCAACTATTTGGTATCCCAATTCATCAAGGGCTGCAGTGTATAGGTCCAGCAACTGTTTTTTGGGGATAGGTTGGGGAGATATGATTGTAATTTTTCCTCTTAAATCCGGAGGGACGATGAAGTTTTTCCCTGTAGCTTGGCTGACTATTTTTGTGAAGTCCTGAATGTCGGCAGAATCAAGGTTTATTTGAACCGTTTGATTATGTTGATTTGCCGCCAGTGCAGGCGTTGATAGGAGCGTTAAAACAGTTGCAATAGTTAAAAGTTTTCTCATAGTTCCCTCCTATTCCAATTCGTAGTGGAGTATTGTTTGCTTGCCGTTTCTAAAAACCGTTATTGTTACCGAATCGGAAGATTTAAGTTGTTCAAATGCTGAAAATGAATCTTCAGGTGTTTTGATGGTTATGTTATTGATTGATGTTATGATGTCTCCAGGTCTGATTCCTAATTTGTATATGAAGCTTTGCCTATTTACGTAAAGAACCTTCAATCCCGATACTGGGTTATCAACGGGTAGTATGTTTATGTATCTCAGGAATTTCCCAGAAGAGATTTCTCTGATTATTTCACTTTTTTTAACAGAGTAGGTATGTTGTGAAAGAGAACTGATAGAAGATAGAGGGTTTATACTATTGCCTGGAAAGTTTCTTGTTTTGAATAGTCTGAGTTGAACCTCTTCTCCGTTTTTTGAAAAAATTACACAGTTGGGCGTTATTTTTTTAACTTTAAAGCCGTTTATTTCTTCTCCTACTGTAACGGGTTGAGTTTTTCCTGTTTGCATGTCTTTTAAAAGAGCGATACTGTGCCTACATTGGCTACAGATTATTGTTCCTTTTAATACATAGTTGTTTAGATTGAATGTGATTGTTTCTTTTATAGGTTGTGCATTAATTGGGTGGTGGGCTTGGGGAGACTTAAAAAATCCTTCTTTCTCTAGCGGAACGAAAACTGGAATTTTAAAGCTTGGGGACTTTAGTTGGAGCCCTGATAGATTTACACATGGTTTAATCTTAAATAGGAATAGGGACGAAATGAAAGAGGAAAGGGCATAGGCTAAGAAAATGATAGATAGAGTTAGAAAAACATTAATTTGCTTTTCTACTTTCATTTATAACTTTCTCCACGTATTCAAGCTGTTTTTCTTTATCATCTAAAGGTATTTCTTCATCAATTAAAGCATATTTTAACTTATTTAGAATTTCTTTGAAAAGAGGACCAGGTTTTAATTTGAAGTGATTAATTAAGTCTTTACCGTCAACTAATGGTTTAACGTATCTCCACTCTTTCAAATATTTGAGAATTTTTTCTCGTGTGTTTTCTGACTCCGGATATGCTGCTAAGAGTAGGAGAAACTCTTCGCTTCTATTTTTAAGTAAGGAGTAGATTTCGCTGTTTTTGTTTGTTTTTTCTATTTTTTTAATTGTGGGAATTACTGAGCGGCACATTTCAAGAATTTCATTTTTCTCTTTTTCGGGAATAGCTAAAAAGTTGAGATAGTTTTCAACCTTTTCGTGTTTTTCTTTTAAAAAGAGAGCGCCAAAAAACGGCAAGTGATAACTGATTGGATGTTCAGGAAAGTTTAGTTTGTGCCAAATGGTGACTTTTCTCAGCCTTTCAAACAAATCTTTTTTCCATCTACTCCAATTTAGGTTTTCGAAGAGAGAAGATAGGACTTTGTGTCTTTCCAGCTTGTTCAATACTCTTAATGGATTATCTTCCAGCATTATTTGCTTGAGTTCGTGATATATTCTTTGCCCTTCAACTGTTTTGAATAGTTTTCTTTGAACAGCCATCTTTAAGAGTTTTTCTGTGTGACTTCCCAATTCGAATCTATAACGTGTGGCAAATCTTAAAGCTCTTAGAATGCGGGTTGGGTCCTCTACAAAAGAGAGGGAGTGAAGGACGCGGATTTTTTTATCCTTTATATCTTTAAGACCGCCGAAGAAGTCTATCAGTTTTCCAAAATCTTTAGAGTTTATTTTTATT
>Ga0256842_1003503_pt1 | contig 10386 bp, 13 predicted proteins | sample 4559240metaG_FD_185973 | JGI IMG/M metagenome (GOLD analysis project Ga0256842, IMG submission 185973) | Hydrothermal vent microbial communities from Guaymas Basin, Mexico - 4559-240 | ecosystem: Environmental > Aquatic > Marine > Hydrothermal vents | place: Mexico: Guaymas Basin | collected...
CCCGATGAAATAATTGCACAAGATGCAACTGCAGTAAATGTAAATGTTATAAAAACCCAAGATGAAATGCTTGGAACGCTCTTAGATATAAAGACATGATTATTGAGTGACGATATTCATACTTTTTAAATTTTTTAATAAAGAAGCATTCTCATCATAATCAGACAGGTTACTTCCTATCTGCAGAGTACTAAAAACTGTTTTACCAATTATAAATCTTCCTTCTTTGTTGTTATGCATAGTTTTTATCCCCCAAACATTTTGAAAAATAATTATTTGATCATTGTGTATTCCAACATATAATACAATATGCCCTTTTTTATATAATAATGTTTCAAAAGGAACTCCGTATTTTTTAATTGTTGCAATTTTATTCTCATCAGACATATTTTCTAACGATATAATTTTTCCGGCTTTACTTTGCAGATAAGAATTTCTTGGCAGCCAAATTCCAAATGGGGCAAAAAAATCTCTTAATGTTGATGAACAGTCTCTTTGATTATATATACCTCCCCAGCCATAGTTTACATGGAGAAGTTCATGCATAATAAGGTTGATGTTTTTTGTATTAAATTTCAGTATTCCATTATGTCCAAGATTCTTACTCAAAGTAGAATTCATATAATATGGCTCTTTCAATTTATAAGATGCAATACTCAATATGTGAAATTTCTCATCATTTTCATCTATCAACGGGAGCATTGTACCTATAGTAGATTTAAATAAAAAATCTTTTTGGGGTGAATAAAAAGATTCATTATCTTTAAGAACAAATATCTGTTGTGCTTCTTGCCATATATCTGTATATTTTTTATCTATATATACGATATCGCGTGATTTCACCCAACCATATGCAAAACTTGATTTTATAAACACCCACTCTTTATCTTTTGAGTAATGGGACACAAAAATCGGTTTATTCGCCGCTATAGTAGTGTTTTGCATATAATCAAAAGGAAAGCCTTCTCCGGCTCTCTCTGGGTTTCTCAATACCGGTCTATTTGTTGGAAATGCTCTAATATTCAGTTTCTTAAGCGTTATTGCTCGTTTATTCAGAGTTGCATACACATCAAAATTTGAATTTTCTTTTATTTTTTGAAAAAAGTTTTCACTAAGAGGCTGTAAATTTTCTCCATAACTATTTTTTGTATTAAATGATTTATATGCCCACATTGCATTTTGCAATGAAATATCCATTGTCTTTATGTTCCATGGCTTAAAATACATTTTTTCATAATTATCTAAAGAAGAAATATACTCTTTGTGTATATTATGGCTGTATAAAGAAACATCCTGAGAAATATCATTCAACCCTTTAATAAACTTTATTTCTTTTGATTCTTTTTTAGAAAGATTGGAAGGTATAATCTGTGATGTTTTTTGCGTACATCCACTTACTAAAAAAAGAGCCAAACATAAATAAATATATTTCAAAAAAATCCTTTAATCGACATCACCAAATCTACTGACAACCCTGCCGATAACTTCAACTTGATTTTCATCGAGTGTTTGTGTATTATATATAGAATTATCAGAAATAACATCAAGTTTTCCATCTATTCGCTTTTGAACACGCTTAATAAAAAGCCCCGCTTCCGTTCTTATAGTAAAAATACCGCCACGATTGATGTCAGTTTTACTTCTGTTAATAAATACAATATCATTATAACTAAAAGTAGGCTCCATTGAATCACCGGACACATTAATAGCTTCAATATTTTGAAGTTCTCTCTCACCGCCTAACATAAATACAAACTGTTCAGGAATTTCAAGTTCTTCTATCTCTTCATACTCTATATCACTGCCTCCACCGGCACTAGCATTGATATCAGAAAAATATTTGACCATATAGAACTTATTTGTCGCTTCTACAAGACTCTCAGGAGATTGTCCATACAGCAGCCAATTTATAGATATACTTCTTTTTGCGCAAAAATCCAGTAATTCATTAAACGGAATTTTATTACGTTTTTTCATTGTGGCGAAATTCATTTGTGAAATACCTAATGTTGCAGCAACATCCTTGTCAAAAACCTTTTTTGGAGCAATTTCATCAGAGATTATACTTTTAATCTCTTCAACAATATCTAAAAAACTATTCATTTTGAACCCTTTTTTTATTAAATATTCAATAGTATAGTCTAATTTTTCAAAATTGTCAAAATTTATTTGGCAATTTGACATATTTATTAAACATTTTTCGAATTATTGTAATATAACCATATGTTTATACTAAAAGGATGAAAGATGTCATTACTTATTAAAAATGCAGAAAGTTTATTTGAGAAGTTTGAAAGTCATTTAGAAAACTGGGCTCAAAAATTATTTTAGTCTTTGAGCTCTCTGTCTTTTTCACGTTCTTGCGATTTTGTTTTGTGATAGCCGGCAAATATAAAGACCATGAACAAAACAAACAAAATTGTCATTAGTGTATCAAAAAAACCGCTCATTTATTATGCCTCCTCAAATGTAGAATAATTTTGACGTATTGCATCATAAAGGACAATTCCTGTACTGATTGCCAAATTTAGACTGCGCCCCTCTTTAGTCATAGGAATAGTAATAGTTTGAGATTTATATTTGTTTAAAATATCTTCGGGGATTCCTTTTGTTTCACTACCGAAAAAAATATAATCTCCCTCTTTAAAATCTGCATCAAAATAGGGTCTGTCTGTTTTTGTTGTAGCAAAATATGCATTACATGTAATGTCATTATGTTCAAAAAAATCTTCTATATTTTCCCACACTTTCAAATCAAGTTTATCCCAATAATCCAGTCCTGCACGACGGACAGCTTTTTCATCTATGTCAAAACCGATAGGTTTTATCAAATGCAGTGTTGCACCTGCATTTACGCATAATCTTCCAATAGCACCTGTGTTATTTGGGATTTGTGGATTTACCAAAACTAAATTAAAAGACATATTAAAATATTACCGTTCTATTTGCATAGGTAAAAATTCTGTCTTCGAGTGCAAGTTTTAAGGCACGTGAGAGGACTACTTTTTCAACATCTCTTCCTGAGCGTTGCATATCTTTCCAGCTATATGCATGGTTTACATGTATAATCTCTTGCGCAATAATCGGCCCTTCATCCAAATTGTTATTTACAAAGTGTGCTGTTGCTCCAATGATTTTCACGCCTCTGTCATAGGCTTGCTTATAAGGGTTTGCCCCTATAAATGCAGGTAAAAATGAATGATGTATATTCATAATCTTGTTCTCAAATGTTTCTACAAATCTTGGTGTTAAAATTCGCATATATTTTGCCAAAACTATAAAATCAATACCCTCAAAGCTTTGTATAGCCTCAATAACTTTATTTTCATGCTCTTGACGCTCCAAGCCTTCGTGTGAAATAGTAATATAAGGTATATCAAATTTATTTACAAATGTTTTTAAATTATTGTAGTTAGAAATAACAGCTACAATATTTGCTTCAAGTTCACCTGCTTCATGACGTATAAGAATATCGCCGAGCGCATGAATCTCTTTTGTTGCCATAATTATTATATTTTTCTTTTTAGGCTCTATAACTTTTATACCGCATTCACTAGGAAGTATTTCTGTCAGAGCATTAATAAGCTGAGTTTTGTCTATATCTCCATCAACAACACTGCGCATAAAAAACTTATTACTCTCTTTATCAACAAACTCACTGTTTGACAAAATATTCAGATCAAAACCATAAAATATACTTGAAACCTTATGCACAAGTCCTTTTTCATCATTTGCATCTATTAAAACCCTATATTGACTCATCTACAGATTTCCTTTTTCTAATTTTTGAACACGAGCATCTATTGTTGCCAGCGTATATTCTAAAAAATTAAGTGTCATATCTACTTTTGCTTCAATATTTGAGTTGTTTGGTGCCTGAAAACCTTCAAAAAGAACTAAAAGCCTTTCTCTTATGGAATTTAAATAGATTAATTCACTTTCCATAGATGTACTGTTTTCATTTATTTGACGAGGTGGTTCTTCAATAACAGCCTTTTCTTTTTCAGTCTCTTTACTTGGTTCTTTTGCAGTATTAAGTGGTGCATCTTCTTCCATTTCTGCCAGTGTCGATAATATTACATCTTTTAATTCCATGCTTTTAATAACCACCTTTCAAACTCTTTAAACTCAACTTCTGTATCCATCTTTAAAAAATACTCTTTCATTTGAGTATTTACATGTAAAAACTTTTTTCTCATGCCTGACAATCTTCTTATGGCAATTTTTGCATCACTGTTATTTGGGTCTTTTTTTAGAACCTCTTTATAAATATCCAGTGCTTCTTCTTTTAAACCTTGTAGTTCATAAATATTTGCCAAAGTAAGCGTCTGCATGAATAAACCAGCCTATTTTTCTATATAGTTTGCAATAATTGAACCCATTTCACTCGTTGAACAAACTTCTTTTGCGTCAAACTGAGCCAAATCTCCTGTTCTGTAACCTTCACTCAATGCTTTTTTAATGGCATTATCAATTTTATCCGCAGCTTTTTCTTCTTTAAGCGCATATCTAAGCATCATTGATGCTGAAGAGATGGTTGCAATCGGATTGGCAATCCCTTGTCCTGCAATATCCGGTGCTGAACCGTGAATAGGCTCATATACACCGATTTTAGCACCGATTGAAGCTGATGGTAATAATCCGATAGAACCTGAAAGCATACTTGCTTCATCACTTAAAATATCGCCGAAAATATTTCCTGTCAGCATAACATCAAATTGTTTGGGATCACGTATCAGTTGCATTGCCGCATTATCTACGTACATGTGAGAAAGCTCAACTTCAGGATACTCTTTTGCCACTTCCTCAACAGTCTCTCTCCAAAGCTGGGAAACATCCAAAACATTTGCCTTATCAATCGAGCAGACACGTTTACCACGAGTCATTGCGATTTTAAATGCCTGATGCGCTATACGAACAATTTCATCACGCGTATAAACCATCGTATTCCAGCCTTTTGTTTCATCTCTTCCTTTAGGCTCACCGAAGTAAATACCTCCAATAAGTTCGCGAACCACCATTAAATCAACACCGCGAACAATCTCCGGTTTTAATGATGAAGCATTTGCAAGCTCATCATATACAACGGCAGGACGAAGGTTTGCATAAACACCAAGTTCTTTTCTAAAACGTAAAAGTCCACTCTCAGGACGCTTTTCACGAGGTAGAGTATCCCATTTTTCACCACCGATAGCACCAAAAAGAACAGCATCAGAGTTCAATGCTCCTGAAATTGTCTCTTGAGGAAGAGGATCCCCTGTAATATCATACGCACATCCGCCCATTAATAAATCTTCATACTGAAGTGAAAAGCCGCTATAAGATGCAACGGCATCCAAAACTTTTACAGCCTCGTCAATAATTTCAGGACCGATACCGTCACCTTTAATAAGTGCTATTTTATATAATTTCATCTATTTTTTCCCTTCTACTTCATTTTTTGCAAAGTTCATTAAACCGCCTGCATCTATCAATTCTTGCATAAATGCAGGTATCGGCGTAAAATTATATGTTTTATTTGTACTTTTATTTGTAATTGTACCTGCATTCATATCAACACTCACTTCATCGCCCTCTTTAATCTCATTTGCTTCTTTTAACTCAAATATAGGTAATCCCATATTAAATGCATTTCTATAAAATATTCTTGCAAATGTAGGTGCAATAATAGCAGCAACACCGGCAGCTTTAAGTGCAATTGGTGCATGTTCACGAGAACTCCCACAACCAAAATTCTCATCCGCAACGATAACATCGCCCGGAGTCATTTTATTTACAAATTCTGGATCAGCATCTTCCATTACATGTTTTGCAAGTTCCTCTGGCACTGAAGTATTCAAATATCTTGCAGCAATAATTAAATCTGTATCTATATCCTTGCCAAATTTCCAAACTTTACCATTTATATTTGCTTTTTGCATCTACAATCCTATTGTTTTAACTAAATAATTTTGCGATTATAGCCAAATTGTGATGTAAAATGAATTAAAGAATGATTTTATAAAGGAAAGCCACATTGATACTAATAAGTATCAATGCAACTTTAGGGAATTATTATCGCTTAAGATTATTTGTTGTCTGTAGCATTTCATCACTTGTCGTAATGATTTTTGAATTCGCATCATATGCGCGTTGCCCCGTAATTAAGTCCGTTAGCTCAACAACCAATTCAACATTACTAAGTTCTACAAAACCTTGTCTTATTGTTCCTAATCCATCTACGCCCGGTATACCCTCGACTGGCTGACCTGAACTGTCTGTTTCTATATAAAGGTTATCACCCATTGCATGTAAACCTGCCGGGTTTATAAAGTTTGTTGTTTGAATCTGCCCTATTTGTGTTGCCTGTGTCTGTCCCGGTTGAATGACCGTCACAGTGCCATCTGTACCAATATTAATATTTGTAGCATCAGGCGGAATAACAATCTGAGGTATTAATGTATAGCCATCACTATTGACGACTGTTCCATCCTGATCTATTTTAAAAGCACCATTTTTTGAATACACTTCTGTACCATCGGGAAGTTCCATCTTAAAAAAACCTTTTCCTGTAATTGCTAAGTCTAGATTATTATCTGTTTGCTTTAAAGAGCCTTCTGAAAATATTTTATTAATAGCAGTAGGACGTACACCCAAACCGACTTCAATACCTGTAGGACTTTTTGTCGTATCACTCGTAGAAGTTCCAGCATATTCCATAACATGGTACATCAAGTCGGCAAATTCTGCACGAGATTTTTTAAATCCTATCGTATTCACATTGGCAATATTATTTGCCGTAGTATCAATTTGTGTCTGCATACCCAACATTCCTGTTGAAGCAGTATAGAGTGATTGCATCATTTTTGACTATCCTTTAATTTAAGCTTTTTTAGCAATTTTTTCAATTGCATCTCTGTTCATGTCATTCATTTGTGTATCCATCGCTTTTTGGTACATGCCGACAAGTCTGTTCGTTTCTATAAGTTGTGTCATCATTTTTACAGCATTGACATTGCTTTTTTCGACAAAACCCTGCCTCACAGCTCCGCTTTGCTCAATACTTGTAAGAGAGCTAATATCTGCAACCTTGTAAAGATTGTCACCTTCTTTTACAAGGTCTTTAAGATTTTCAGGCTGTGCAATAAATAATTTTTTATTTTGTACTAAATTAATACTATTTGGAACATTTGTTAGAATTTGACCGTTTTTATCTACTTCTATAATACTATCTGTTGTTGCGAAACTAATACCTTCTTGGGTTTCTTTATAATCACTAGAAAGTACTTCATACCCTTGTTTGGTAATGAGTTTTCCTTCATCATTCATTGTAAAGGCACCATCACGGGTAAGGCGAATCCCTTGTGGTGTTTTTACCGCAAAGAACAAACCTTCTTGTGAAAGTGCAAAGTCCAAAGAATTAGAACTTTTTTGCATATTTCCGACAGAATAGTTTGTATAAGAATCAACTATTTGCGGTGCTCTCGTCATTGTTCTGTTCAAAAATGCCGCACCGTCTTTAGAATTATTGGCATTAGGAAGTTCGTCTCGAGCCTCTTTGTAGAGTCGCATAAAGTCACCAACAATAAGCTCGTCTTCTTTAAAACCGTTCGTGTTAACATTAGCCAAATTATTTGCAATAGTATCAAGTCTGTTAAACTGTGTTACCATTCCGGCAGCAGAACTATAGTAGCCTGTTTGCATTTATTGCCCCTGTTTCGTATATTTTTTCTTTACCTAGCAAAGTGTGTTCCAAAAATATTTTATCAAGAAATTCACAAAACAAAAAGCAATTATTAAGAATATTTGGGTATAATCCACCTTTTAAAAACCTTAACTCAATTGGAGCACCCTCCCATATGACAGCAAAAGAACTCAACAAAGCTTTAGAGACCTTTTTTCAAGAGCATAAGTCCAAAGACTGTATTACTTATGAATCTTTGATAGAATTTTTTGACAAACAGCCCACAGCGGCACAGGCAAAAAATATTTATAAACTTCTCCAAAAAAACAAAAAATGTATTTATACTTCTAGCGAACATGCTAAAAAATTAAATGATCAAGAAGCCGAAGCACGCAGAAGTGCTCAAAGAAAGATGCTTGAAGACAACGAAACTGATAAGTTTGACATATTAAAAGAGCATGAACTTCTGGAGTGGTCTCGTTCAGATTCTCCTGTGCGTATGTATCTTCGGGAAATGGGACAGATTCCTCTTCTGACAAAAGAAGAAGAGATAGAAATCTCAAAAAAAATAGAAGCCGGTGAGAGTATCATCATCGATGCAATTTGTTCCGTACCATATCTAATAGATTTCATTTTAGATTATAAAGAACCTCTTATAAACCGTGAAAGACGTGTAAAAGAGCTATTTAAAAGCTTTGAAGATGAAAAAGATGACAGTGATGATGGCGATGATGACTCAGCAGAAAAAACATTGTCTGTAAAGGACAAAAGTAGAGTTGAGAAAGTATCTACAAGTTTTAAAGCATTAGAAAAAGCCAAAAAAGACTGGGTCAAAGCTGCAGAAAAAATACCTCAAAACCTTGACGAAGAGCTAACAGAAGAAACTGTACAATATTATTTGAGCGTAACATATAAAAAATCTGTACTTAAAGAAAAACTTCTTGATTTGGGACCAACTTCCAAACTTATCAATGAATTGGTAAAAGCTATGGAAACGGCACTTAAAAGTGATGAAGGATATGACAAAGAACTCAAACGTTTAGAGTACAAATTACCTCTTTTTAATGCAACCCTAAAAGCAAATCATAAAATTTTAGTAGAAAAAATTCAAGATTTAACAAAAGAAGATATTTCCAATATGGTACCAGAGGCAACAATGGTTTCAACCTATATGGAAATTAAAAAACTGGTACAAACAAAAGAAGCTTCTAAAAATAGCTTTGATATGGAACCTGAAAAACTTGCTGATATTTTAGAACAAATCAAACGTGGTAAAAATATTTCTGAAATTTCTAAAACTAAAATGGCAAAATCAAATCTGCGTCTTGTTGTTTCCATTGCTAAACGCTATACAAACCGCGGTCTGCCTTTCCTTGACTTGATTCAAGAGGGTAATATCGGGCTTATGAAAGCTGTTGACAAATTTGAGTACCAAAAAGGCTATAAATTTTCAACCTATGCCACATGGTGGATTCGTCAAGCAATTTCTCGTGCTATAGCCGATCAGGCAAGAACAATCCGTATTCCGATTCACATGATAGAAACTATCAACCGTATCAATAAAATTATGCGTAAACACCTGCAAGAAAATGGAAAAGAGCCGGATGTTGATACAATCGCCCAAGAAGTCGGACTTTCTGTTGAAAAAGTCAAAAATGTTATTAAAATAACGAAAGAGCCTATATCTCTTGAAGCACCTATCGGCAGTGAAGATGACGGTCGTTTCGGTGACTTTATAGAAGACAAAACATCAGTTTCTCCATCTGATGCAATTCTTAAAGATGATTTGAGAATTCAGATTGAACAGGTGCTTGAACAGCTAAATGAAAGAGAAAAAGCCGTCATCAAACTCCGTTTTGGAATTATGGATGATGAAAGTGACAGAACACTTGAAGAAATCGGCAAAGAGCTTAGCGTTACACGTGAACGTGTCCGTCAAATTGAATCAAGTGCCATTAAAAAGCTCAAACACCCTAAAGTTGGACGAAAACTTAAGAACTATATCGAAGAATAATTATAAATATGACATTAGAACAAAAATGGATGGAAAACGACTATAATCCGTTTATTTTATTTAGTTCTAATGGAAAAATCATATCTCTCAACAGTGAAGCTCAGTTTTTACTGGGTGCAACACAACCACATGAGCTTTTCAGCCTTGCACAGACATACGCTAACATCACCTTCGGTTTCAAAACTACATTCTTGGAACTTGAGTATGACAGATATAAGTTTTTTGCCATAACCGTCGGTTATGAAGATGAAGATCAAATAGGCATCAAACTTTATCAGACACCGACATATAAAATAAACACAAAAAAACCTGAGGGAGAGTTAACAAATATTTTCACAATAACAGACCTTTGTATCGCAAGTAACTCAATCAGTTCTAAAACAACCTTTATAAAGTCATACGATCCTACTATTCCAGAGATTATACTTAATGCAAATAATCTTATAAAACTGCTTAATCTCATCTATAAAGCATGTCAAAGCAGTAAACATATAGAGACAAAAATATTCTACAGAGTCGGTGAACATATCAAATTCAATGATAAAAAATATAGTCTTTTTTCAATTGCAATCACGGCAGATAAAATTGATACATCCATGGCACCGGATATTGAAATGCTTGCAGAAAAGTATAATTTTTATGTAGATATCGGTAAAAAGATCTCTATTAATTTGCCTATGATAACTGATTAGGCAAATACTTCTCTCGA
>Ga0256842_1003504_pt1 | contig 10384 bp, 5 predicted proteins | sample 4559240metaG_FD_185973 | JGI IMG/M metagenome (GOLD analysis project Ga0256842, IMG submission 185973) | Hydrothermal vent microbial communities from Guaymas Basin, Mexico - 4559-240 | ecosystem: Environmental > Aquatic > Marine > Hydrothermal vents | place: Mexico: Guaymas Basin | collected...
AAAAGCCATTAGGAATTTTGATTTAGGTGTTGCAATCCATGGAAATTCATCAATGAAAATTACTTTTTTATTTTTATACGATAATCCATCAATGTATTGTTCTAATAGCGTGAATGCTTCCAGCCATTTTCGAGGTGTTTTAATAGATATGTTATTTGTCCGTATTCTTAGTTCTTTGGTAAAGTTCTCTAATTGATTTGATAGCGAACCATTAGTTAATCCTGTTACTTCATAAATAAAATTGTTTTTATAATGCTCACGAATTAAAAAAGTTTTGCCAACTCTTCTTCTTCCATAAATAGCCACTAATTCAGATTTATTACTAACTAAGGTTTCTGTTAGTAAAGTTTGTTCTTGCTTTCTTCCTATAATTTTATTTTTCATTATATCTTTATAATTCGCCAAAAGCACTAAAATTATCTATATTTGGCGGGTTATACTAAATATATTTTGATAATATGTTGCCTTTAGCATTTGTATACTGTATTAATTATACATAGAAAGCTTCTCTATTAATTCTTGATCTTCAAGCAAAAAGTTCGTTTCTTTTCCCGTTGGTGTAAAAAAAAGCCACTTTCAAGTGGCTTTTTTTGTGCTTATGCACGACAATAATTAAAGGCAATTATAAATGCCAAAGTATTTTTTTTGTTAAACGTCCATTTTCATTTTCAAGATGTACTATTAGGACCTGTGTCTTTACATTTAGGGTTATATTATGCTGTGTTTCACCCGAATATTCTTGTTGTAATATAACTCTACCCATAATATCACAGATAGTGATTTGCGCATCATTAGCCACTAATAACAGATCAATTATTAATTTGTTTCCATCTGAATATAATCTAGCAGGAAGTTCATCGCCAAAGTCATCGTCTATAGCTCCAAAATGCAGTTTAAATCGGTCTGTATTATCCGTTTTTTTAGCGCTGAAATTATAAGTTTGATTAACTTTCATATTCTGAATATACTTAGTTTTAGTGTCTTCCAACATTACTATATCAAATCTATCTAAATTAAAATCGCAGTTTATGGTATAGTCACCATTTGCTCCAGGCATAAAATTGATTGGAATAATAGGGTTCTCCTGTGTATTAGTAAGATTTAATACAGACAAAGATTCCGAAGAATATGGAATATATAAGCTAGGTGCAGATATAACTTCACTAAAGAACTTTGTTGCTCCTTTCCCATTTTCAAAATAACCAAATTTAAGTATTACTTCATCGGATCCTAATCCTGAATCTGAAATAACGCTGAGTTTTAGCTTGTCTTTTTCAAGGGGCTTGGTTCTTAATAAATTTCCAGAGCCTTTTAAAACACGAACCGAATTAGTCATTGTTATATTACCTGTACCACTTGCTCGTACAAAGAAACCCTGAGTGGAGGCAATGTATCTACTTACAGAATTGGTTCCTGTATCATCAATATCAGTAGAATTATATACGCCATAGTTACTTGCTGTAGAATTCCAAACCCATATATTATAACCCCCTCCAGAATTCTCTAAGTTGCTTCTTGTCCAGCCGGAAGCTGCTTTCCAGTCTATGGAAGATGGGTATGGATTCCCTATTAATACAAAACCTTTCAGTTCCGAATTATCGCCAGAATAAGTAAGAGGAATATTAATTGTTCCTGTATTAAGATTGCCGACAAAATCCTTGGTAGGCAAACTTTCTTGAACAGAGTATAAATATCCACGTCCTATCTCAAAATTGCTGCTAGGGTGTATTGTGCTCCAGTTGATTGTTGAGCTTGTATTTAATTTGTAAATCCAACAAGTACTAGGCTCGTTCCATAAGAATAAATCGTAACCAGTGCCATTGGTATAAGTGCCAGAAGGTAACCATGTACCACTAATGCTTTGATTTGATACTGGGCAAGAAATAAAATGCCACGATTCGGAAACTCCACTAAGATAGCGTTCCACTGTTGCAGCTATGCTACTTGTGTTGTGCAACAGCTCTGCTATGCCTGATGAGTTGGAACTTAAGATAAGACCAGTACTCCCTGCCGAATTTGTAATAGATCCTATAACTTCTAGGTTTTTGGTAGCTGTTAAAGTGAATATTTTTCCTGAATTAATAATTAGGTTGCCATTAACTGTAAAGTCTGTATTAAGAACAACACCGCTACTATTGTCAATGGTTAAGTTGTCAAATTTGTCATTAAGAAAAACGTTACTCTCTATTGTTTGTTCGGAAGTTCCAGCATAGATAAATGTAGATGTGTTTGTTGTTGCATCAAGCCTTCCTGAGCTTGCGGTAATACTATTTATTAAACGCAGACTGCCATTAAGTTCAATATTATTTGCATTATTAATTGTAATATCATAAACCTCATTATTATAAAAACCCCCATTGGGGATGCTTTGCGAGAAAGTAGATTCTAAAATAACTGATGATGAACTTGCTGTAGCATCTATTTGCCCACCACTAGAAAGTGCTAATGTTCCTTTTATAGTTAAATCATATCCATTAACAACTAATTTATCTGTTGATTGATTTATAATTATTGCACCAATAGTTCTATTCATGTCTAGGTAACATGAGCGATCAGGGTTATCTGCAAAAAATAAATTACTCCCACTAGTAGGTAGCGCATTATTAGACCAGTTTGATGCTGTATTATAGTCTGTGCTTGTGGAGCCAACCCAAAAAGGGCCTCTTTCTACAGCACCTATTGTTGGTACAGTAGCTCTATTTATATCTATTATATCTTTGGTTATACCTAAACCAGCTAAACCAGCTAATGTAGTAGCAGGCATATAATCATCAGGATTAGTACTTCCGCCAATCATAAACACAGGATTAATATTTATACTATTGGCATCTCCCCCAGATGCAGCTTTCCAAGAAGCATCTAAACTTGAATAATTTGTGCTGCCAATTTTTCCAAGTATTCCTGTGGAAGAAACGAAGTAATTATTATAGTTATTTGTTAAGTTAGTAGAGCCCGCAAGGTAGATAGCATAATGCTTCCCAACAGAACCACCTGTACGGTCGTTAAAGAGTACATTATTCCTATAATCTCGGGTCGATGTATTGGCATTGCTGTATAAAGCAAAAGTAGAAGATGTTTCAGGAGAACTTGTGACAGAACCTCCTATATATACTGTATTGAAATATATTGTACTATTCTCTCCGGCATCACATTGGTCATAAATTCCATAAAATAAATTCCCAGTTGTTGTTTGCCTTCCAAAATTTATAATATTATTATAAACAGTTGTAACTCCTTTGTAGATTAAAATACCTTCTATTTTACCATCCATATAAGTAGTTGACAAATATAAACCATAAATGAAATTATTTGATATAGTATTGCTTCCTGTAGTTGAACCTGCTGTATATATTCCGTATACGTCTACTTTTTTTGTGGTATTAGTATTTGATAAATTGTGAATGGTATTACCATCAACTATTTGAGTAGTGCCACTTACATTACTCAATTGTGAAACTCCAATTACAGCAGCAGATACATTATAGTACTCTTGACCACTAGTTGTGCTAATGTTTTGTATGGTATTATTAGTAATAGTATTACTACCTCTAGCAGTTTCAATACCTCTAGTTCTTGCCGTAGTAAGCCCTCCATTGTATGCATTATAAAGTCCCGAAATAGTATTGTTATTATAAGTTGATGATCCCGAACAATAACTACGAATGCCAATTACCATTTGCCCTTTTGATGCAGTTGTTGCAGTTGAAGAGGCTTGAATACTATTTGAAGTAACACTGCTGCCAATTGAATTATTACTTACTGTCCATGTGCCAGAGACTAGCATTTTGTATATGGCAACTATATTATGATATGAGCTACTTGAACCAACGGCTGTTATTGAGCCAATGCTATTATTCTGAATATCAATGGATCCCGAACTGTAAATAACAATACCATAAGAGTTGGAATTTGCTGTGGTATTTGTAATGATAATAGATCCGGTGCCTGTTGTTTCACCAATAGTATTGCCAGTTACAGTGCCAATATTTACGGCCCCTAGTGCAATATATATCCCTGCCCATGGAGTAGCAGATGTGGTAGAATAATTAATGTTTTTAATAACATTATTTTGAATTGAAGATGCCGTAGTAGTTGCTACCCTTAGGTATATTACTTGAAATAAATGAGCAAAAGCACCACTAATTGTTAAAGCCGAACCGCCACAAGAAGCAGATTGTCCTCCAAAATAATTGTTAGTTATAGTAAAGTTATTTCCTGAAGTATTATCAATATTAATTATCTTATAAGTGTTTGCAGCTGTTGCAGAAAGGGGAGAGGAAGTTTCGTAAAAACTGTTTCCACTAATAGTAAAATCGGTAGAATTAGATGATAAAAAAATTGCATTAGAACTTGCTCCAGTATTAAAAAAATCGTAAATATTATTATTAGAAATAATATTTGTTGTATTTACATAGCTCGATGAACCTAAAGAGTAAATAACGTTAATAGGTCTGCTGCTTGCATTATTTGTAAGATTACAATTTATTATTTCATTATTAGAATTCCCTGAGCCAGAAGTTGCTGTAGCAAAATAAATTATACCGCTAGTTGTACTCATAGAGGAACCTTTTACTGTGCAGTATGATATACTGTTATTTTCGGCTGTATTAATGAATCGAATGGTAGATGTTCCTGCAGTGCTAGAGTTGCTTGTGTTATTTATTGTCATATCTATTGTAGAGCCGCTTGCGTTTACTCGGCCGTCAAATGTTACATTATCGGCTCCATTTATATTAATAAGAGGGCTTGCCAAATTACCTGTTATACTAAGCCCTGAGCTAGTAGGATATATGTTTATAGACGTCCAATTAGAATTAGATGTATTAATTTCTGCCGATGCAGTTTCTGTAGTATTTGCAATTAACTGAAGTGTAATAGCGCCTGTATAAACAGAGCCTAAATTTGCATTTATGCTATCAAAAGCTTCCTTTAAAGTAGAGAAATTTGCTCCAGAATTACCAACAGTTTTTGTAATTTGAGCATCAACATTATTTGTTAGAAAACAAATAGAAGCAATTATTATTTTAATTATTGTTTTCATCTGTCTTTTGTATTTATGCTGTTATTAACTGATTTCTTCTTTATGATATCTTTTTGAGATAGAATAAAGATAATATTCTCTACAATATCTCCATCTTCTATTGGCTTAATGGTAAAGTTAACTTGAGCAGGCTCTGCAATAAAGTTTAGCTTATTTAATTGTAGCGAATCTACTTTTGCAATATAATCACCAGGAGGAAATCCTAAATAATTAATATAGCCATCAGATTCTGATAGTGTTTTGGCGAATATCTTATTATTGCCTTTTTTGTAAAATTCTATAGTTATTCTGCCTAATCCTTTTAGCGAATTATTCTCGTTAATATAGGCCATTCCCAATACTTCACCAACAGCAACTATTGGAATATCTACATGCTTATATTGGTTTGGATCTACCAATACAGAGTAAAAATTATGTTTAAATCGCCAAGCAATATTATCTAAGTCATTATCATTAAATTCAATATTATAACTTATAAATGCATTTAGATTAGGAACTCTTATTATAGAATCTTTATCATTGAAAATTGGTTTGCCTCCAAATACTCTTATGGCATCTATTTTTACCATCTTTTCACCCTCGTCAAAAATACCATTATTATTTATATCTAAGAATGGATAAAAAGAAATGCCACCCTTGCTTACCGATGAGTTTTTGTTTGTAATTACTTTTTTATTGCCACTGCCGAAGGTAATACTGCCTTGTGCACTTTCGGTAATAGTACTTATGTTTTTACTCTGCATGCTAGTAACATTTGTTCTTGCAAATGATAAATCATACTTAAACCCAGCGGTAAATAGATTATCGCTTAGGGATAAATTTCTTTCGTAACTAACAATAAAATATGCTTTACCTGATTTTTTTTCAAGTTCAAGCTTATACGATATTAAAGAACCTTTAGTATGATCGTAACGTGTTGATGGTCGAACAATATATCCTCTTCTAAGCCTCCACGAAAGGGAAGTTGTTGTTAATATATATGCTGGATTTTCTTTGGCCCAGTTAAATTGAGTTGTAGTGTTAACAGAAAATTGTTTATAGTAAGCAGAAAGTAAGATGCTTGTTTGGTTATAAATAAAGGTCTTATACACATATTGAGCTAGATCAAGCTTCGAAAAACCAGAAATCTTTTTATATCTATAAGGAATGGATACTAATATTCGTCGTTCTTGTTCGTACCTGAACTGCGTAGCTTTTTGATCTTTTACATATTTAGTATAATCAAGTATTATAGATGCGCTTTTCAGAAAATAAAAATTCACTATACCTTTTGCGCTTACACCATGGGCGTATTGGCCGATTAAGGTGAGTTTGCTATAAGGCTGAATAGATGTTTTTAAAAATGGAATATAAGGCCTATCTGTTATGGACGACAAATATTCTACTCCACCCCCCACAGTTAACATTCTATTTACACCATAGTTAACTTCTGCTATCGAATATTTACTTGATATACTGTCCTGTAATACACCAGCAGTTATACAGTATTCAAATTCTTTTTCGGGCATAAATGTATACGGAATATTTACTGTTCGTTCTTCCGTGCGCTCTTCACCCATTGGGCCATAAAACTTTAGCTTTATTGTTGTAAAACCATATACATTGGGTACTTTAAAAAAGTACATACCCGAAGCATCAGCCTTGGTATAATCTATCAATATGTTATTAATAAATAGTTCTACAGTCCAATTGGGCTCAGTATAATCGCTTATTGTATAATAGCCTTTTGCTTTTCTTATTGTTGTTGGACTATTTCTAACCACAGCGCCAATTATTGGTGTGCTAACGAAAGCAATAGACTGTGTTGTGACTTTACCAATTTGTGCTTGTTTTATTATTTTTTGATTATTATCAACCCAACGCCATAAATAGTGAAATCGGCGTTTATCAAAGCCGAATTTACTACTATAATCGATAGCCATAGTTGCTTCACCATAAAGTAACTCACTCCCTAGTCCAATACGAACGTTGCCCCTTGTTAAGCTGTTAGATGCTTGGGTAGAAGATATAAACCAATCAATAGTTCCGGGTTTAAATAAATGGTATTTCCGAGATACGACTGTGTCAGCAGCAAACTCACCTTTTAATTTTGATAAATTTCTACGTAACTTCTCCAAACGTTTTTGTTTGGTAATTGGTAATTCAAAGTCCGATTTTAATATCACTACTAAGGATCTATAATTAAAAACTAGGTTAATGCCAAAAGTCTCAGCTAATAGCGAAGATTCAATATAAATCATACCCATATCTTTTATCATTTTACCCTCACCAGGGTATATATTATCGCCAATTCTTATTTGTTTTTTATTATAATTAATGGAGTAGTGATTATCCTCTCGTAAAAAAGTTCCTTCCAAGTTATCTGTTTCTATATTCATAACACATGGTATTAGAATTGTGTGAAATAAATTCTCTACGTTAATAAAAAGTAAACCATTATTTGTAAATATAATATCTAAATCAGAGTAACTATTACCTTCAATCATTAATTGTGCAGGTATCTCGTCGTAGGTATAAGTGGGGCTTTCTTCACTATCCTTTTTTTTGCCATCTTTGTCCTTTTTGTCATCTTTATCACCTACAGGACTGTTAGTGTTATAAGCAATAGTTTCACTTATTAATAATTCTTGAGCAAATGTTTTTTCTAGGGATAAAATAAAAAAAAATGGTATTATTAGGAGTAATTTAATGAAATAGCTTGAATTATATGTTAGTTTAAAATTGCCTGAACGAGAGAAATAGCTTATAAAAACACATTGGTATTTTGTCAATATACGAAATATTGATAAAATACCAATGTATGTGATGTTATTCATAATTACTCGTTATTAAATGTAATATTAAATGAGCCAGAATATATTCCAGATGTTGTTGTGCCAGGTACTGTTAATGTTCCTCCAACTCGAATCTGATTTATAAAATCACAGTTGCTATTGGTTTGGAAATTAGAACCTGATACACCTTTTTCTGTAGGGCCAATATCCAATGTAAGAGAACCCGATGAACCAGTTAGTGTAGTTGACGCATTAAAAGAAATTACAACATTACGTCCCTCACATAGCTTCACTTCAAATATGGCAGGTGTAGAAATAGGCGAAATTGCCAATAGAGCAATATCGCCAGTTGAAGTTCTGCTGCCATCGTAACCCACAGTAACAGTGCCTCCACCGCTTCCTGTAACGCAAAATGAGCCAAAATGCAATGATTGAGATGCCTCTACAGTTAAGGTGCGTTGAGGTAATGAGGGTTGAGCGTAGGTTGTTTTTTGAAATAAGATAAAAATTAAAACAATGAAAATTATTTTAAATGTGAGCTTATTTATTACTAGTATTTTCATTAGTCACCTTATTTAGTTTTAATATCTAACTATCAAATCAGAAATAATACAACTTAGAATTAAATTTATATATTGGAAACAAATAGCTTTCGTATTAATATATTAAGTCATTGATAGTAATGTTTTTTTTATAGGTCGAGTTCTGTTTCTGCATAAATTTTCCTATTAATAGGGTCGTCGTTGGTGAATCTTATTTTCAGTTTGCCCTTCTCTAACTTAGTGCCGGGTGATAAATTAAGCTTTACTGCACAAGCACGCTTTTCTATATCAGTATATACACCAAGGCCATTAATTATACCTACTTGGTAAGCTTTGCCTTCTTCAGGATAATAATCTACCATTATACTTCCATAAATAGAAAGATTGCCTTTTCTATTTAAATAAAAATATAGATAAGGAATAGTATCGAGCTCCATTTTTATTTCTAAATTACTTATTGTTGATGTTACATTTACTTCACCTGTGCGTACAATAATTGGTATACTTAAACCAAAAATAGGAATGAGCTGTATCTTTAGTTTGGTAGTATCGCCACGCTCATCCTCACCAAGTGGTTTTGTTTTTTTTTCTGATCTAAAATATAGGTGAGATCGGTATTCTCCTGCCTTCATATTAGGTTTCTTTCGGTACTGTAAAGCTACAACCTGGGGCTCCCTTGGTGCTAAAGTTACCGTCCTTGGAAATACTCGTAAGTATGGGCTTGAGAACATATGTAAAGAATCCTCCTCTTCAATTTTTATGAAATCACCCTCTTCATTCATTCTGTAATTTACAAAAGAAATTGAGAATACTGCAGTATCGTTTCCAATATTTACTAAGTTGAGCATTTCTTTTCTATGCTTATTGTTTTCAAATACAACACGCTTTGGTGTTATTAATAAGTCTCCCTGAGCCAATAAATTAATATTGCTGCCTAAAATAACGATAAGTAATATTATAAATGTTTTTTTCATGTTGGTTAATTTAATCTAGTGATATTTATAATTAATAAACGCTCACATTTGGTGAGCTTTAAGTTTTTGCATACTGTGTTTACTAAAAGAATGTTTAAGCTTTGCTAGTTATGTTTTTACAATAAGTTAGATGGTATTAAAACCAATAGATATAACAAACAAAAAGAAGCCCTAATAAATTAAGCTCACTTTTTGAAATGTTCATGATTTAGTTATAAGCTACTGAAACATCAAATGTTCCTGTGTAAGTTCCTGCAGGTTGAGCGTTTGCCAACTGTAAAGTTGCTCCAACACTAAAGTAGTCCATTCCGCTAAAATCAAGTGTACTTGTTGTGCCAACAGATGAAATAAAGTCTATAACTTGCATTGGGTTTGAACCGTCAGTTATCGAGACAGTTCCATTTGTAGGTAAAGTGATAACATATGTTGCATCATTATCTCCTGAAATATAGTAGTCTGCGGCCTTAGAAGTTGGTGCCTGTGCAAGTAATGTAAGTGTGCCTGACGCGATAGATACGTCTCCTCCAACTGCCAAATCAACTTCTGCTATTGTAGAAGGAACAGTCATTGTTCCAAAATGCATACTAGTACCTTCTGTTATAGTCATTCCTACTAGAATTTTTGCTCCTGCATCAGTATTTTCAGTTTGAGCCATTGCGTCTACTGAGAAGAATGCAAGTATGACAATGGTGAGCATTGTAATTGTAATTTTTTTCACAGGTATGTTGTTTTATAAATTTGATAATAAATTTATCAATGGTTTAACATTATTATTCCCCATAATAATGTAGTAAAAGGAGCCTAATTTTAAGGCTCCTTTTGAAGTTACCTCTAGTTATAAGCTACAGATACATCAAATGTTCCTGTGTAAGTTCCTGCAGGTTGAGCGTTTGCCAACTGTAAAGTTGCCCCAACAGTAAAGTTATCGTCACCACTACCATCAAGTGTACTTGTTAAGGCTCCATAAGAACATACAAAGTCAATAACTGGCATTGGAGTAGCACCTTCTGTAATAGAAACAGAACCATTTGTAGGTAAAGTAATTGCATAAGT
>Ga0256842_1003505_pt1 | contig 10383 bp, 12 predicted proteins | sample 4559240metaG_FD_185973 | JGI IMG/M metagenome (GOLD analysis project Ga0256842, IMG submission 185973) | Hydrothermal vent microbial communities from Guaymas Basin, Mexico - 4559-240 | ecosystem: Environmental > Aquatic > Marine > Hydrothermal vents | place: Mexico: Guaymas Basin | collected...
TTATGAGATAGGGTAGTGTTTGAAGAAGTTGTAGATGGAAAGTTATATTCAAAAACATGATTAGAAAATTATCTAAATTTTAAATTTAAAAATAGTCAAATATATATTTTTGATAATCATAATTTAGCTTTCTATTTTTTAGCTAAAAATTTTCAAAAAACCAAAAATAAATTAGATTTAATTCATATAGATCAACATTCTGATATGAAAATGCCCGATTTTATACCAGATAAACTAGATGATATAGAAAAATATACTTTTGAATGAGTGAATGTATGAAATTATCTTATTCCACTACAAAAACTATGAATAATATGAAAAATTTATCAATGTAGAACACAAACTAGTATTTTAGAATTAGATGATAAACTTTTTAAAGATAATGTTTTAAATATAGATTTAGATTTTTGGGAAGAGAATATGACTACTGATTATAAAAGTTTAGAAAGAATCAAAAAATATATCTGATTTTCACCTATTATATTGATAGCCACATCTCCATATTTTATTAATCAAATTAGGACTATAAAATTACTTTATGAATTGTTTAAATAATTTTTTAAAGTTTTTACTTTTATTTATATATTTTTATGGATATACTTATTTTATTTAAAAACTTATTTTTTGAAAATATTATATGACAAACTATATGATTAATTGCTTTTATTGTATGAGTTATAGCTTTTTTACATAAAAAAGATAAATATCTTTATATGTGGCTTATGATTGCACAGTTTTTTTGGATTATACACTTTTTTTTAATGTGATTATATGTTTGAGCATTTGTAAATATTATTTGATTTATAAGATCTTTTATTGCTTTAAAATATAAACATATAAAAGAATTTATTCCTATTTTTATTTTAATTTATATATTTATAGGTTTTTTAAGTTATAATAATATTTTTGATATTTTACCATTATTAGCATGATTTTTTGGAACTTTAGCATTTTTATATTTTTCTTGAATTAAATGAAGGTTTGTTTTATTAATTTGTTCTTTTTTATGGTTAAATTATAATATTATTTGAAATTCAATTTGATGAATTATAACAGAAATATTTATGATAATAGCAGGTTTAATTTCTATATATAGACTTATTAAATATAAAAAAAACTAAATAAAAATAAATATTATTCTTACTTTGCATAATGTATATTATGCAAATTTTAAAATACAGTCTTTATAGTGTTATAGAAATTACCTAATTTTCGTGTTATTTTTTTGTTTTGTATGTTTATTTTGTTTTTAATTTTAAAATTTCTGTAATTATATAATTGTATAAATTAAATCATTTATCTGTAAAATATAAATAATTATTTTTTTCTGTAAGGTATCAATGTTCTCTAAACTCATTTATTTTTTTTAAATTAAGTATTTTTTTTATATTATCTGTTAATTTTATTCACTTATCTGTTCTTAAACCAAGAAATATCTGTTCTTCAAGAAATTCCTGTTTTGTTAGTTTCTTATATTCTTTATATTCAAATTTTCATTTTATATAATTTTGTATTCAATATGAATTTGTATATCTAACTTTATTTCAATTATGCAAAGTATGAAATCCACTTGCAGAGCTTCATATTCAAATATATTCTTTCATCTCCCAATATACTTGATTATGTTTAGATTCTCTTCATTTTTTAGCAAAATTTGATATTTCATATCTTTTATAATTATATTTTTTTACAATATTTATATATTTTTCAAAATTATCTAATATTTTGTCTTCATTTGTTTGATATGTACTACCCCAAATACTACCTGAAAACAGTTCTAAAGTATAAATAGACAGACTGTCTATCTTGTCTTTATTCTTATTTAAAAAATTATTAAATATATTAAAATCTTTTTCTATTCCAAAAGAAATAAAATCTAAATTTAGATGAAATTTTTTATTTTCTTTTATATTTTTCATCAATTTTTCAATAAACTGAAAATTATAATTTCTTCATGATTTTTCAAGAATATCATTTTCTAAAGATTGAATTCAAATACTGAATCTAAAGTTATCAACAATATTTGGTAAAGTATTTATAAACTCTAAAGTTTGATTTAAAGGATTTGGATTTAATTCAAATGAAATTTCTTGACAATTATTTAAGTCAAATTCTCTTTTTATAAAATTTAACAAATCCACTACTCTCTCTAATCAAAGTTCTGAAGGTGTTCATCATCCAAAATAAATTGAATATATCTTATTATTTTTTAATTTTGGTTTTATATTCATAAGTTCATTTTTCATACTTTCAAGATATTTATCTTTCATAATAGAAAAATCTTTATTCTCTGTAGGAATAATATAAAAACTACAATAATTACATTTTTTTACACAAAATGGAATATGAAAATATAAACTATACATCTAATATATTTTTTAAAAAACTAATTCTATGAATAGGACTTGCTCAGTGTTTTTGAATAAGTTCTCTATGTAATTTTGTTCCGTATCATTTATGTTTTTCAAAATTGTATTTAGGGTATTTTATAGATATTTCTTTCATATAATTGTCTCTAATTACCTTTGCAACTATACTTGCAGCTCAAATATAAGGAATTTTACCATCTCATTTAATTATAGTAATAATTTTAACCCCAAAATCATTTGATAAATTAAAATCACTATTCCCATCAAACAAAATTCAATGTAATTTTTCAATTTCACCTAAAATAGAAATAATTTCTTTAAAATCATAATTATCAATATTTTTTATATCTTCAAAAATTGGTAAAATTAAAGAATTAAGTTTTTCTATGTTTAGGAGTTTATCCCCATTTCGTCAAATATTTTTCTTCTGAGTGTCTATAAATTTTTTAATTAAAACTATTATTCATCTTTTTACTGCAATATTTATAGACTTTACAATTCATAAATTATCTATTTCTTTATTTGTAGCAAAACCAAAGGAATAAAGCATTTTTTCATCTTTTTCTAATTTTTTTATATATTCAAAAATTTCTTTTCTTTTCTTTTCTGAAAGTTTTTTTGAATCATTAAATACTGATGTATCAAAGCTACCCAACGGAAGTGTCAAGCCAATCACGACTGGTCAGGCTAAAGGTCATCTACCAGCTTCATCATAATAAATTTTTAATTTCATTTTATATTTTATTATTAAAATTTATTTTTTCTTGTATTTTTCTATATCTATTTGAAAAATTATGTGCTTCATCTCTAAGTCTTATAAACAATTTATCTTCAAAATTATTGTAATCTACAGGTATTTCTTTTTCAAAAGTATAAAAAATTTCATTATTTCAAGCTATTTTTCATCATCTTTTTCTAGCATTTCATTTTCATAAACTTATAAAATCTATTTTTGATACTATATCATTTGGTAAATCATTTACAATATTTAATTGTCATTTTCAACCATCTAAAACTACTAAATCTGTAGTATTATTTTGAAAATATTTAATTAAACAATATTTTAAACTTTCATAATCATCTCATCATATTTCTTTTGGAATTTTGAATTGTCTATATTCTTTCTTTTTTAAAATTCATCATAACATAGCTGACATACCACCAGAAGGATTTTTTCATGATGTATGTGAAATATCTAAACATACTATTTTATAAGGAAAATTCTTTAAATTAAATTTCTTTTGAATATTTTTTAATACTTCATTTAGATTTTTATCATCATTAAAAATATGATTAGCAATATAATTATCTAAATTAATCTCTAAAAAATCTCATATTTCCTTAATTATACTTTGTTTCATAAATAAATATATTTTATTAAATTAATTAACCTTAAATATAAGAAATAATTGTTTAAAATCCATAAAAAAATAAGAGATTAATACTCTTATTTATAGATATTTACTAATTTTTAATTTAAAGTGAATTTGGAGCCAAGGAGATTCGAACTCCTGACCCCCTGCTTGCAAAGCAGGTGCTCTAGCCAGCTGAGCTATGGCCCCATAAATTACCTAGGGAGGGAATCGAACCCTCACGGCCGTAAAGCCATCAGATTTTGAGTCTGACATGTCTACCAATTTCATCACCTAGGCATATTTAAGTGCTAAATAATATAATTATTAGTTTATAAAAATCAATTGATTTTAGAACTTTTTTTTTTAAACTATTTCTGTGTATTTATTTAATTTAATAAAAAATATATAATGGCTGATTTGAATAAAGTAATGTTAATTTGAAGAATAACTACTGATTTAGAAGTAAAAAAAATATGAGATAGTTGAAATTCTGTATTAAATTTTTCATTAGCTACAAATAGATCATATAAAAATAAATCTGGTGAAAAAATAGAAGAAGCTGAATTTCATAGATGTGTAGTATTTGGACCATTAGCTGATATGATGGGACAATATTTATGAAAAGGAAGAAAAATATTTGTTGAATGAAGATTAAGAACAAGACAATGGGAAGATCAATCTGGAAATAAAAGATATACTACAGAAATAGTAGTTACAGATATAAATTTTTGTGATTCAAAACCAGCTTGATGAAGCTCTACAAGTGATTTGACACCTAAAAAAGAGGAAACTACAGAAGATGATGATATTCCATTTTAATTTAAATTTAATATTGTAAATGAACGAAACTTTAGAAATAAAAGAACCAGAAAGTAAGTTTAAAAAATTCTTAATTGATTTAGTAGATATAATTGCATTTTTAGTCTTTATAATATGAATATTTCTTACAATAAAATTATTTATAATTGCTCCTGTAGTTGTAAAATGACATAGTATGGAACCAAACTATCATCCTGGACAATATATATTTATAGATAAGTTTTATTGGAAATTAAATTGATGAATTAAAAGATGAGATGTAGTCGTAGTAATGCCTGAACAAGCTAATGTATCATATCTTAAAAGAGCTATATGATTACCATGAGAAACTATAGAAATAGAAAGTTGATCTGTATTTTTATGCAAAGATAAAGAAAATTGGTTAAAGTATACTTGAAAAGATATTAGAGATAATGTTTTTTATAAAGATTGAAAATTAACTTGTAAAGAAATAAAACAACCATTTATTGAATGAAAAACTGTAAATATTCAGTGATATCCTGAAAAAATAGTAACTACAGCAAAATGTTGAATTAGTAAATTTACATTATGAACTTGACAATACTTAGTATTTGGTGATGATAGAATGTATAGCACTGATTCAAGATGTTGTTTTAGATGATTTTGTTCTGGTAAAAAAGATATTTACTATATTACAAAAAACGAAATTTTAGGTAGAGTTTGGTGATTTAAGTTTTAATCATAGAATATAATGAAAAAAATATTATTAATATGTATATTTGCTATTCTACCTTTTTTTCATTTAACAACTTTTGCAGATGATGATAGTTGGACTTTAATACCTGAATGAGATGCTTCTGCTTCAAAAACAGTATGAGAAACTCCTTGAAAAGTTTGGGAAACATATAATAATAATACTCCTAGCAATGTATGAGATGCTTTTGCTTCTTGAGTTTTTTCTTGGGATACTATATTTGACTTTTTTAAACATATTGCAAAGATTTTATCTGAAATGTGATTGGTAATATGAGCAGGTATGATTATTTATGCTTGATATAAGTATGCTTCAGGTGTATTTACTGGTGATGCTAGTAAGTGATGAAAAGATGCTATTAAATGAGCTATTTATGGTGTATTAATAGTTATATTTTCTTATGCTATTATGAAAATTTTACTTGCAATGTTTTTATAAAAAATATAGATTACAGATTTAACTGTAGTTTTTTTTATTTAATAATTATTTCTCTTTTATTTTCTGATATTTTTTTAATTTCAATTTCTAAAAAATCTTTATCTTGATATAATTCTTGAAATTTTGGCCATTCTATAATTACATAATCATATTCTTGTATTTCATCTAAAATTCACAAATTTAAAAATTCTTCCTTTGAAGATATTCTATAAAAATCTCAATGTAATATTTTATCTTCATAAATATTTATATAAGTATAAGTAGGAGAAGATATATTTTTAATTCAAATATAATTTGCTAATTGTTTTGTAAATTCTGTTTTACCAACTCATAAATCTCATTTTAATAAAAATTTTTTATATCATTTATTTAATAATTCTTCTACAATTTTTTTTAATTCTCAAATACTAGAAATGTTTTTTTTTAACATATATTTTGCTAAATAAATTAAATTCTTAACTATATAGTTTTTTTCTTAAATCATAAAACCAGAATTTATTATTATCAAATAATGATTTTAAATCATAATGACTTCTTTCAGGAGATATATTTAAATTTAAATTATCAAATAATGTATTTTTATTTTCTATACAATTTGCTATAAGCTGAATTTTGGGTAAATAATTTCTTCATCTTGTAGGAAATTTTACAGTATCTATATTTTCAAAATTATCAAAAAATATATAAGAAAACAAATTTAAGTTATCAGATCTATTATAAAAGTTATCTTTATATTTAGTTTCAACTCAAAATTTTCATCATACAAGCTCTTTTATATTTTGTAAATATTGTTTTTGTGAATTTTTTCTTTCTTTTTCTATATATTCTTTAAAATTATTTAAATTTACAAAATAAGGTAAATTATCTATATTTTTTCATTTTTTTTCTAATATTTCAACAGTTTTATATATTATATTAAATTCATTATTATGTTTTGTTTTTGGTCATTGTAATGGATCATAAAAAATAATATATTTATTTAAAATTGTTTTTAACATTTTACTAATTTCGTCAATATTATTTTCTCATAACTCAAAACTATCTAAAAATCATTCTAATATTTCAAACTCATCTTTATACTCATTATCAAATTTTTGTGCTTTTTCATTGTTTTGTAAATTATCATCTTTTATAATTTTTCTAAAATCATAATTTATAGATTTTTTAACTATCAAATCATTTACAACTACTGTGCAAATATCTCTATCTGTATATTTATGTTCTGCAAAACATAAACCATTATTATATCTACAAAAATCTCATTCACCAAAAACTTCAAAGGTTAATTCTGGAAAAGTTTTTAAAATATTTTCTATTTCTGTTAATGTAATTTCTCTTGATAAAATTACTTTTGTAATTGGATAATTATCTTTTAAATATTGTATAGCATCTGTATTATAAACAGCCATAATAGTTGATATATTTAATTGTATTTTCTTTCATTGAATAATATATCATCAAGAATAAGTTCATTCAGAAATATCATCCAAATATTCTAATGTTCACATACTAGAAACTATAAAACCATCTATTCAAGCATCTAAAAAATCTTGTATCATATGTTTAAATTCTTCTTCTACAACATCAGTATAATACCGATGATTTATATTTCACATTATTTTTTTTCAATGTTTATGAACTTCTTTTATTACTTCTTGTAAAGATTCAAAATCTGTAATTTGTTCATGTTCAGCAAACCTTCCGTTTGGACTTACTTCAAATCAAAATTTATTATGCCAATAAGGAGGATTATATCAACAAAAAAATTCTTTTGCTCATTGTTCTACATGTCAAGCAATTATATTTTGTATATTATTTCTTTTTTTTCATCATTTATTAAATCAAAGTCAGATAATTGGACTAAACATAATAATATATTATATTACATATATAAATATATTTATGTTAATCAATATTTTATTTAAATCAATATTGATTTTATGTTTTATTCTATTATATTAAGATAACTATTTTAAATTTTAATTAAGTTAAATGAATCCAATTAGTCTTATTTTATTAAATCTTATTTATAGACCTATTTTTAATATTATTGCAATATTATTAGCAATATTTTGATGAAATTTATGAATTGCTATTATTTTACTAACATTAATTGTAAGATTATTATTATTAAAACCTACTATGCATGCAAATAATGCACAAAAAGGTATGGTAGATATACAACCAAGAATGAAAGAGATTCAAGATAAATATAAAGATAGTCCAGAAAAATTAGCTGAAGAAACTATGAAATTATTTAAATGAAATGGTAGTCCTTTGAAATGATGTCTTATGATGTTTGTTCAAATTCCTGTGTTTATCTGACTTTTTTATGTAATAAAAGATTTAGCACAGCATAAAGAAAATACTCATAATATTTATTCTTTTTTGTATAATTATATTCATATGTGAATGGATAATATAAATAATATTTTTTTATGAATTGACTTATTTAAACATTGAGGAACATCTAGTTTATTGTTATCAATATTAGCATGAATTTTGATGTATATTCAAATTAAATTAACTACATTAAATAAACCTGCAACTCCATCTGTTCCATGAGCTTGAATGCCAGGTATGCCAAAAATTCCTGATATGAGTAAAATGATGTGATATATGAATATATTTATGGTATTTATGATGGCAAGTTTTGTTTATACAATGCCAGCTTGAATTTGAATTTATATTATTACTTCTACTTTATTTACTGTTGTTCAATATAGTATTCAATATAGAGAATTAATAAAAGTAAAACTTAATTTAGCTCTTAGTAAAAAATAATGAATAATTATTTAAATTTTATTAAAACATTTTTCAAAGAAAATAAGAAGTATATAATTGCTTCTTTTTTTGTGTTCATAATATGAATACTGTTATATTTATTTACTCCAATAGATGAAAATATAAAAAAAACATTAATTCAACAAACTATAGAATATGTTAAAAATATAATGACTACAAATAATTTTGAGTTATTTATAAAAATATTTTTTAATAATGCTTTTATTTGACTATTGATATTATTATCTTGATTTTTACTTTCTGTATTGTGAATATTTTTGGTTTTATCAAATATTTTTATAGTTTGATTGATATTAACTATAAGTATAGAAAAAGTTTGAATTTATCATAGTTTATTAGCTATTTTACCTCATTGAATTTTAGAAATAAGTGCTGTATTATTATCATTAGCTTTATCTTTTAAAATTACAAATTTAGTTGTAAAAAAAATATGGAATTGGAAAACTGTTAAAATATGATGAGATTTAAAAAAAATATTATTATTTTTTTGATGATTTGTTTTACCATTATTTTTAATAGCTGCATTTACAGAAAGTTTTATTACCCCTTTATTTTTTAAATAGATTATTTTAATACATTCTTTTTTCATAAAAATATACTATTTCTACTATCTATCCGGGAAATACTTTTTTCTCATTTCTTATTTATATAACAATCTTCTTGTATAATAAATCAAGATTTTTTAAATAAATACCTTAATTCATATAAAAAAAAGATATGATAATATCTATAAAATACTTTTTTTGAATTATTATTTTTCCATGGAATATAAATATCATTTATAGCTTTTGTTCATAAACTTAATATTCAAATAAGTAATGATTTTATAATATTTTTTGTATATTTTTTAAAAAACCATTTTGAAAATGACCAATTAAACATAAGCACTACCCCATCATAATTTAATATTCTATAAATATTTTTCATAATTAATAATCTTTCCCATTTTGTAGAAATATGTTGAAAACTTGCAACAGCAATAACCATATCAAAATTTTGTTGCTCTTGTTTTTCTAAAAATGATAACATATCAGAAACTACAAATTTAACTTGATGATTTTTTTGTGTATTTTCTAATTTATTTATTTTTCATTCTAAACTTATTTTTTTGTCATCTAGAACTTGATCCGGAATTTCTTTACTTCTTTGAGATGCTGAACTAAATTCAGTATGACAGTTATCTTCTTTTTGTAATTCTGTTTTTGCTATTTGTATAAGTCATTCTGATATATCTACTCAAACATATTCAATTCTTTCTTGAGGAAAATATTCTATTAAATATCTATAAAGTCTTCCGTCTCAACATCAAAGTTCTAAAATTTTAATTTTTTCAGATATTTTCAAGTATTTTTCAACTTGTTCTTTTATATAAAAAAATTCAGACCAATTCTTTTTTCTAGTTCAAGAAAATTTTTGAGCTTGTGCATTATAAAAGTTTTTTACAGATTCTTGAATATTTCTCATTTCTTTTTTTATATATTATAAATATATCTTCCTTTTGTTATCCTAATACTATCCTAAATTCAGAATAATTTAATTTTAAGATTTTTTAACTTTTTCATATCATAATTGTCCACAAGCTCATTTTTTTTCAGCTCACATAGTTTGTCTTATAGTTATTGTAATATTATATTTTTCCAAATATTCTTTGAATTTTTCTATATTTTCTTTAGGAGATTGAACATACTCAACTACAGGATTTTCATTATAAGGAATAAGATTTACATGAGCTGATCTACTTTTTAATAAATTTGCTAAATATTTAGCTTGTTCAATAGTATCAGTTTTATCTTTTATCATAATATATTCATAAAATATTCTATTTTTTGTTTGTTTTACATATTCATCTAAAACTTCTACTAATTCATCTAAAGAATATCTT
>Ga0256842_1003506_pt1 | contig 10382 bp, 11 predicted proteins | sample 4559240metaG_FD_185973 | JGI IMG/M metagenome (GOLD analysis project Ga0256842, IMG submission 185973) | Hydrothermal vent microbial communities from Guaymas Basin, Mexico - 4559-240 | ecosystem: Environmental > Aquatic > Marine > Hydrothermal vents | place: Mexico: Guaymas Basin | collected...
TGAGGTCATACTTCTTGGGGGTCCGGATGAGGATAATAAGAATAAAAGGATAGCTGAAAAGAGCGGAGCCAGGTACTTTGGGTATTTCCCTATCAAGGTTTTCTTTGAGCTTGTTTCCGAGTGCGATCTTGTTATTACGGGTGTTACCCTGACTCTTCATGTGGCTATAGCTCTTGAGAAGAAAATAGTTCTGCTTAATAATATTTTTAACCGGAATGAGTTTGAGCTTTACGGTCTTGGGGTTATAATAGAGCCACCTAAGAAGTGTCTCGGTTGCTATAAGAGCTTTTGTCCGGAGAAGTGCATGGAGTTAATCAAACCCGAAAGCATTTTAAGCGAGGTTTTTAGATTAACATCGGATATTATGGTATAATTAGCTGTGATGTTGTGGTTTATTCCCTGCTCCCTTCAAAGGAAGGGGAGCCATTTAGAAATGTCCAAAGGGAGGTGCGTTAGAATTGAGGAAATACGAAATGATGGTTATCTTCACCCCTGAGCTTGAGGACGAGGCTCTAAAAGAAGAGGTCACCAAAGTCGAGGATTTGATTAAGAAAGAAGAAGGCGAGGTTGAGAAAGTTGATCTTTGGGGGAAAAGGAGGTTGGCCTATCCTATCAGAAAGAGGCGCGAGGGAATTTACGCTGTTTTCTATTTCCAGGTTGGACCAGATAAGTTAAAGGAGATAGATAGGGTTATGAAGATAAATCAGAAGGTAATGAGGTTTATGATAGTTAGGAGGGAGGATTGATTTAATGGCAAGAGGATATAACAAGGTGATCCTCTTGGGAAATCTCGCAAGGGATCCTGAGCTTCGCTATACGCCTTCTGGACAGGCGGTTGCTAAGTTTACCGTAGCCGTGAATAGGAGTTACACCAATAGAGATGGAGCCCAGGTAGATGAAGTTGATTTTATTCCGATTGTAGTTTGGGGAAAGCAGGCTGAAAACTGCTCTCAGTATCTTACGAAAGGTAGGGCCGTTTTGGTTGAAGGGCGCTTAAGGGTTCGAAGTTATGAAACCCAAGATGGACAGAGGAGAAGAGCGTTTGAGGTGGTAGCTTTAAGAGTCCAGTTTATCGGTGGAGCTCCGAGAGGTGAAGAGGAAGAGGAGTTTTCCTCTCTGAGAGATGAAGCTGATTTTCCTCCTCTTGAGGAAAACGGAGAAGATGACATTCCCTTTTAGCTTTTAGGAAAGGAGGTAGTTTTTCATGGCAAGGCAGCGTCGCCAAAGACGTAAAATATGTGCGTTTTGCGTTGACGGTATAAAAGAAATAGATTATAAGGATGTTGAGCGGTTGAAAAGATATCTTTCAGAAAGAGGAAAGATATTACCACGAAGGCTTACCGGAAATTGTGCCAAGCATCAAAGGCAGCTTACCCGTGCTATAAAAAGGGCTCGAATAATGGCTTTGCTTCCGTTTGTGGTTGAATAAACAGCTATTGTTTAATGCGAACAAAGTCCCTTATCGAGAGCTCTCTTTTAATTGCGCTAACGGTTGTTCTTTTCCTGGGGAGTTTCTATATTCCTGTTTTGGGAATAGCGATAAGTTTCTTTTCTCCTGTTCCATTAGTAATCCTGAGTATGCGTTATGGCCTGAGACGGGGAATAGGAGGAAGCGTGGCAGCTTCTTTATTTGTTCTTCTTGTTGGAGGGCCGTTTCAGGCCTTCCTTTTTTTGTTTAACTCTGCTGCTGTTGCCATAGCAGTAGGGTATTTAGTCGGTAAGGGACTTAAGGCAACTGAAATTATCTTTTATGGAACCTTGGTTTCTCTTGCTTCTAAAATAGCTTTTTTCGGGGTTTCAGCTCTTTTAATGGGGATAAACCCCTTCGAGGTTAATCTTAAGGTTGTGCAAGATGCTGTAAAAAGTTCCATTGGAATTTATCAGAAACTTGGCGTTAGCGGAGAGGAGCTTTCGACTCTTAGAAAAAACTTAAGTGAGCTGGTTAGATATTTAAGGATAGTTCTTCCCGCGATTATAATAGTTGCTTCGGCGTTTGATACTTTCTTAACATTTGTCATATCTGGTTGGGTATTAAAAAGAGTCGGAGAAAGGTTTCCAAGTTTACCGCCATTTTCAGAGTGGAGATTTCCTCGGTCTGTTTTTTGGGGACTTGTCGCTGGTGTAGGGTTTTCTATCCTCGGCGGGTATTTATCCAATCCCTATTTGGCCCATGCGGGGGCGAATTTGCAGCTTGTTTTCGGTTTTCTATTTATAATTCAGGGACTTTCAGTAATTGATTTTTTGATGAAGAGATTTAACCTACCGAGAGCTGTAAGGGGGCTTTTGATAGTGATCCTCTTCATACAACCTATTTTATCGAGGATAGTTATGCTTATCGGTATGCTGGATCTTTTTATAGACTTTAGAAGAAAAGGGAGGGGAGAGATGTGAGGATTATTCTCCTTGAGGATGTTCCGAAACTTGGAAAACGTGGAGACGTAGTGGGCGTTAAGGATGGATATGCTCGGAATTATCTTATCCCCAAAGGATTAGCTGTTAAGGCTACTGAAGGGGAGATAAGCAAGCTGAGAGAAGAAATTTTGAGAAGGAAGGAGAGAGAGGAGAGGAAGAAGAAAGCGCTTTTGGAAATCAGGGAAGCCATCGACGGTAAAGAGGTTATTTTAAAGGCGAAAGCTGGATCTAAGGGAAAGCTCTTTGGTTCTATAACTTCAAATGCTCTCGCTGATGCTATCTCGAGTTCGCTGGGAGTTGATATAGATAAAAAGAGCGTTGAGCTTGATTCTCCGATAAAGGAAATTGGGGAGTATGTTGTGAAGGTAAAACTCGGTATGGGAATAGAAGCGGAGGTGAGGGTTAAAGTAGAGCCAGAGGAATGATGGAGGATAGAATTCCCCCACAAAATATAGAAGCCGAGCAATCAGTTTTAGGTTCTATACTTATAGATAGCGATGCTTTAGCCAGGGTGATAGAAGTACTGAAACCGGAGGATTTCTATGAGCCTGCACACAGGTTGATATACGATGTTATATTAGAGCTTTTTGATAGGGGGAAAGCTGTGGATCTTATCACCGTATCTGAGGCGTTGAAAAAGAGGGGTAAGTTTGAGGAAATAGGAGGCATTGATTACCTAACGGAGCTAATCCATACCGTTCCTACCGCTGTTAACGCGGATTATTACGCTCAAATAGTTAAGGAAAAAGCCATCTTGAGGGCTTTAATAAGGGCTGGAACGGAAATAGCGCGCTTAGGGTATGAAGAAGAAAGACCACCTGAACAGCTTGTTGATGATGCTGAGCGTCTTCTTTTTGAGATCATAAGAAGGGGAGAAGAAGGTGGGTTTAAGCATATAAGTGGGGTTGTTTCCCCTCTTATAGATGAGATAGAGAGAAGATATGGTGAGGGTAGGGAGGTTACCGGTGTTCCCTCTGGTTTTGTGGAGCTTGATAGATTAACCTCCGGATTTCAGCCTTCCTCTCTAAATATAATTGCTGCTCGCCCATCTATGGGTAAGACTGCTTTTGCCACGAATATAGCGGTGTTTGCCGCATGTAAGGAGAGAATCCCCGTAGCAATTTTTAGCTTGGAGATGTCCAAAGAGCAACTTGCTCAGAGGATGTTAAGCGCAGAAGCACGAATAGATGCTCACAGGATAAGAACAGGTTTTTTAAGCGATCAGGAGTGGAGAAGACTTGCTGAAGTTGCAGCTCGCTTAAGTGAAGCACCTATTTACATAGATGATACTCCTAACATAAGTGTAGCTGAGATAAGAGCTCGCTCAAGACGATTAAAAGCTGAGGTAAATCTCGGCTTGATAGTTGTCGATTACCTTCAGCTTGTTCAGCTTAGGAGAAAGGTTGAGAATAAGCAGCAGGAGGTTTCTGAGGTATCGCGCTCGCTTAAGGCTCTCGCGAGGGAGCTTGATGTTCCTGTTGTTGCTCTGTCTCAGCTTTCACGTGCGGTTGAGCAGAGGCAGGATAGAAGGCCTCAACTTTCTGACCTTAGGGACTCAGGAGCTATAGAGCAAGACGCGGATTTGGTGGCATTTATATATAGGGAAGAGGTATATAGAAGCGATGCTGATACTGGAATAGCGGAAATAATAATCGGTAAGCATAGGAACGGTCCTGTTGGGACCGTCAAGCTAAGGTTTTTTAAGGAATATACCCGCTTTGAAAATCTTATATCCGAGGATATCATAGGCGCTTGACACAAGGTTAAGCAAGGTTTATAATGAAGGTCAGAAAAGGTCAAAGGGGTGGTGTAGATGGCGAGCCTTGCGAGCCACATAGAAGCTTATATAAAAAGGCTTCTTGAAGAAGCGTCTAATGAGGTTATAAGACTTCAGCGGAGGGAATTGGCTCGAAGGTTCGGATGCGTACCATCTCAGATAAACTATGTTATAAGAACTCGTTTTACGCCAGAAAGGGGATATATAGTTGAAAGTCAACGGGGGGGCGGAGGATATATACGGATAATAAGGGTCAATCTCCCTTCGAGGAAGAGGATAATGGAAAGCGTCAGCTATGAGATAGGGGAAGCGATCGATAGAGGAAGGGCTCGACGTCTTATTAATAGATTGATGGAGGACAAGCATATATCCTTGAGGGAGCGCCTTCTTATAGAGTCAGCTCTTATGGCTCTTGAAGATATAATTGATGAGCTTGGGGAGTTTCCAAATTATAGGTATAACATATTAAGGGCCCACATGTTAAAAAGGCTTCTTTCATCCATATTAGGAGGAGAAGGTGAAAAAGATGTTATGTCAGAGATGTAAGCGTAGGGAAGCCACGGTTCACATAACCAGGTTTGTAGGGGGAAAGAAAGAGGAACTCCATCTTTGTAGGGATTGTGCGGAAGAGCTTTTAGGAACTGGGGATTTTCTTTCCTTTGATTTTTCTCTTCCTGATCTTTTAGGAAGTCTGGTTAAGCCTGCCAAATCGCTGTTGGGAGAAACCAGACAACCTGTATTAAGGTGCCCTAAATGCGGACTTACATATGAAGGCTTTCAGGAAATAGGAAGATTGGGCTGTGCAAGTTGCTATAAAACCTTTAGAAGCAAGCTGGTTCCGCTTTTAAGAAGAATTCATGGTAACACTAAACATGGAGGTAAGGTTCCCTCTAAGGTTGGAAAGGAGCTTAAGGTGGAAAGGGAGCTTGAGAAACTGAGGCTTGAGCTTGAGAGCGCCGTTAGAAAGGAGGAGTATGAAAAGGCTGCGCAGATTAGAGACAGGATTAGAGAGCTGGAGGGGAAAATAGCAAGGTGAGGGTAGAAGACATAAGCTTAGAGTGGATTAAAGGGATAGGACCGAAATCTAATATTGCCCTTTCAAGCAGGATAAGATTGGCACGTAATCTGCGGGATTATCCTTTTCCATCGGTTGCCAAGAGAAAGGATCTTGAGGGTGTTGTTGAGAAGGTGAAGGGAGTTCTTGAGCAGGATCCTTACTTTAAGGGATTTTCGCTTTTTATGCTTGAAAGCTTGAGTAAGGTAGAAAGAGAAACTTTAGTTGAGAAGCATCTTATAAGTCCTGAACATGCTAACGGTGGGGCAAGAAAAGCAGGAGCGGTTCTTATAGAGCATGAGGGTGTTTTAAGCGTCATGATAAATGAGGAAGATCACCTGAGAATACAGTGTTTCTTAGGCGGGCTTCAGCTTGGAGAGGTATGGAGGATCATAGACAGGTTTGATTCTATTCTTGAGAAATATGTTGATTACGCTTTTGATGAGGAATTCGGTTATCTAACTGCTTGTCCGACTAATGTGGGCACTGGACTTAGAGCTTCAGTAATGCTTCATCTTCCTGGTCTTGTTATGACGAAGAAAATAGGGAAGGTTGTGGAAGAGCTTTCAAAAATAGGGTTAACGGTGAGGGGTATTTATGGTGAAGGAACGGAAGCTTTGGGCAATCTCTTTCAGCTTTCGAATCAGGTGACTTTGGGACCGTCTGAGGAGGAAATAATAGATAAACTAGAAAAGATAGCTCTCAGGGTTATAGAGGAAGAGGAGCTATCGCGGAAACAGCTTTTTAAGGTTAAAGGGATAAGACTTGAGGATTCGCTATGGAGAGCTTACGGTATTTTGAAAAATGCGAGGATAATGTCTTCCAAGGAGGCAATGGAGCTTTTATCTCAGGTAAGGATGGGAGTTGACATGGGGATTCTTCCCTCCATAGATAAGCGTAAGTTTAACGAACTTTTGATTTCTATAAGACCTGCGCATTTGCAGCTTTCTGCGAAGAGAGAGCTTGCTCCTGAAGAGAGAGATAAGATGAGAGCGGATCTCTTAAGAGAGAGTTTCTGATGGGAGGTGACAGATAATGTTCTTTAACTATTTTACGGAAAGGGCACGCAGGGTAATTAATAACGCTGCTCAGGAAGCGAAAAACCTGAATCATGATTACGTTGGAACTGAGCATCTTCTCCTTGGCTTAACCAGAGAAAGAGAGAGCGTTGCTGCCAGGGTTTTGGAGAGCTTGGGAATAAGCCTGGATAAGGTTCGTCAAGAAGTAGAGCGGATTATAGGAAGAGGTGAGGAGGAGATAAGAGCGGAGCAGCTTCCTTTAACTTCCAGGGCGAAAAGGGCTCTTGAGCTCGCGACAGCTGAAGCGCGAGCGTTGGGCCATAATTATGTTGGTACAGAACATATTCTCCTTGGATTGATAAGGGAAGGAGAGGGGGTTGCTGCCCAGATTTTGATAAACTTGGGCGCGGATTTAGAAACGGTTAGGGAGAGGCTTTTTGACCTTTTAGAAAGCGAAGGGGTTTCGCATCCGGGTGGTCCCCATCTGGGAAGGAAAGCTTCTTCTCGTAGAAAAGCAAAAACTTCAACGCCTACCCTTGACGAATTTGGGGTTGATTTGACTAAGCTCGCTAAGGAAGGGAAGCTCGATCCGGTTATAGGCAGAGAGAAGGAGATAGAGAGGGTAATCGAGATACTTAGCAGAAGGACGAAAAATAATCCGGTTTTAATCGGAGATCCTGGCGTTGGAAAAACCGCTATCGTGGAAGGGTTAGCTCAAAAGATAGTTGCTGGTGATGTTCCAGAAGTTCTTAAAAACAAGAGGATAGTACAGCTTAATATGGCGAACCTTGTTGCGGGAACTAAATATAGGGGAGAATTCGAGGAAAGGATGAGGAGAATTCTTAAGGAGCTTGAATCCTCGAAGGACGTTATACTTTTTATAGATGAACTTCACACGGTAGTGGGTGCTGGAGCTGCTGAGGGAGCTGTGGATGCCGCAAACATTCTCAAACCTGCGCTTGCGAGGGGGGATATACAGGTTATAGGAGCTACTACTCTTGATGAGTACAGAAAGCATATAGAGAAAGATGCCGCCCTTGAGAGAAGGTTTCAACCAGTTATGGTTACAGAGCCGACAGAGGAAGAAACGAAAGAAATATTGCGTGGTTTAAGGGATAAGTATGAAGCGCACCATAGGGTGAAGATAAGTGATGAGGCTATAGATGCGGCAGCAAAACTTTCATCGCGCTATATAAAAGATAGGTTTCTTCCGGATAAGGCAATAGATCTGATAGATGAGGCGGCAGCTAAGGTGAGGCTGAAATCTGCCTTTGAGCCGGAGGATGTTAAAAAGCTGGAGAAGGAACTTGGGGAGATTGCTAAGGAAAAAGAGGAGGCCGTCAGGAAACAGGAATTCGAAAAGGCTGCTCAGCTAAGAGACAGGGAGAGAGAGGTTAAAAAGAAGCTTGAGGAGGAAAAGAAAAAGTGGTCTGAGCAAAAAGGTAAAGAGGAGCCGGTTGTTACGGCAGAGGATATAGCTAACGTCGTTTCCGGTTGGACGGGTATACCTGTTACGAAACTTAAGGAAGAGGAGGCTGATAAGCTTGCGAAAATGGAAGAAATCATTCACAGGAGGCTTATAAATCAGGACGAAGCCGTTAAAGCAGTATGCAGGGCTATAAGGAGAGCGCGCGCTGGCTTGAAGGATCCTAAGAGGCCTATAGGCTCTTTCCTTTTCCTTGGCCCAACGGGAGTAGGAAAAACTGAGCTTGCGAGGGCTTTGGCTGAGTTCCTGTTTGGAAGTGAAGAAGCAATGGTCAGGTTGGATATGTCTGAATATATGGAGAAGCATTCTGTTGCAAAGCTCATAGGGGCTCCTCCTGGTTATGTTGGGTATGAAGAGGGAGGGCAGCTTACGGAAGCGGTGAGAAGAAGGCCGTATTCCGTTATACTTCTCGATGAAATAGAGAAAGCTCATCCAGATGTTTTTAACATTCTCCTTCAGGTTCTTGAAGATGGCAGACTGACCGATAGCAAGGGCAGAACCGTTGACTTTAAGAATACGGTGCTTATAATGACATCTAATGTAGGAGCGGAATATATAAGAAGCCAGAGTACTCTTGGTTTTACAAAGAATGAGGAGGAAGATTTCAAGAGGGTTAAGGAGAGAATAATGGATGCGGTTAAGAGAACATTCAGGCCTGAGTTCTTGAACAGGCTTGATGAGATTATCATTTTCAGAATGCTAAAGCAGGAGGAGATTAAGAAGATCGTTGATCTCATGATAGCGAGGGTAAACGAGAGACTGAAGGAGCAGGGTATGGAAATAGAGCTTACGGAAAGCTCCAAGGAGTTTCTGGCAAAGGTTGGTTACGATCCGATCTATGGAGCGAGACCGCTAAGAAGGGCAATTCAAAGATACATTGAGGATCCGCTTTCCGAAGCTATATTGAGAGGGGAATTCAAGGAAGGTGATAAGATACTGGTTGACAAGGCTAAGGATTCTGATGAACTTAGTTTTATTAAAAAGGAGTCAGGGGGAAAGGAGGGAGCATAGCTTGCCAAGTACGTATTATGGGTGGTATTTTTTAAATAATCTATTCTGGTTCGTTCTTCTCTTCCTCGTTCTTACTCCTATGCTTAATCAATGGAATCTTGAGAGAACGAGACTAAGGTTGCTTCAGTCTATTGAGAGAAAAAGAGGCAGCAGGGTTATAACTCTGATCCATCGTCAGGAGAGCTTTTCGTTTTTGGGACTTGCTTTTTCAAGGTTTATAAACATCGAGGATTCGGAACAGATTTTAAGAGCTATAAGAATGACTCCTCAAGACATGCCGATAGATCTCATAGTGCATACTCCTGGAGGTTTGGTATTGGCTGCCGAACAAATCGCATCGGCGCTTAAGAAGCACGGAGCTAAGGTAACGGTTTTTGTGCCTCACTACGCCATGTCAGGAGGAACGTTGATAGCTTTGGCAGCGGATGAAATAATAATGGATGAAAACGCCGTTATGGGACCGGTAGATCCTCAGCTCGGGCAATATCCAGCTGCATCTATTCTAAAGGTTCTCGAGAAAAAAGACATAAACGACGTGGATGATCAGACCCTTATTTTGGCTGACATCGCAAAAAAGGCGATAGATCAGGTTTACAAATTCGTTTATTCCCTTCTCGAGGATAGGATGGGTAGCGAAAAGGCGGATAAGATAGCACGCGCTTTAACAGAGGGAAGGTGGACCCACGACTATCCGCTTACTTATGAGGAGCTTAAGGAGATGGGATTGCCTGTTTCAACGAATATGCCTGAGGAAGTTTTCGCGCTTATGGAGCTTTACCCGCAGACATCGCAGAGAAGACCATCGGTTCAGTATATCCCCTTGCCTTATCATAAGGAAGCTAATGGGGGAAAGAAAAGTAATGCCTAAGGCTAAGGTAAGATATGTCTGTCAAAATTGTGGTTATGAGAGCATAAAGTGGCTTGGGAACTGTCCGGAGTGTGGAGCATGGGGGAGCTTCATTGAGAAGACTCCCCCATTAACTTTATCGTCCTCTTCTGCGGTAGTTTCATCACTTGCCGAGGTTTTGGAGGAGAAAGAAGAGAGGTTTCACACTGGCATCGAAGAGTTTGATAGAGTTCTGGGGGGAGGGATCGTAAAGGGGTCTGTTTGTCTTCTGGGAGGAGAGCCAGGCGTTGGTAAATCCACTCTTCTGCTTCAGGTAGCGGATGCTCTTTCGAAACGCGGATTCAAGGTTTTTTATGTTTCCGCTGAAGAATCCTTGAGACAAATAGGTATAAGAGCGAGGAGATTAGGTATTCAGGCGCAACATGTATCTCTTTTTTCTGAGAATGAAGTTGATTCCTTGCTTGCTGCTGCAGGTTCTATGGATGTGGATCTTCTCGTGGTTGATTCCATTCAAACCGTCAAAACTTCAAGCTTAAGCTCAATACCAGGTTCTCCTTCTCAGGTTAGGGAGTGTGCTCAAAGGATATTTTCCTTTGCGAAGGAAAAAGGCATATCAGCATTTATCGTTGGACATGTTACCAAAGAAGGTGCTATAGCCGGTCCCAAGCTTCTGGAACATCTTGTAGATGTTGTGTTATACTTTGAAGGAGACAAAAGAACGCAATACAGAACATTGAGAGCAGTTAAAAATAGATACGGTTCCACCCTTGAAATTG